>VOFG01001740.1_pt1 | contig 12394 bp, 19 predicted proteins | sample 5384171 | NCBI WGS metagenome assembly VOFG01 (sample SAMN12384726, study PRJNA508395) | human gut metagenome | isolation source: healthy gut F | host: Homo sapiens | reverse complement strand
GTTTATTTCATAAATCATTTATCATGTTCTTAAGGTCAAATAAATCTATAGAAAGAAAAAAAGGATAAACATCGAAGTTTGGCCACCGAAATGTTTATCCTGTCCATTAAGAACACTATGATAATAATAAAACTTTCATCTAAAATCAAGCATATCACTGAAAATCAGTATAAAAATATTATTCAATCCCGAACTTCGATGAACTATCATGCCCTAAATGTAATTCCAAAGGTCTTCGTGTGCATGCATCTTATAGCCGCTATGTTGATTTCTTTAAACGTAGTCATAAAATCACAATACAACGATTAAGATGTCCTGAATGCGGTTCTACTCATGCAGTTCTTATTGAGGATATGATTCCCTATTCCATTGCTTCTTATGACTTGATTGTTGATGTTTTAGTTGGCATAGATTTTCTTGTATCTTCTCATGCCGCTTATCTTAAAGATAAGTATCTGACTTATCCCTTTGATTATGATTCCTTCTGTGAAATGAATACCAGAAAAATTACCTTAATTTTTTTTTAACTTCTTCACATGACTTTTATATAGTACAGCTCTTTTTGTTGATATTCTTTCATTATAAAAAAGAAAGGAGCTGTACTATACATGAAAACTAGTAATAATTCTTCCGCTGACAATGAAGTCGCTAAAAACGATACCCCTAATGCGCTCATTTCCGATAATGATCTGCTGAAGTTCTTTAATCTGGAAAGAGAGACGTTCAGGATTTCTTCATCACCCACAGAAAGGATGGAATGTACGTTTATATCACGCTTAATAAGGGCTGGGTTCAGTGTCCTGTATGCGGACATATGACAAACAGAGTGAAGGACTATACGGATAGGAAGATAACCCATTCCGTTATGAGCACCACCAACTGCTATATCATCTATCATGCAAGGAGATACCAGTGTCCCCACTGCAAGAAGACATTCTATGAAAATAATCCCTTCACCTTTGGAGGAAAGCTCTCTGTAGCTACTGTATTCAATGTTCTCAGAGATCTTAAGTCTCCAAATGCAACATTCACAGATGTTGCCAGAAGATACGGTATATCCACTACATCTGCTATTAATATTTTTGACAGGCATAATAAGGAATCCGTTGGCTTATTTTTTAGTCTTGAAGATTCTAGATATTTTTTAATTCATGAACCACCGGTTCTGACAGTGGGACCAACCTTTCCTTATTACCTTTTCCAACTATTTTAATATAATAAGGTCTGTTTACATGGAAATCTCTAATTCTCATGTTGATCAATTCGGATACTCTAGCACCTGTTTCATACAATAGAATATAATCATAAAATCTCTATAAGTTTTAAAGGGACTGTTTATTAGTTGCAGATATAATACATTTTACTTCTTCTATTTCTAGATAATCTATTGTTGCTTCCTTTCCTTTTTTTTAATTTTATATCTAATATTTCAGAGTAATTGTTTATATAATCAGGATATTCATACATTAAGAAACGTGTAAAGGAGAGTATTGTTGCTAGACGATTGTTTTCTGGTGCTAATACATGAACCTTTTGCGTTTTTCTAAATAATCTAGAAATTCAGTTATTAGTCTCTTGTCAAAATTCTTTAGTTCAAATTTATTAGGTTTTATACCTATAGTTGATAAATATTCGAGAAATAGCACAAATGTATATCTGTAGGTTTTTATAGTGTTCTCTGAATATCCTCTTTCGTTAGGAAGAAAATTAGTTAGATACTTATGCAGCATAATTGGAAAATCATTAGTCATAATCATCACCTAAAATATATAGAGTTGTATCATTTTGTTTTATTAATCACGTCATCAAAATGCTCAGCCACAAGTTTAAGATATCTTTCAGTTGATAAAACTCGGCTATGACCGACATACTGCATCAAAATAGGTAGAACGTTATTTAAGTCGCATCCTCTTTTTCAAAGTTAAAAAGTGAATTTACGCAAAAAGTATGTCTCCAATCATGCAGTCTTGGTCCTAATCCTCCGCCCATATAATTTATATTTGCGTCAGATAAGGCTTTTCTATGATAGCGATAGATAGACTGTTCTGATACACGTCTTCTATCTATATGAGAGAAAAAAAATAATCATTCTGTTTTTTTAGGTATAGACATTTATCCGCGTACTGCCTTAGTAAACGTTTTAATTCATCACTGACAACTATTTGACGATATTTTTCATTCTTTGTTTCTTTTAAAAGAATAATTCCTGTCTCTAAGTCTACATCTTTGACTTTTTATACTTAGCACTTTCACCAATTCTTGTGCCGCAAGAATATAATATTCTAAATATTACCGGTAAGTACAGTGCGACCATTGGATCTTTTATTGAATAATATGAATCTATATTTTTAAAGTATTTAAGTATTTCTTCACTATTGTATATGTAACACTGTTGGTTAGATGAGATATTTCTAGGCTTTCTGGGTATTTCCACATCATATCCTAAACTTCGTACGTAATTCAAAAATCTTCTTGAGAAGCTGATACGTATAAATTTTGATAATTCTCCCTGTTCAAAGGCTTAAATTTATACCACTTTGTTATTAATTCCTTATCAAATGCAATATCTTTTGACTTCTTCTGCGATGAAGAAATCATCTAAAAATCTTATTTGTCTATCAATTGATACAGGTTTTGTTCCTATTGACAACAGAATTTCTCTATAATTCCATAATAAATCCTTAAATACGCTTTTAAGTTGTAGTGTCATATTTTTAATCCTCCAAAGAATAGTGAGGTGAGTGTAATTTAGGCATTGGTATACAACACTCTTTTAATCTTGGTGATCTACAGAAAGATATACCGTAGTTACTTGCGTAGATGAGTGACCTAATGTTGCTGAAATTGTTGTAAGTTCTTCTCCATTTTTAAGCATCTGACTGGCTAATGTATGACGTAACGAGTGCGGACCATGATGCCTTTTATCTATGTTTTCTATATTCGCCTTATTGATATGTTTATTTAGAATGCCATAGAACGCTGATGACGTAATAGGATGAATCGGACCTTTAATATTTAGAAAAACGAATGGCAGACTAGATTGTCTACGTGCATTTTTTAAATAATCTAATATGCGTTGCCCACTTCTGGTAGATACTATTATGTATTAAAAAATTCAATTGGCTGCTTGCTTCAACCAACAAGAAAATACTAGATGTCAACGTTGAAAGAAGATTCAATCGTACGCTGAATAGATATCTCAATTACAGTGAAATTCTGGCTTATATGCTGGCTATTGATGATGAACTTGAGGAAGCATTCTATCTAAGAAATGATGTTACCTATTTCTATGATCACTGCACTTATGACACTGCTAAGAAACAGCTTGAGAAGATCATAATTGATTTCAGAAGCAGCACCGTTGCAGAGATGAGCCCTTTTGCGAATACTCTTACCAACTGGAAAAAGGAGATCATCAACAGCTTTATAATCGTGGATGACAAGTCAAGCAGAAAGATGAACACTGCCATCGTTGAAAACAGAAACAAGTCCATCAAGCTTATTAAGCATGCCTCAAACGGCTATTTGAACTGGGAGAGATTTCGCAATCGTATCCTTTATACACTAAACGAGGATACGACTTTCTATTACACAAGCATCAGAAAGGATGGTAAATAATATGAGTAAGGTATTTAAACTTATTGTTGATGAGAATAATGAACCAGTAATACTTGAGGAAGATGAAGTTTTAGAAGACATACTTGATCATCTGGAGTCTATCTCTCACCACATTGATGATATTCAGTATTCCCTAATAAAAAAATAACGATGAAGAGTCATCGTTAGATTTAGACATTTCTGAAATAGACTTCTAGCTAGATAATAGAACAAGAATATATCTTTATTACATGGAATTTCTCTAAATGGAGTGACTTCTTTACCTTTAATTGTACGCCCATTCTCAAATACAACACCTGAATCTGAGAATACAATAGCAGCAGCTATAATAAAGATAACCATTATAATCACAAAGATGATGAAGATAAAGATTACAATCTTCGCCGCTTTGGACATGCCGCTAGAATAACTAGATCCTTCTTTTGCATCCTTCACAACATCTTCAAACTTTTCACTTGCATGACGTTTATTAGGTGACGTATAAAATTACTTTCAAGACCCATTAATAACTGCATCTTATTACTGCCTAAAGAGTCTGTTTTTAAAGTAACACCACCATTATCAAAATTCACACTGCCTGAATAACCAAATGCCCAGATTTTCGCATTTTCTTTACTATAGGGTGTCATACCAGTCACATGAATTGTGACATCTGCAACATCCAATGACATATCACTAATAAAAGCATAGTTAATACCCTGCTGGTCCTTATACTGATTCACAAAATGTTCAATCTGGTAAACCATTGTATAAGAACGTGTCCCATAATCACCTAGACCAAAGCACAACTCATAGTGGCCACCATCTTTAATCAGGCCGCATTTATTAATCTTAGATTCTCTAGAAACATCAGAATCCCATGCACCGATATTTTTGTATGTTACCCCACGATCATCAGTGACACCAATAAGTGTCAATGGCTGTCATTCATACCATTGAATATTTTGTATCCTTCTGTCCCTTCCGATACATCCATATCCCATTTCTCTACAAATGTTGCTGTACCATTTTTGATCAATCTGGCAGGTAATGCCAATATTGTTTACTTTTGTGCTTGATGCATCAACTGCCGTTGGTATTAGCAGCAACAATACTGTAAGAAATGATAATAAGCGTTTCATTAGAATTGTACCTTTGGTACTTCTTTAGATGCTTCATCCACTTCAAAGAAGTTCATCTTTTCAAAATGGAACATTGAAGCAATGATATTAGAAGGGAACATTTCTAACTTATTCACATACTGTTTAACATCATCATTATAGAACTGTCTTGCATAACTGATCTTATCTTCAGTTTCCTTTAAATCATTCTGTAAAGACATGAAGTTTGTATTAGCCTTTAAATCGGGATAACTTTCTTGAAGCATCATTAAACGACTTAATGATGCTTTCTAATTCACCAGCATTCTTAAGCTGTTCTTCTGGTGTAGAAGCAGTTACATAACTGTTTCTTGCACGAATAGCTCCTTCAAGTGTTTCCTTTTCATGCTTTGCATAACCTTTTACAGTTTCTACAATATTAGGAATCATATCTGCACGTCTTTTTAATTGAACATCAATCTGTGCCCATGCCCCATGACACTTATTTCTAGACTTAACAAGTCCATTGTATGTTGCGATTGTATATAAAACAATTAATACAACCACTACTACAGCAATAATTAAACCCATAATTATTTCCTCCTTTTATACATAATCAATTATATCAACAATTACGTTTAAATACATTAAAAAGGCTATGATGTAAAATCATAACCTTAAGGTGTTTATTACTTTAATTTTGTAATATCAACTAATGAAGTTGGACCCCGATGTCTCTTTTCTAGACAGTTGATTAATGCATGTGCTGTATCTAATGAAGTATAGATAGGGATACCTGCTTCAACTGCAAATCTTCTGATTAAGAAACCATCCTTTAAGTTATCGTTTCTTGTAGGAATATCGATAACTAAGTCAACAGTATCAGTTAACATCAAGTCAAAAGATTGTGTTAGACTTTTCCCGCAATTCTGTTAACTCTATGAACTGGTACATCATGTTCTTTTAAGAAGTTATAAGTACCTTCTGTTGAATAAAGGTCATATCCAAACATATAGAACTGCTTAGCGATTGGTAAGAATTCTTCTTTAGAGCTGTCCTTGATTGTACAGATGATATTCTTTCTCTTTGGTAAGTTGATACCTGTTCCAATGAATGCCTTATAGATTGCTTCATCAAATGTCTTTGCGATACCTAATACTTCACCTGTAGATTTCATTTCTGGGCCAAGTGAAATTTCAGCACCCTTGATCTTTTCAAATGAGAAGACTGGCATCTTAACTGCAACAGTTTCTTTTTCTGGCTGCAAGCCATATTCATAACCCCGATCTTTGATTGAATGACCCATGATAACCTTAGTTGCAACATCTACTACTGGAATATCTGTTACCTTTGAGATATATGGAATTGTACGAGAAGATCTTGGGTTTACTTCAATTACATAAACTTCATCTTCATATACGATGAACTGGATGTTGATTAATCCAATAACGTGTAGTGCTTTAGCTAAGCGCTGAGTGTAGTCACAGATAACTTTCTTGATTTCGGGCTTGATGATCTTCTGTGGTGGATATACTGAGATACTGTCACCAGAGTGAACACCAGCTCTTTCAACGTGTTCCATAACACCAGGAATAAGTACGCCGTTTTCATCACATACAGCATCTACTTCTACTTCCTTACCCGATAAGTACTTATCGATAAGAATTGGATGTTCCTGGAACTGACGGTTGATGATCTTCATGAACTTCTTGATATCACCATCATTTAAGGCGATTTCCATACCTGCACCACCTAATACATATGATGGACGTACAAGTACTGGGTAACCTAATTTATTTGCAACTTCTAATGCTTCATCTACAGTAAATACTGTTGCCCCTCTAGGACGATCGATTTTACATTTTTCTAAGACTTCATCAAAACGTTCTCTATCTTCTGCAGCATCTACGCTATCAGCTGAAGTACCAAGGATAGGAACTCCCATATCCATTAAGTCCCGAGTTAACTTGATTGCTGTCTGACCACCAAACTGAACGATTGCGCCATCTGGTTTTCAAGTTCAACAATGCTCTGAACATCTTCCCCGAGTAAGTGGTTCAAAGTATAATCTATCAGCGATATCGAAGTCAGTAGAAACTGTTTCTGGGTTGTTGTTGACGATGATTGTTTCATAGCCAGCCGCTCTTAATGCCCATACACAATGTACTGAACAGTAGTCGAATTCGATACCCTGTCCAATACGGATTGGTCCCGAACCTAATACCATAACCTTCTTACGAGTGTTATCTGGTTTAATTTCATGTTCTCCACCATATACTGAATAGAAATATGGAGTTTCAGCATCAAATTCTGCAGCACAAGTATCAACTGTCTTGAATGCAGCAGTGATATTGTTTTCTAAACGATAATCATGAATTTCATTCTTATCTTTACCAGTTAAGTCTGCAATAACTCTATCTGGGAATTCAACTCTCTTAGCAGCCTTTAATAATTCTGGAGTTAATTCTTCTGTCTTTAATCTATTTTCGATTTCTACAAGATGTTTGATCTTATCAATAAACCATGAATCAATCTTAGTGATATTATGGATTTCTTCTTCAGTAATGCCCTGTCTTAATGCTTCGGCTACTGCGAAGATTCTCTGGTCATCTACATCTTTTAATTTAGTTCTTAAGTATTCTGTGTCTTTACCTTCCATTTCGTCAGAATTGATAAATAGAATACATTCTGTTCAAGTGAACGTAATGCTTTCATTAAAGCACCTTCGAAGTTATTACAGATTGCCATAACTTCACCAGTTGCCTTCATCTGTGTACCAAGTTTTCTTTGATGCACCATAGAACTTATCGAATGGCCATTTAGAATCTTACATACGATATAGTCTAATGTTGGTTCATAAGAAGCATATGTCTTACCTGTTACAGCGTTCACGATTTCATCTAGTGAATAACCTAATGCAATCTTAGCAGCTAACTTCGCAATAGGGTAACCAGTTGCTTTAGAAGCTAAAGCTGAAGAACGGCTGACACGTGGGTTAACTTCGATAACACAATATTCAAAAGAATTTGGGTTTAATGCGAACTGTACGTTACATCCACCCTTGATATTTAATGCAGTGATGATATTTAAAGCAGAGCTTCTTAACATCTGATATTCTTTATCACCTAAAGTCTGAGAAGGAGCTACTACGATAGAGTCACCAGTATGAACACCTACTGGGTCAACGTTTTCCATATTACATACTGTAATACAGTTACCATTGCCATCTCTCATTACTTCATTCGATTTCCTTCCAACCGGCAATACATCTTTCAATTAAGCACTGAGATACACGTGATAATCTTAAACCATTAGTACAGATATCATGTAATTCTTCTTCAGAGTTTCAGCAATACCTCCACCAGTACCACCAAGTGTATAAGCTGGTCTTACTACTACTGGGTAACCAATCTTTTCAGCAAATTCTAATGCATCATCTACATGGTTAACAACTGTTGAAGCAGCCACTGGTTCATGAATTCTTTCCATTAATTCCTTGAATTCAAGACGGTCTTCTGCAAGCTTGATTGTAGTTGTATTAGTACCGATAGTACGTACGTTATGTGCTTCTAAGAAACCTTCATCATCAAGTGCCATAGCAATATTTTAAGGCATTCTGACCACCAAGAGTTGGTAAAATTGAATCTGGTTTTTTTTTAAGATTAAGTTCTTAACAACAGGAACTGTTAAAGGTTCAATATAAACATGATGCGCAATATCCTTATCAGTCATGATTGTTGCAGGGTTAGAGTTAATAAGAACGACTTCAATTCCTTCTTCTTTTTAATGCACGACAAGCCCGAGTACCTGCATAGTCGAATTCAGCTGCCCTGTCCAATAATAATTGGTCCCAATCCAATAACAAGAACCTTTTTATATCTTTATTCTTGGGCATTCTACTTTCCCTCCATCATCTTAATAAACTCATCAAATAAATATTCAGTATCTCTAGGTCCCGCATTTGCTTCTGGGTGGAACTGAACAGTTTTGATATTCTTATTTAAATATTCAACACCTTCAATAGTGCCATCATTTACGTTTCTAAACCAAGCCTTAGCCACTGCAGGATCAATTGAATCATCCTTGATGACATAGTTATGGTTCTGTGTAGAGATATAAACACGGTTAGTGTCTAAATCCTTAACTGGATGGTTTGCACCATGATGTCCATATTTTAATTTTTCTGTCTTGAAGCCATGAGCAAGAGCCATTAACTGATGTCCAAGACAAATTGCGAAAATTGGCATACCGCTTTCTGATAATTTCTTCACTTCTGCGATAATATCAGTTACTTCAGCTGGGTCACCAGGACCGTTACTTAACATAATACCATCAAAGTTACCTTCTAATACTTCAGAAGCAGGTGTAGTAGCTGGGAATACTGTTTACTTCACAGTTTCTCTTTGCTAATTCATTCGCAATATTACGCTTAGCACCAAAGTCATATAAAGCAACTTTCATTCTGCCTGTACCAACAGTATATTTTTTTCTTTACATGTACATGCTTTTACAACACCCTGTACCTTGAATGCTTTAATCTTGTCGATGACTTCGCTTACTTCATACTTATGAGTAGTAATCATACCGTTCATACAACCATCGTACGATGAAGCAACTTAGTAAGTGCACGTGTATCAATTCCCTGGATACCTGGAATATGATTACGTACTAAATAATCATTTAAATCTTCATTCTTTCTAAAGTTAGATCCTAAACGTGATAATTCGTTTACTACAAATCCTTCAACATATGGGTGTTCAGATTCCCGATCTTCCTAAACATACACCATAGTTACCAATAAGTGGGTAAGTCATTACAACACTCTGACCTGCATAAGATGGGTCTGTCAACACTTCTACATAACCAGTCATTGAAGTATTGAAGACAAATTCGCTTATGACTTCTTTTTCATATCAAAGCTTTCCCCTTCAAACACATGTCCGTCTTCTAAAATTAAATAAGCTTTCATAGTCAACCTCCTCAATTATGAAAAAGACATATCACCAATAGATGATATGTCCTTAAAATAAGAAATCTAAAAAATGAAAATAAGAACCCTTAGGAAACACGTTTGCGAAAACTGAAGTTGTCATAATTGTGTTTGCGTTCATATTCTCCACTCCTTCTGTTGTAGTATAAACGATATTAAGATTGTAAGCAAGCAAAAAATGAATACTCAAAAATTTTTTATTTTACTATTTTGAAGTTGTCAAATAGTGATAGATTGCGCCAATAATATTAGCATCATTCGCAAAGGCACATTTCTTTACAACAGGCTTAATACGTGCTGGTTCAACTTTGTCTATAATGATATCGGGAGTTTGACAGTTGTCTCCAATTTTTCACTAACTAAATCGCTCAAAACGTTACTTATATCAATGCTTTTGAGTTTTTTATTGTCAAATTTGTGAAATTTAATGTAGGAATATGTAGGATTATGTGGTATAATATCTGTAGGAGGTGATGCTCATGAAACTGACTTTTTTCAAAGTCTAAGAACTCTACATCACTTTATATTCAGAAGTCATTCAGAAAGAATGGTAAATCCACTTCAAAGATAGTAAGAAAGCTGGGAACTATGGAAGAACTGCTCCCTCAACATAATAACAGCGAGGAGGAAGTCATCGCCTGGGGAAGAAAGATTGCCAGGAAGATGACAGAGGAAGAAAAAAGAGAAAAAAGATCTCCCCTATCTGATAAAGGATATTTTTCCTTATATCCCTCTCAAGCAGATCAAAGATTCTATGAACCAATTTGAAGCAGATGTCATCATATATTCAATAATTTATCCATCAAGTAAGCTTTCCACTTTTGAGGATTCAAAAACTTTATTGAACAGCCTACTTTCGAGCTTCATGATATTTATAGATCACTTGATGTTCTTGCAGAAAAGTGCGATGCAATCCAGGAATTCCTTTATGAGAATTCAAAGAAGGTCGTAAACAGAAACACTTCTGTGCTCTATTATGACTGTACAAACTATTTCTTTGAAATAGAAGAAGAACGCGGCAACTGCAGATATGGCAAGTCCAAGGAACACAGACCACTTCCTATCATTCAGATGGGACTTCTTATGGATGGTAATGGCTTTCCTCTTTCATTCGTCATATTCCTGGCAATGAGAACGAGCAGCCTTCACTCATTCCAGTCGAGAAGAAGATAATAAAGGATTTCGGTATCACAAAGTTCGTTGTATGCACTGATGCTGGGCTTGCTTCCAAGGAGAATAGAGAATTCAATATACAGAAGAACTGTTCATATATCGTCACACAGTCTCTTAAGAAGGTTAAGAAGCACATAAAGGACTGGGCACTTAATCCAGAAGGCTGGACTAAGTGTGATAGTACTGGATTAGACATTTCTTCTGTAATGAAGGCCGTTGACGATGGTGAAACATTTGAAGATGGCATCTGGTACAAGGAAAGATGGATCAATGAGAATGGTATTGAACAGAGAATCATTGTTTCGTTCTCTCCCAAAATACAGAGCCTATCAGAGATACATCAGAAAGCAGGCAGATTGAAAGAGCTAGAAAATCAGCTGAAAGTAATAAGAAAACAACTACTAAAAACCCTAACAGCCCTTCAAGATTCCTTTGATGAGGTCAGATATACTGACAATGGTGAGGTTGCAGATAATGTGAAGTAGTTGTGAATGATGGCAGAATAGTTGAAGAAGAGAAATATGATGGATTCTATGCAGTATGTACTACATTAGAGGATGATATAAAGGATATCATCGAAGTTAATAAGAGAAGATGGGAGATTGAAGAATCATTCAAAATCATGAAATCTGAATTCGAGGCTAGACCCGTATATCTTCAGAAGGATAACAGAATAGAAGCACACTTCCTCACATGCTTCATTGCACTGATGTTCATCAGAATACTTGAGAACAAAACAGGCAACAAGCTAACTATTGAGAAGCTTATTGATACATTAAGAGAATATAACTTCTATCATTATGAAGGTAGTGGCTATGTTCCAACGTATACAAGAAATGATGCAACCGATATTCTTCATGAGGCATTTGGGTTCAGAACCGACTATCAGATCAATGGTGAAAAAAATATGAAAAAATTATAAAGAAAACTAAGAGATAGAGATATTACTACATTTTTAAAGCGAAAAGCCCTTCAAAAAAGCGCTGAATTCATCGGCATTTTTGAAGGGTTTTATATGTATGTCAAAACAGTGAATACTCAAAAATTTTTTTTTATTTTACTATTTTGAAGTTGTCAAATAGTGATAGATTGCGCCAATAATATTAGCATCATTCGCAAAGGCACATTTCTTTACAACAGGCTTAATACGTGCTGGTTCAACTTTGTCTATAATGATATCTAAAACGCTTATTGATTTCATCAATCAAATCTTCTCTTACAGAGATACCCCCACCAATAATAATCACTTCTGGATCATGTAAGAATATTGAATATTATAGATACCTACTGCAAGGCATAATAGAAACGATTGACATACTTCTTAAATACTTCGTTTTCGTCGGCATGATCGAAAGATATAACGTCCATCATATGTTTCACCTAGTTCTTTTTCTACACCCTTAACAATCGCAACTGTAGAATCAAGAGACCAAAAAAGTTAAACTCAAGTGAATCTGCATCAAAGTTATTAATCATATAACCAAATTCACCACCATGAAGATGCTGTCCCTTATGAATCTTCTTATCTTTAATC
>VOFG01002351.1_pt1 | contig 12447 bp, 24 predicted proteins | sample 5384171 | NCBI WGS metagenome assembly VOFG01 (sample SAMN12384726, study PRJNA508395) | human gut metagenome | isolation source: healthy gut F | host: Homo sapiens | reverse complement strand
TATTGGTATTATGGCGGGCGGCATAGCCGAGCATATCGAAAGCCGATCTTGAGCCGTCTCGTGTCCGAACTCGACAAGGTGCTGCTGTCGCTTCCTGCTGACAATAGGGTAGTGACACCCGAAATTGTGGAACGGCAGATAGGGTGAGCAAATTTCAATGTTTTCGAACTCAGAAACGCCATTGTGAGCAGGGATGTGTTCAAGGCTAACCAAATTGTAAATTATTTTGACAAGAATCCTAAAGCGGCATCGTTGTATTCATTTCTGCCGATGCTGTTCACTTTACTTCCAGAACCTGATGATTGCCTATTATGCGCCGGCGAGAAACGACGAAAGAGCACTTGCCGCATACCTTGAAATGAAGAGTGTGGGGCTGTGAAAGACTATATGATAGGTATGCGGAATTCCACGGCATCGAAAACTCTCCAGATAATTTTCAAATGAGAGAATTGACGCCAAAAGCAAGGGTCTGGACAACCCGAATACCCCTCAAAACGAGCTTGTGAAGGAGCTGATCTTCTTCATTTTGCACTAAAACATGCTTTTTTTGACCCCGTTTTCTCTGGAATGAGAAAAACAAAATACCTGATTTTGAGCCCTAATTCCCTAATGTTTCGGGGTTAGGCTTTTCAAACCCCTCAAAAATCGCATCTTTTGAAGAAATAATCCGTCGGTTCAGATTATTGAAAAATCGGCGATTTTCGCGGTTTTGAGTCTTCTACAATTCAGATTTCATTAATTTTCACATTTGGTTTCGGTATATACAAATGTAAATCCAAACGTTTTGAATACAAAGACGTATCATGTTTCTATTTCATATTTGTAGTGTTATTATGTAAATCTACAAATATTTACGATTTAAAACATGAATATTCGGCTTTTTAAATGTGTTCAAATAAATATTATTGTGTCTTATTATGTTGTAATACATTGTAAATGAGTGTTTTTATTTATTTTGTTAATGTGTTTATATAGAAATACAGAATTGTTTGGAAATCATGCGGTGAATATCTGTAGTATTACATATTTTATTAGATGATAATTCAAAAGAAACCCAATGTTTTATGTGTTATAGTTAAACATAATAATAAACCCGTTTCGGGTCTTTATAGCGTATATATAAAACAAGATTCAAAATCTGAATTTGAAAAACTGAAAATATTTGATATACAAATTAAAATGTGGGTTTTGAAAAGTAAATTTAATTTGTATTTGTTGTTTGTTTCATAAATTATATTTACCTTTGTAGAAAAATAAAAAGAAACGTCATTTTCGTACTAATATAGCATTTTCAAACAATGAAAAGATAGAATCAAGCAGATTATGGATGGGCAGCACATGACCCAACCAAGGGAGTTTTCTGAGTTTTTTGAATATTGCTCCCGCAACCCTTAGCAGCATCCTTCGTGGCCCGCACCCGTCCACCCTCTCCATCGTCGATGCCATTGTGGCACGCTTCCCCGGACATCTCCACCGACTGGTTGCTCTTTGGAAAGAAACCAATGATGGTCGGCAGAGGCGGAAACCGATGCTGTTGCATCCTCTGTGGCAGTACAGCCTTGGTTCCGGGCTTATGCGATTTGCTGATGCGGAAACACCGTCTCATCAGCAACCCTCCCCACAGACCTCATTTGGAGCTGATAAGTTGGCCCAACAGCGCAACGCTGCGTTGCAGGAACAACTGCTATGGTAAAAAGTTTTGACAAGCAGCAGCGCAGAATCCCGAAATCCGTATCTTCTACGATGATCAGACTTGGGAGACTTTCGTGCCGAAGAAGTAGCTGGGTGTCGGTATTTCTTGGTATTGCTGTCGGCAAAAAACTTAGAGAAGCCGTCCGCGTTTCGCCATAGTCCGCTATGGTTTCCAACACGGACGTTGCAATCTGCTCGAAACAAAGACGAAGCAAATTTGGGGTAAATCTAATGACCGATTTGGGCTTATGTGAAACGAAAAAAGCCATGCCGGTCTCCTTTGTGGGAACATTGGCATGGCTCTTATATTTAATATTTGTGGTTTCGCAAGCATTATGCTTGTCTCCTTGCGCTTGTTTCTCGTCTCTTGTCCGCTGAAACAAGCATGTGATAGGAGTGCGAAATCAGTAATTGTCGTCCTCGTCGCTTATGTCTTCAGCCTCAGGTTGAGGTCTTCGGGGTCGGTGTCGATGTGGTGCGATAAGCTTTCTTCTGTGAGCTTCTTTCGTCAGAGTCGTCGTTGTCGTCATCATCATCGTTCTGAGATCCTCCGGCAGGTCTTCATCGTCGTCTTCCTCATCGTCGTCGTTAGACAGCTTGAATTCGTTGAGGTCGTCGTCTTTGGCTGTCGGCTTCTCCGATTCGGGCTTTGCCTTGGCGAAGATAGCCTCGATCCAGTTGCCTTTCGCTTTTCCAGCACCTCGTATCCGTCCTTCACCTTCTTGTCGTACATACCGCCCGGTTTGTGGAGTCGGTCTTTCGGCAGTGTCGTTGTAACTTATGTCGATCCGCTTTCTATTATGTCCCTGGATGCTTTGTGAGAGCGAAATCCCATCCGCCTCCGAAGTTGCGGTCGAGAGCACTTCGATGAGTTTTGCCGCCGAAATGTGGCGTAATGTTCTCGTAGGTCAGGTCGGTGACTCTTGTGATGGGGCGTTTCTTTATGGCCCATTTCTTCTTGTCGCTGTCGTCGGTGCGCAGCGTTCTATCTTGAATCCGCGTGCCTCGTATTTGCTGATGACAACAGAGCATTGTCTATCTTTACCTCTTCTATCTCAAAGGCACTGCGTATGACATCTATGTAATGGTTGAGGTTATCCTTCGAGGTCGGCGTCTTTTTCGGCTGACTCCACATTCTGAAAATGTCATTTTCACTGAAGCTCCATACATTACTTTTTGTCAGTGTCTTGAGTGTTAAAGTTTTGATGTTTCATATTAAATATTCTGTATTTTTTCTCAATATATCATTTCCCTTTCAACGCCCTGCTGTGTCTTTGCGGGCTTTGTCTTTAAAGCCGTCTTTTTTGTGATGCGGCGTAAATGCCTGTGTGTCATAATGATTGGCTTGACCAGGTCATGGCTGAAAAAAAACCTTGTCGCGGCTCTACTTACTGACAGTGTGTAACAGACGTGCTGCAAAAAGTTACTTTATCTTAATTCACAAGTTTTCATATAGAATTTTTGTGTGTCTCGCATATATTTCATAATTTTGCAAGATATATGAGTGAGCCTTTTGGCAGAAGAATGAGACCCCGCACTCTGGACGAGTATGTCGGCCAGAAGCATTTGGGCGAGGGTGCCGTCTTGCGCAACATGATTGACGACAGGGCGTATTTCGTCGTTTATCCTTTGGGGACACTCGGTGTGGGTAAGACCACTCTGGCGCAGATTATCGCAAACCGTCTTGAAACTCCGTTCTACACTCTGAGCGCGGTCACCAGTGGCGTGAAGGATGTGCGCGAAGTGATAGAACGGGCGAAGAAGGGTCGTTTCTTCAACAGTGCGTCACCCATACTCTTCATCGACGAAATACACCGTTTCGGCAAGTCGCAGCAGACTCGCTGCTCGGGGCGGTGGAGCGGAGTCGTCACGCTGATAGGCGCAACGACGGAAAACCCTTCTTTCGAGGTGATACGGCCGTTGCTGTCGCGCTGTCGCAATAATGCCTCCCAGCCGCTCAACAAGGACGACCTCCTCGGACTGCTTCACAGGGCGGTGACGGAAGATGTGGAGCTGAAGAGGCGCAGCATCGTTCTCAAGGAGACCGGTGCCCTTGTTGCGTTACAGCGGTGGCGATGCACGCAAGCTGCTCAATATCCTTGAGCTTGTGGTGGAGGCCGGCGGCGACAGCATCGAAATCACCGACAGCATGGTGGAGGAACGTTTGCAGCAGAACCCTCTGGCCTACGACAAGGGAGGCGAGATGCACTACGACATCATTTCGGCGTTCATAAAAAAGCATTCGTGGCAGCGATCCCGATGCGACGCTTTATTGGATGGCACGCATGATAGAAGGTGGTGAGGACCCAGTTCATTGCCCGGCGGCTCGTCATAAGTGCTGCCGAGGACATCGGCCTTGCAAATCCCAACGCCCTGCTGCTTGCCAATGCCGCTTTCGACGCCGTGATGAAGATAGGATGGCCCGAAGGGCGCATCCCCGCTTTGCCGAGGCTGCGGTGTATCTCGCAACGAGTCCGAAGAGCAATTCGGCTTATCTGGGCATTGATGCGGCTCTGGGGCTTGTGCGGCAGACGGGCAACCAGCCCGTACCCCGCATCTTCGCAATGCACCCACGGCTCTTATGGCGCAGCTTGGCTATCACGACGGTTACAAAGTACTCCCACGACTATCCCGGGCATTTCACGGCACAGCAGTATATGCCCGACGGAATGGAGGGCAGCGCATCTGGCATGCGCAGCATTCGCCGATGGAGGAAAAGCAGTATCAGCAGATGTTGCGCTGCTGGGGGCGACAGGTTCAAGGACTGAAAAGAAATCATCAACATCGTTTCCGCATATCCCTTCGTAGCTTGTCAGTTTGTCAAGTAAAAACATTTTGGAAATGCGGAACTTGGATAAAACAATTTTAAAAGAATGAAAATAGCAGTAATGGACGGTCATGGGGTGAATCCCGGTGACATGTCATAAAACCATTTTGAGGAAATCGGGCAGATAACGGTATATCCGCGCACTGCTCCCGAAGAGGTGGTCGCACATGTTGGCGACGCCGACATAGTGCTGACGAACAAGACTGTGTTCAATGCGGATGTCATTTCGCAACTTCCAGCGAATGTGAAATATGGACCAACCGTGTGGGTTACTATGCGCCAAGAACAGTAACGGAAATGGAGCTCGCCACTGGTTACAATCACCGACCTTTCGGGCAAACCATTATTGATATCGGAAGGCACGCCTGGCGCAGGACTTCGGTATGGATGTTTCGCATAGAGCGTGGCCTTCCTGCCGGCATCGACCACGCTCGACGGACTCCTCGGCATCAGCGACAAATATTCCGGCTTACAGGAAGGACAGTTAAGGTGCCTACCGACAGTGTGGCGATGGGCGCAGATGACAGTTACGGTGCCCTACAACGTAATGCCATCTCCGGCATGGGGCATGCGGCAGCAAACTTTCGCTGGCTTGGCGGTTTCGTGCTGGCATTGCCGTGAGGCGGCGGAACAATACGCACTCGCAATTCAGAAATGAAGGCAAAGGATTGGTTCCGTAGCTCAACTGAATAGAGCATCTGACTACGGATAAGGAGGCCATCGGTGGCGAACTCAATGCTACGACAAATGCAACAGCTGAATGTGTCGCAGCTTGTGCTGTTGCTTACGACATATTGCAAGGAGGTGATGGACGGAGGTTTCAGCTCATTTACAACGGTTACGGAGGTTTCATCTTTGACAATCCAGTGGCGAAGGTGCTGCGCGACTGGGGTCTGCGCGAAGCAAAGCTGCTCTTTGCCGTGCGCAAGCTCTAAAAGCACGGACAAAACGCGAATACGTGATGAGGAATTCATGGGCAATTTTGAACAGAAATTCGACGACTTCGACGATTTCGTAGAGCACGAAGAGGAGTGGAATGAGGCTGTGGCAGTTAGACGAGCATATTGCCGATTTTGCGGTCGTTGAAGAATAAATGTTGTAACACGGACACGAACAAGGAAATGATCAAGTCCCTGATAAAGAACAAAGCCCTCATTTGAATTCTCATCGACACGTTTACGGCGGGCATTGGCGCTCACCAGTCGATAAGGCTCGGCAAGGCCAGTCTTGTTGATACGTTCTGCTATAAACAACGGTGAGATATGGGTGAAGGGCATGAATGTGTCGCCATATTTCTACGGGTCGTACAGTAACCATGAGGCGAAGCGCGACCGCAAACTGCTTCTCAACAAGCGCGAGATAAACAAGTTGCAGGAAGCTACCAAGCAGACAGGTTACACCATTGTGCCGATACTCATCTTCATCGACGGGCACGGACGCGCCAAGGTGGATATAGCTCTTTGCAGAGGTAAGAAGGAATACGACAAGCGTCAGACGCTGAAGGAGAAGGAAGACCGCCGTGAAAATGGATAGGGCGATGAAGCACTATTAATGAAAAGAAGGTGAGAAAACTCCGCCGCAAAGGAAAGGACATATAAGTCTTTCGTGGCGTGAGCACCGTTAGGATTACTTATGAGGATAGACGAAATAGCGAAGCACAGGATACTTATACTGATGGTACCATCGGTACCATGATACAAGCAATACTCGCTCACGGAGAGCGACTTCAGAGGGGCTTTGCCGATGCCGGGGGCATGATGAAGGGAAACAACGACATGCTTAACATCACCAGGCCTGATGTGGTGGCCGACATTCACAGGAAATACCTTTGAAGCCGGTGCCGACATCATCACTACCAACACTTTCAGCAGCCAACGCATTTCACAGGCCGACTACCATCTGGAAGCAGTGGCAGCGGGAAAATGGCATACGAAGGTGCGCGGCTGGCAAAGGAAGCGGCTTTGCGCTTCTCCACGCCGGAGAAGCCAAGGTTTGTGGCAGGCTCGGTGGGTCCGACGAACAAGACATGCTCCCTCGAGTCCGGATGTGAGCAATCCTGCTGTGCGCGACCTTTACCCCACCACTCTTTATGATGCTTATCTTGAGCAGATAGACGCTCTGGAAATGGGCGGCGCGGATGTCATTCTCATAGAAACGGTGTTTGATACGCTCAATGCCAAGGCGGCGATTGATGCAACGATGGAGGTGTCGCGTCGCAGAGAACACACGCTCCCCATCATGCTCAGTGTGACGGTGAGCGACCTTGCCGGGCCGCACGTTGAGCGGTCAGACTCTCGATGCCGTCATGGCAAGTGTGAGCAGCTACCCGTTGCTGTCGATAGGACTGAACTGTTCGTTCGGAGCTAGGCAGATGAAACCTTTCTTGAAGGAACTCGCACGCAAGGCACCGTGGCTTGTGAGCGCATATCCCAATGCCGGACTGCCTAACAGTCTGGGGCAATACGACGAGACGCCGGAGACGATGGCACCGCAGATAGCGGAGTTTATTGATGAAGGTCTGGTGAATATCGTCGGCGGATGCTGCGGCACTACGGAGAAGTTCATTGAGAAGTATGTGCCGCTTGTGGCAGGAAAGAAACCCCGTGTGCCGCTGCCGAAGCCTTCAACGATGTGGCTCAGTGGCTTGGAACTGCTTGATGTGACGCCTGATGTACGCTTTGTCAATGTGGGAGCGTTGCAATGTGGCTGGTTCGCGCAAGTTCCTGCGCCTTATCAAGGAGAAAAAAGCTACGATGAGGCGGTGAGCATAGCAAGGAAACAGGTTGCCGACGGAGCGTTGGTGATAGACATTAATATGGACGACGGCTTGCTCGATGCACGCGAGGAAATGAAGACTTTCCTCAACATCATAGCCGCAGAGCCGGATATTGCAAAAGTGCCTGTGATGATAGACTCGTCGAAATGGGAGGTGATCACAGCAGGTTTGCAGTGTGTGCAAAGGCAAGTGCATCGTCAATTCCATATCGTTGAAAGAGGGCGAAGAAGTGTTCTTGAGTCATGCCCGCGATGTCATGCGCTACGGTGCGGCCGTGGTGGTGATGTGTTTCGACGAGAAAGGACAGGCGACAAGTTTTGAGCGGAGGATAGAAATAGCCGGACGGGCTTACAAACTGCTCACCGAAAGGTGGGGATGAATCCGCTCGACATAATATTCGACCCCAATATCCTTGCCATTGCGACAAGGAATTGAGGAGCATGACAACTATGCCGTTGATTTCATCAGGGCTGTGGAGTGGATTCGCAGGAATTTGCCGGGGGCTCATGTCAGCGGCGGGGTGAGCAATCTCTCGTTCTCGTTCCGTGGCAACAACTACATACGCGAAGCCATGCATGCGGTGTTCCTCTATCATGCTATATCGAAAGGTATGGACTTCGGCATCGTCAATCCGGCTACAAAGGTGGCGTATGCCGATATTCCCAAGGAACAGCTTGAGGTAATTGAGGATGTCGTGCTGAACCGTAAGCCTGGGGCTGCCGAGCAACTCGTGGAGTTGGCAGCGCAGATAAAGGCAGAAGCGGATGCCGCCAAGGCCGAAGGACGGCTGTCGGGAATGCCGGCAGCGCAGGAAGTGCGCCGGAATGGCGTAATGAAGATGTAGAAAAGCGTCTGGCTACGGCATTGGTGAAAGGCATTGCCGACTATCTGGAAGATGACATTCATGAGGCTCTCGGGAAATATCCGAAGGCCGTGGATATAATAGAAGGTCCGCTTATGGACGGAATGAATACGGTGGGCGAACTTTTCGGTTGCGGAAAGATGTTCCTGCCACAGGTGGTAAAGACTGCACGCACCATGAAGAAGGCTGTGGCAATACTGCAGCCGTATATAGAAGCGAGCCGGGAAGAAGGCTCGTCGGTTGCGAAAAAGTACTCATGGCAACCGTAAAAGGTGATATTCACGATATAGGCAAGAACATTGTCGATGTCGTGATGTCGTGCAACAACTATGATGTGACCGACCTTGGAGTGATGGTTCCGGCAGAACAGATCGTGAAAAAGGCTTGTGAGGAGAACGTGGACATGATAGGTCTGAGCGGACTGATTACACCGAGTCTTGAAGAGATGGTGAATGTGGCAAAGGAAATGGAACGCGCCGGACTGCGGTTGCCCATTATGGTGGGCGGCGCAACGACTTCGGAGATGCATGTGGCGTTGAAGATAGCACCCGTATATAGCGGTATTGTCGTGTGGGTGAAGGATGCGGCGCAGAATCCGATAGTGGCGCAACGGCTGATGAACGATGGGGAACGCATGGCGTATGAGGCGGAACTGAAAGGGCGTTATGCTCGTCTGCGTGAAGAATATGCCGCCCATCAGCAGAAACTTCATCGCTCGGTGAGGCGCGTGACAACAAGCTTGACTTGTTTGGATAGGGTGGTGAGGCAGCAGCCGGGTCGCCTTGTCGGCAAAAAATATGAATTTGATAATACATATATAAAATAGGAGAATTACTGTTATGACTTTCGGAAAAAAAAGAGTGTGGCACTGCATATCGGGACAGGAGCCTACGGAACTTGACAGGAAAGTGATGTTCTGGGAAGCAAAGGGAAAGGAAGTGCCCTCACGTGACTTGATAAAACGCCCGAACAGATTGAGGGTATTCGTCGCAGTGGCGTGGTGAACACAGGCGTTCTCGATGAAGTTGCGAAGCATATCCATGCAGGAATGAACACTTTGGAGATAGACAGAATTTGCTATGACTACTGTACATCGCACGGAGCCGTTCCTGCCTGTCTGAATTATGAGGGTTATCCCAAGAGCGTTTGTACGAGCATTAACGAAGTGGTGTGCCACGGCATTCCCAAGGAAGAGGATGTGTTGGAGGAAGGCGATATTGTGAATGTCGATTTCACAACTATTCTTGACGGTTATTATGCCGATGCTTCACGAATGTTTATAATAGGAAAGACAACGCCGGAAAAGGAGCAGTTGGTGCGTGTGGCAAAGGAATGCCTTGAAGTGGGTGCTGAAGCTGCCAAACCATACGGCTTCGTTGGCGACATAGACATGCTGTCCAGAAGTATGCGGAGAAGTATCATTACGGCGTTGTGCGCGACTTGTGCGGACATGGAGTTGGACTTAAATTCCATGAAAAGCCTGATGTGATGCACATCGGTCACAAAGGACAGGGCATGCTGCTTGTTCCGGGCATGGTGTTCCCCATTGAGCCTATGATAAACATAATAAGGGTACATGGAAGGTGTTCATTGATGCCGACGATGAATATGGATGGGAAGTTATCACTGGCGACGAGAAACCGAGTGCAAGTGGGGAACACACATTCGTAATGACGGAACATGGTCTTGAAGTCCTTACATACTAAGTTGTAAAAACATAAAGAATATGGCTGAACCAGTTTATATATTAGGAATAGAGAGCAGTTGCGACGACACTTCCGCCGCAGTGCTGCGTGATGGCGTGCTGCTTAGCAATGTTACGGCGTCAAGGATGTGCACAAAGAGTATGGTGGAGTAGTGCCGGAACTGGCATCGCGTGCCCATCAGCAGAATATTGCCGGTGGTCAGTGCAGCATTGAAGCGTGCAGGGGTGGAGAAGGAGCAGCTGTCGGCGGTGGCTTTCACTCGTGGACCGGGACTTATGGGGTCGCTCCTCGTAGGTGTCAGCTTTTTACAAAGGGCTTCGCCCGTAGTCTGGGAATACCGATGGTAGATGTCAATCATTTGCAGAGGGCATGTCATGGCGCATTTCATAAAGAGAGCGATGACGACAATAGTGCGCCTCCTTTTCCCGTTCCTTTGTCTTTGGTAAGTGGCGGAAATTCACAGATTGTCAAGGTAAACGCTTATAATGACATGGAAGTTCTTGGGCAGACGATTGACGATGCCGCAGGCGAAGCAATCGACAAATGCTCAAAGGTAGATGGGACTCGGTTATCCCGGCGGACCCGTTATCGACAGGCTTGCACGACAGGGAAAACCCTCATGCCTACAAGTTCGCAGAGCCGCATATCCCGGAATGGACTACAGTTTCAGCGGATTGAAGACCTCTTTCCTTTATAGCTTGAGGAAATGGGTGAAGGACGATGCTGACTTTGTGGGACATCACAAAGGAAGATTTGGCTGCAAGTCTTGAATACACCATCGTCGATATTCTGATGAAGAAACTTCGTCTGGCAGTGAAGCAGACTGGCATCAAGCATGTGGCTGTAGCCGGTGCGTGTCTGCCAACAACGGATTGAGAATGCTTTCCGTGAACATGCGCAGAAATATGGTTGGACAATCTATATCCCCAAATTCAGCTATACCACAGACAATGCCGCAATGATAGGTATAACAGGCTACTACAAATTCCTTGATAAGGAGTTCTGCTCAATCGACAAGCCTGCATTCAGTAAAGTAACATTTCAATAAAAACGAATATAATGGAATTTGAAAAGAAAATATTGAGTAGGAAATCCAACAGTATCTCTATGAATCGGGGCTGACTGTTGGTACGGCGGAGAAGTTGTACAGGAGGCAGAATTGCCGAGGCTCTCATCGCAGTTCCCAGTGCATCGGCTTATTCAAAGGCGGAATTGTTTCCTATACTAATGAAGTGAAGGAGCATCTGCTTGGTGTAAGCCATGAACTTCTTGAGGAAAAGACGGCTGTTTGTGAAGAGGTTGCTGTGGCAATGGTTAGGGTTATCGCTTCCTTGAACGTTGATTATGCCATTTCGAGCACGGGTGTAGCCGGACCGGGTGGTGCTACGCCCGGAAATCCGGTTGAACGATATGGCTTGCATGTGGTAATGCAGACAATGTGTGACAATGAAACTGAAGAAGACTATGGCCGCGACATTAATCTTGCCATTGCGACGAGCAAAGCATTGCGCAGATGTTCCTTAAATATTTGGCAGAAAACTGTCCGAAGAAGACGGAGTCGGAAGAATGACACTGCCTCTTCCGTATCAGAATAAACATGGCGGCACTCATGGGCATGTATTGTCGGTGAGTGCCGTTTGCTTTATGTCGTGTCGTTTTGGGTATCTGCTTTAACTACTTCTGTTACATTGAAATAAAAGTTACTGGTTAAAAATAAAAAAAATGTAGCTAATTTTGTAAGAAAGTTTTGTGGTATAGAAAAATGTGTAATTTTGCACTCTGTTTGGAATAGGTATCAAAAACGAATACAAAAAAAGAAGATAGCAATGTCGAAAATTTGTCAGATTACGGGAAAGAAAGCCCAGATAGGTAACAACGTTCGCACTCAAAACATCGCACAAAGCGTAGCTTCGATGTGAACTTGTTCAACAAGAAGTTCTACTATGTTGAGGAGGAATGTTGGATTAACCTCAAAATCAGCGCAGTGGGTCTGCGTCCCGTCAACAAAATCGGTCTGGATGCTGCCATCAAACAGGCGGTAGCTAAGGGTTATATTGACAGCATTAAAGTTATAGGAGAATAAGTAAATGGCATCAAAGAAAGCAAGGGCAACAGAGTACAGGTAATTCTCGAGTGCACCGAATGAAGAATAGCGGTCTCGCCAGGTACAAGTCGTTACGTTACAACAAAGAACCGTAAGAACACTCGACCGCATGGAACTTGATGAAGTATAACCCAATCTTGAAGAAGATGACTCTTCACAAAGAGATTAAGTAATAATTTTTATAGACTATGGCAAAGAAAGCGGTCGCTACCCCTCCACAAAGAAGGATCTACGGATGGTCGCGCATATACAAAGTTATAAAGATGGTTAGAAGTCGAACTGGCGCATACGTTTTTGATGAGCGTATGGTTCCCAACGAAGCAGTTAAGGATTTCTTCAAAATAATATTCTGTCAAGGAATATAAATATATAAAAGCGGGTCGAAGCAGATATGTTTCGACGCTTTTCAATGCTATATATGTCTGCAATGCGGTGTCGTGTCAGTCAGGTATTGTTGAGGGGTGATTGTTGTATGTTTGA
>VOFG01004067.1_pt1 | contig 12457 bp, 18 predicted proteins | sample 5384171 | NCBI WGS metagenome assembly VOFG01 (sample SAMN12384726, study PRJNA508395) | human gut metagenome | isolation source: healthy gut F | host: Homo sapiens | reverse complement strand
AAGCAGATCAGCGCGGAGGGGAAACTGGAGAACAACATCATCGACCTCATCATGCGGGAGGAAAAGCCGCTGGAGCGGAAGGTGACGCTGCGGAAACGACCGGCTGCAAAAGTATTTCCTAAGCCAGCTATACCCCCAAGCAGATGGAGGAGGTCATCATCAAGCTGCTGGAGGGCTGGCATCGCCGCAGGCAGCAGGAACAGACGCGGTGAGGAGGTTGGTTATGCGAAGGAATGAATTGCCCGATTTCTGCTTATCCACGCTGCCCTCTACAGGGCAGCTCATCATTCTCAAGAGGGGTGAGCGTGGTTACTACGCCTCCGACTGGGACACCAGGAAAGCGGGAAGAAAATCAAAACATCGCTCGAGAGCATAATCGGCGGCGGGGCATTTCTGACATACAGGAGGCCGCCATGCGTGCCGGGTCTATGTTCGGTTGGCGTACGCCGGGGCAGACCCGCAGTGGTATTTGGACAACGCAAGATATGTGAACGCGATCATGGCAAAGGGCCATATTAAAGACCCTGTTATGAGCATTTACTATCCGATGGACGATTTTCTGCTGCGGTATGAGGTCATGGGGGAAAGAAAATCTATATCTGCCGATATCGGCGCTTCCGAAAGGAGTTGCTGGGCGCGAGGTCACAGTTTGTCATGCAGCCGGATCTGGTCTGCGGTGTACCTGCCATGCCGGTGAAGCGCAGCAGGCACAGAACGGCAGCTACACCATGGAGCTGGAAAGCGGCAGCTATGTCATTGGTGAGATCATCAATGCGGACTATAAGATCACGGCGCGGGTGCGCGGGGAAACGCCGAATTTGCTTTGGGTGAACACCCGAAAGCACCTGCACGTTCGTTACCTGGCAGCGCAACTGCAAGAACGACGGAGATAGGCCGCCCAACTTCTTCTGGGGACATTACGGGCAGACCGTGCGGCGATGATCGAGGACTTCTGCGAAAGGGCAGGAAGCGAGTATCAGGAGCAAAAGGAGCGGCGGGTACAACGGGAGCAAAGCCGTACTGCGCTGAAAAAGGAACGGGGTGAAGAAAGATGACAGACCGTGAGCCGGTAAATATCATGGGCGTTATCGCCTTTCCGGAGCCGGATAAGAGCAAACGCCGGATTCGCTTTATTGATGCGGAGTACAATACGCTGTTCTATATTCCAGATGGCGCCAGCATCGTCATAACGAGGGATGGATGGCAGCAGCGTGATACGGTCCTGCACCTATATCGACGACTACCATACGCTGATCGGCAGCGAGGTCTATCATATTTGTCAGTTTGCAGAGATGGCGCAGCGGACAGGCACGGTGTATGAGCCGCTTGATCCAACACAGCAGCCAGCGGACGCGGGCTGCTATGAGATATATCAGATCGACAACGTGGGCAAGGTGGACTACGCCTTTATGCGCTATGAGCGTGCCAAAAGGAAAAACTGCGTGCTGCCCATTACCGCAAAACCTTTGCCGGGGTGTTGGCCCCAACATGACGCTGGATAAGCTATACCGAAAGCACAGTGCGGACACACGGCCTTTCTACCGACAAATGCGCTCTCTATCTGAGAGCGATGTGATCGTGGTCAAGCGCGGCAGCAAGAGAAATGCTTACTATGTGGATGCTGTGGGCTTTCAGGAAGTGCCGAACTTTTGAAGGGACTGCAAAGACTGAAAGAACGGGGCGAAGCACGGTAGTTGAAAAACAATACGTCCAACCGCATGGAGAATAAGTCCAAAACGATGTGTTTTTGGACTTATTAAGTATAGGATCATTTCAGGAGGCAATGCTTTGGCAAGTAAATTTCAATTTATCACGGAGTTATATAGCCGCACACTGACAAGACTGACCGGCGACTATGAGAACTGGACGGGCTTTTTGCGGGCGGCCTGCTATAACTATAAATGCCCGTTCGACGAGCAAGTCCTGATCTATGCACAGCGACCCGATGCCACGGCGGTGCTGGAGTTGGAAAAATGGAACCGGCAGTTTGGCCGGTGGGTCAACGCGGGAGCTACCGGCATTGCGGTCATTGACGAAGCCCGTGGAAAGGGGCGGCTGAAGCACTACTTTGACATCACGGACACCCATACGACGCCTGCCTCACGGGCTGTCCCCCTGTGGTCAATGGAGGAGAGCTACACAGAACGAGTCATCGAGACGCTGGAGGCCACCTTTGGTATACTGGCCGAAAAGGATAATTTGCCGGACGCCATTCTGTCCGCCAGCCGCAACGCTGTGGCGGATAATATGCAGGACTATCTGCGGGATCTGCTGGATTGTCGCGGCGGCAGTATGCTGGAGGAACTGGACGCGCTGAATGTGGAGGTCACATACAGGCGGGCGCTGGAGAGCAGCGTTGCCTATATGCTGCTGACCCGGCTTTCACTGCCCGCCGCAGCCTACATGCTGCCGGAGGATTTTGAGGGTATTTATTCCTTCGACACCCCCACGACCATCAACGCACTGGGTATTGCCACCAGCGATATTGCGGAGATGGGTCTTCGGGAGATCAGCCGCACGGTGATGCAGGCGCGGCGAGAGCAAAATTTTGCAAAGGATGCACAAATCGGCTATGATGTGGGCAAAGGACAGAATAGCGGCGAAACGGAAAGGAGTGTTGAGCATGGAAGTGACATACAGGATGCAGGAGGGCTATCGCCTGCCGAACCTGCTGCTGCCCCAAGAGGCGGAGGTGCACCTGGGCAAGTACGCGGAGTTGAGAAGTAGTACATCAAGAAGCACCGCAGGGTGCTGTATACGAAATCTCAAGACCAGTGGTCAGCTGGCGGCGCATCTGGCGGAGATCGAGACGGCGGCGGAGAAGATGGTGACGCGGCTGGTGGCGCAGATGGCAAAAAACCGAGGGCGTGACGGAGGAACTGAAAACCGCCGATCCCCAGCGTTGGACAGGACTGATGAACAACCTGAAGCACAGCGCGGAGGAAGCGGTGCTGAACGACCTGATTTACAGCTGAATAGCACAGACGAAAACGCCGGGAGCGCAGAGCTTCCGGCGTTTTTGGATGAACACCTCATAGAAGCGATTTTGCTGGACGATGGTGGGCGCAAGCATACGCGGCAGGAGATATTTGCATATTTCCAAACCAACAGGGATATTACAACGCGCACAGCGTTCCTGAAAAACAGCTACAACGATATATGGGTGGAAGTTCTGGCAGGTACGGACAAAGTACGGGTGGGCTACCACGCCCAGCAGGACGGGCTCCTGATGTGGGAGGGCAGTTTTCTCTCTCCGTACATCGGAGTCCGTTTTTTCATGGGGCGTGGTCACGGAAATGACCGAAAACCTCATTGAGCGCGGCGCGTACAAGATCAAGCTGGGCTTGCAGAACGCGCCCGGTGATGGCGGAGCAACTGTCCCTCTTTGGCATGGGCGACGGGCACCCATCTACGAGGAGACGGAGGCGCAGCGGACGGGTGAGCTGTTCCCCGCCCGCACAGTGCCACAGACGGTCATCGACCAGACGCTGTATACGGCGGGCAACAGCTATAATAGCGCGTACCGGGTAGCGGTGTTCTATATGCACCAACGTCCAAAGGAGGACTGTGCGACGTTCCTGCGCCGTGAGTTCGGCACGGAAAACGGACGCGGTATCGAATATGAAGGTCAAAAAAATATGCCGTGTGGTTCATGGAGGACGGTATCCATCTGGCGCAGGGCGACAGCATCCGCACCGGCCACTGCCGCACCACGGTGACGTGGGAGCAGGCATCGGCGCGGATACTGGAGCTGTTGGAGGCCGGTACATATCTTTCAGCGGCGGAGCTGGAGCAGGCGCGGGAGCATACCCTTTGGAGATGGCAGAGGAGCTGATGTTGACCGTCCGTGAGTTGACCGAAGAAGGCAGAAGAAAGGGACTGTTCGCGCAGACATTGGCCATCCACGACCAGCGCAAGAGTTACCCGGAGCTGGCAGACGATGTGGTGGCCTTCTGCTAAGAGCGAAGGCGGCCTTGCGGCGCTGGCCGAGGAATACCATACTTTTCTGAGCGCGTATGAGCAGGATCGCAGCATCATGCGTTTTCAGCTGTCGGAGTATTGTACCCATCGGATCGGTGTGGTGCTGGGCGGGATTGATCTGCCGGAGCGCAGCTTTGCCGCGCAGCCGGATTTCCTGCGCCGGTGCAAGATGTTCATCACACAGGACGAGATCGACCGTTTCTTTTTGGCAGAGTCTGCGGACAGCCGTTTGGACGTGTACGCCTTCTTCTGCTATCCCCACACAAAGGAGGAACAGCAGAAATTCATCAAAAAGTGCTTTTGGTGAGTATAGCGGTGGCGGGTGTGACGGATATGACTATACAAAACCTATAAGGGACTGACCTATCAGCGGGAATATGCCGGGAAACAGTATGATGAAGTCAAGCTGAGCATTCCCGATGTGGTCAAGGAGTATGAAAGGCTCATCGCGCAGAAGCGTTTCCCCGGCGAGGATGCCATTGCCGCAATTCCGCAATATGAACGGCGGCAGTTGGCGCGGACAGTGTATTTCGGCTTTTCGGATGCACCCAGGACGATGTGCCGAAGCCGTACCCCAAGGGCGTGGACTATACTACGATGCTGTTCCCACCATTGAGGAGCAGCTGTCGGATAGGGCAAAGACATCGAAAATGCTGGAAGCCCTGACTGTCTATCTGGATGGCATGGACGAGGGCGACCGGCACTATGATTCCTGCCAGCAGGCGAGGGAACAGCTTTCCGAATACGTCAACGGCACGTTCAGCCTGTTCAACCACCGGCACGACAGTGGATTACGGCAAGCGGAGCGGGAAGCGACACCCATAACCCCACCGGGGAAGTGGGGGTCACGGAGGAACCGGCACAGGAGCAAGAAATATCCCCGCTGCCGCAGGGACAGCAGAGAGAGGGAAGCACCGCAGGGACAGGCGGCGATGCCGCCTGTCCCTCACCTGCCGAGAAAAAAAGAGAGGCTGGAGGCCGCCGCCCCGCTGTTCGCGGGCGGCGTCAACTACCGCATCACCGACGACGGCTTGGGCGCAGCGCCGCCCAGCCAGCGGTATGCCAACAACGTGGCGGCGATACGACTTTTGAAGCGGGTGGAGGCGGAGAATCGCCTCGCCACGGCGGGAGGAGCAGGAGGTCTTGTCCTCGTATGTGGGCTGGGGCGGTCTGGCGGACTGCTTCGATCCCAAGCACAGCCGGTATGAGGAATTGAAAAGCCTGCTGTCCGAAACAGAGTACGCCGCGGCGCAGGAATCCACACTGACCGCCTTCTATACGCCGCCTGTGGTGATCCGTAGCATCTACGCCGCGCTGGGGCAGATGGGCTTCCGGCAGGGCAACGTGCTGGGGCCTGCCTGCGGCGTCGGCCACTTCCTCGGTATGCTGCCGGAGGGCATGGCGGAGAGCAAGGTCTACGGCGTGGAGCTGGATGACGTTTCAGGACGCATCGCCCGTCAGTTGTACCCACGCAGCAGTATTTCCGTTCGCGGCTATGAAAAGATGGACTTCCCCGACAACTTCTTTGACGTGGCTGTGGGCAACGTTCCCTTTGGCCAGTTCAAGGTGCAGGATCGGCGCTATGACCGGCTGAACCTGTCCATCCACGAGTACTTTCTTCGCCAAGACGCTGGATAAGGTGAGGCCGGGCGGCGTGGTGGCGTTCGTTACCTCCAGCTACACCATGGACAAGCGTACCTCTAACGTGCGGAAGTACATCGCGCAGCGCGCGGAGCTGCTGGGCGCGATTCGTTTGCCCAACGATACCTTCAAAGGCGGCAGCGGGTACGGAGGTGGTATCGGATATTCTGTTCCTGCAAAAGCGTGACCGCATGGTGGATATTGAGCCAGACTGGGTGCAGTTGGGGACGAATGATGACGGTATCACCATGAACCGTTATTTCATCGACCACCCGGATATGGTGCTGGGCGAGATGAAGATGGTGTCGGGGCCGTATGGCCTGGAACCCACCTGTGTACCCTTTCCGGATCAGCCGCTGGACAGTCTCCTTGCCAACGCTGTGCAGAATATCCACGGTGAGATCGGCGCGTATGAGCGCGGGGAGGAGCTGGAGGGCGAGGATCAGTCCATCGCGGCAGACCCCACCGTTCGCAATTTCTCCTATACGCTGGTGAATGACAAGCTCTATTACCGTGAGGACAGCCGCATGAATCCGGTGGAGGTGTCCAAGACCGCCGAGAGCCGTATTCGTGGCATGATCGGCCTGCGGGATTGTGTGCGGATGCTGCTGGAGTACCAGACAGAGGACTACCCGGATGGCATGATACGCCAGCAGAAAGCAAAAAGCTGAACGACCTCTATGAGCGCTTTACCCACGACTACGGGCTTATCAACTCACGGGGCAACGCCATCGCCTTTGACCAGGATAGCTCCTATTTCCTGCTGTGTTCGCTGGAGGTGCTGGATGAGGAGGGCGGCCTGAAGCGGAAAGCCGACCTGTTCACCAAACGTACCGTTCGCAGTCACCGGCCTGCCGAAAGGGTGGACACGGCGGTGGAAGCGTTGGCACTGTCCATCGGGGGAGAAAGCCCGCGTAGATATGACGTATATGGGGCAGCTCACCGGCAAGGACGAGGATACCCTGTTCGCGGACTTGCAGGGCGTCGTCTTTCTGAACCCTGATTACAGGGAAAAGGGCGGCGAAAAATACCTGCCCGCCGACGAGTATCTGTCGGGCAATGTGCGGCGGAAGCTGGCAGAGGCGAGGGCAAAAGCAGAATCGGAGCCGCAGTACCTTCCCAATGTGGAGGCATTGGAGAAGGTGCAGCCCGTGGACTTGACCGCCAGTGAGATCTCCGTGCGGCTGGGTGCCACATGGCTGGATCCGGCGTATATTCGGCAGTTTATCTTTGAGACGCTGGACACATCCCGCCGTGCACGGTGGGACATTAAGGTGCATTACTCCCGAATCACCGGCGAGTGGCGCATCGAGGGCAAGAGCAAGGACAGCTATAATGTCAAGGCGTACAGCACCTATGGTACGTCGCGAGCCAGTGCCTACGACATCATCGAGAGCAGTCTGAACTTGAAGGACGTCCGTATTTTCGATTACCAGTACGACCTGGACGGACGGCGTGTGGCGGTGCTCAACAAAAAAGGAAACAGCCATTGCACAGAGCAAGCAGGAGCTGCTGAAGGAGGCGTTTTCTGAGTGGATATGGAAAGACCCGGAATGACGGGAGAAGATCTGCAAGGCGTATAACATCCTGTTCAACAGCAACCGCCCACGGAATACGACGGCAGCCACATCAACTTTTCTGGCATGAATCCGGAGATCACCCTGCGGAAGCATCAGGTGAACGCCATCGCCCACATCCTCTATGGCGGCAACACCCTGCTTGCCCATGTAGTGGGGGCGGGGAAGACGTTCGAGATGGTGGCGGCGGCGATGGAATCCAAGCGGCTGGGTCTGTGTCAGAAATCTCTTTTGTGGTGCCGAACCACCTGACGGAGCAGTGGGCCAGCGAGTTCTTGCAGCTCTATCCTGCCGCCAATGTGCTGGTGGCCACGAAAAAGGATTTTGAAACAAAAAATCGCAAGAAGTTCTGCGGGCGCATCGCCACCGGCGACTACGACGCCGTCATCATCGGACACAGTCAGTTTGAGAAGATACCCGTCAGCATCCAGCGGCAGCGGGCCATTCTGGAGCAGCAGATGGATGAGATCATCCTGGGCATTCAGGAGGCAAAAAAATGCCCATGCGGAGAACTTCACCATCAAGCAGATGGAAAAGACCCGCAAGGGCTTGCAGAATAAGCTGGACAAGCTGAACGACCAGAGCCGGAAGGATGATGTGGTCACATTTGAGGAACTGGGCGTTGATCGGCTGTTCATCGACGAGAGCCACTACTATAAAAATCTGTTTCTCTATACCAAAATGCGGAATGTCAGCGGTATCGCGCAGACCGAGGCGCAGAAATCCAGCGACCTTTTCATGAAGTGCCGGTACTTAGACGAGATCACGGGCGGACGGGGTGTGGTGTTCGCCACCGGTACGCCCATCTCTAACAGCATGGTGGAGCTATACACCATCCAGCGGTACTTGCAAATGGGAGCGTTGCAGGAGCAGGGCTTCCAGCATTTTGACGCATGGGCTGCCAACTACGGTGAAACGGTCACGGCTATCGAGCTTGCCCCGGAGGGACGGGCTACCGAGCCAAGACCTGCTTTTCCAAGTTCAACAACCTGCCGGAGCTGATCTCCGTATTCAAAAATGTGGCGGACATCCAAACGGCGGATATGCTGAACCTGCCCGTGCCGGAGGCACTACCACAACATCGCCCTGAAGCCGTCCGAGTATCAAAAGAGATGGTGGCATCACTGGCGGAGCGTGCCGAGCAGGTACGCAACAAGCAGGTGGACAGCAGCGTGGACAACATGCTGCTGATCACCAACGATGGCCGGAAGCTGGCATTAGACCAGCGGCTCATCAATCCCATGCTGCCCGCCGACCCGGAGAGCAAAGCGGTCAAGTGCGCGGAGACAGTATTTGACATCTGGCGGCGCACGGCGGAAAAGCACTCCACGCAGATGATTTTCTGTGACCTGTCTACGCCCAAGGGCGAGGGTGTTTTCAGCGTCTATGACGACATCCGCAGTAAGCTGGTAGCGATGGGCGTGCCGGAAAACGAGATCGCCTATATCCACGGCGCTAAGACGGAGGCACAGAAAAAGACCTGTTTGCCAAGGCGCGCGCCGGTCAGGTGCGGGTGCTGCTGGGCAGCACACAGCGCATGGGCGCCGGAACCAACTGCCAGCAGAAGCTGGTGGCATTGCACCATTTGGATTGTCCATGGCGTCCCGCAGATCTCCAACAGCGGGAGGGGCGCATCATCCGGCAGGGCAACGAAAATGCCGGGGTGGACATTTATAGTTACGTCACCGAGGGTACATTCGACGCTTACCTCTACCAACTGGTGGAGCGAAAACAGAAATTCATCGCACAGATCATGACCAGCAAGTCGCCGGTGCGCTCTGCTGAGGACGTGGACGATCAGGCACTTTCCTATGCGGAGATCAAGGCACTGGCCAGCGGCAACCCGCTCATTAAAGAGAAAATGGATTTGGATATCGAAGTGACGAAGCTGAAGCTGCTGAAAAGCAGTCATCTCAGCCAGCGGTACGCACTGGAGGATGCCATCAGCAAGACGTTCCCTAAGTCTCTTGCTGAGACGCAGGAACGTCTCGCCGGGTACGGCGCGGATATTGCCGCAGTCAAGGCGCACACCGCGCCTAATGAGGACGGGTTTTCGCCCATGACGCTGGCGGGCAAGGTCTATACCGAGAAAAAAGCGGCGGGCACGGAGCTGCTGGCTATGTGCCAAAATATGTTGACGCCGGAGCCGACGCAGGTGGGGCTCTTACCGCGGCCTGACGCTGGAGCTGTCCTTTGACAGCTTTTCACAGGAGTACCGGCTGACCATGATCGGGCAGCTGCGCCATGATGGTGACGCTGGGTACCGATGTGTTCGGCAATATCCAACGCATGGATAATCTGCTGGAATCGCTGCCTCTCAAGGAGCAGGCTTGCAGGGAAAAAGCTGAGTGATCTGCATAACCAGCTGGAAACGGCGAGGGTGGAGGTGTTGAAGCCATTTCCGCGTGAGGAGGAGCTGCAAGCAAAGCTGGCGCGGCTGGAGGAACTGAACGCCCTGCTGAATATGGACAAGCGTGAGCCGGAGGTCGTAGCCGAAACGGAAGCACCGGATAATAGCCAGCAGTCTCCGACAAGAAAAACGACAGAGTTAGAAAGGTAGGTCAATATGGGATACCAGGAGGCTTTCTTTTTACATTGAGCCGCAGTGGAAATTCGAGAAGCTGATACGCACATACGAGAAGGCGGAGCAGGCCGGTTACTATCGGGTGGCTGGCGCAGAGCCGCGTTCCGTAGTCGTTCTCAAACAGCCTTTGGGCAGTATACCGGCAGGCAAGCGGCTGCTGTGGGTGTGCGGTGATCGGGGGATTTCACAGCGCGTGGGCGGTGTGTTCGGCGGCGAGTGGAAAAGCAGGGCGCGTGTTCGCGTGATCCCAGTGGAGGAAGTGCTGCGGCCAGATGATTACCGGCTGGAGGGCATTGACCTGGACAGCGCCGCGCCCAGTGAGAACGCCTATATGCGGCGGTACAGCGTGGAGCACTACGCGCACCGTATGCGGGCAGGACTGGCAAGGTGAAATAGTTTGACAGCAACCGTAGACTTTGGTATGGTGCGCATGGTGATCGTGCTGCGTATGCTTGCGGGGCGCGCAGCCGGGAAAGGAAACTTCTGCACGGAAGTTCCCTTTTTCACGAAATAAAAATAGGGAACAAAACGGGCGCTCACTAATGCAGAAAGTTCCCTATTTGGAAAAGTGTGGTTTTTGTCACAAGGGGCATGACGACGAATCAGGGAGAACCTCATCATCTGTGTCTTTGAAAAGTGCCAACAGCTTCGACACAATTATATTGAAAAGTTTCTCTTTGCGGTGTATACTACGGTTGAAAAGTCAACACAAGGAGGGGCAACGATGCTGTTTCGGAAAATCGAATCTCTTATCGAAGATCATCTGCAAAGCGATTCAAAGAAAATCCTTCTGATAGACGGTGCGCGTCAGGTCGGAAAAACCTATATCATCCGACATGTAGGACACAAACTGTTTGAAAATTTCATCGAGATCAACATGGTGGAGGACTCCATCGGCCCACGGTTATTTGCCGAAACGAAAACCGTCGAGGACTTCTACCTACAAGTCAGTATGCTGGAAGGCAGCAAGATGAAGCAGAAAGACAACACCCTGATTTTTATCGACGAGATCCAGGCATATCCTCATCTGCTGACGCTGCTGAAGTTTCTGTCCCAAGATGATCGATTCACTTATATTGCCAGCGGCTCCTGTTGGGGTGACTCTGTCGCAGACTACATCCATCCCCATGGGCAGTATCCGTAAAGTTCGGATGTTCCCTCTGGACTTCGAGGAATTCCTCTATGCCAACGGGCTGAACGAGTTTGCCGTGTCTGCCATGCGGAAGAAGTTTGAACGACTGGAAGCCCTGGACGAGCCGACCCACAATAAGATGATGGACTACTTCCGAAAGTATCTGTTGGTCGGCGGTCTGCCGGATGCGGTCAATTCCTATCTGGAAAATCACAACATTCAGTTCGTCCGTGAGATTCAACAGGAGATTCATGATTACTATGCCGCCGACGCATCCAAGTATGACGAGGAGCGCAAGCTTGAAGATCCGCCGTATCTATGACCTGATTCCTCCAACATGGAGAATAAGAAAAAACGTGTCGTAGCACAGAGCATAGAAGATAAGAAGGGGAAGACCTTCTGCAGATTATCAAGACGAGTTCGAGTATCTGATCAGTGCAGGCATTGCCCTCAATGTTCAGGCTATCTCTAACCCAGTATTCCCTCTGGTCGAGTCCACAGGGAAAAATCCTGTTGAAGCTATACCTGAATGATGTGGGCGTCCTGACCGGCATCCTTTATGGCAATAACATCCGAGCTGTGCTGGACGATGAAGCCAGCATCAATCTCGGCTCCGTCTATGAAAGCGTCGTAGCCAGCGAGCTTATCGCGCATGGTTACGAACTGTTCTATTATGATAATCGCCATAAAGGTGAAGTAGATTTCCTCATCGACGATTATGCCACCTTATCCGCCGTCCCCATTGAAGTAAAGTCCGGTAAGGACTATCCCATCCACAGTGCGCTGAATAACTTCGTAAAGAATGAAGACTATCATATTCAGAAAGCCTTTGTTGTGTCCAATGAGCGAACAGTCTCTACGAAGGGGAAAATCATCTATATCCCCATCTACTATATCATGTTCTTCCAGCACGGTCTGGAGGATAGCGAAGCAATGCAATTTTAAGGCAGGCGATAATGCCTTGACTGCGGCCAGCATTTAATATCAAAGCAGCCAAACAGCTAAAGGCAGTGGGCTATATTGCAGCCCGCTGTCTTTAGCTCTGCCTATTTCAACAGACGCAAAACAGGAGATGATCACGGGAAAAGGAGGTGATGCCCTATGCCGTTTATCCCGCCAGAGCAGTTAGCCCGCGCCCGTGAGGTGGATCTGCTGACCTATCTGCGGTGCTGTGAGCCGGAGGAACTGGTCAGCGTGGGAGGCAATACTTATGCAACCAAAAGCCATGACAGCCTGAAAATCTCCAACGGGAAATGGTGCTGGTGGTCACGGGGTGTTGGCGGCAGCAGTGCGCTGGACTATCTGACCACTGTGCGGAAGCTGTCGCTGCCGGATGCTGTGCAGCGCGTCCTGAGCGCTGGCGGCGTACCTTTGGCAGAACCGCCGCGCCGGAAAGCCCGCCCGACAAAATCATTTTCTCTGCCGCCCAGACACGCCGACAACCGGCGTGTTTTTTCATACCTGCGTGGGCGCGGTATCGACCCGGAGATCATCAACCACTGTATCAAGCACGGTCTGCTCTATGAATCGGAACAGTATCAC
>VOFG01003622.1_pt1 | contig 12457 bp, 12 predicted proteins | sample 5384171 | NCBI WGS metagenome assembly VOFG01 (sample SAMN12384726, study PRJNA508395) | human gut metagenome | isolation source: healthy gut F | host: Homo sapiens | reverse complement strand
ACCATTCAAAACTTTTGAACACATATTTGATGCGAAACGCTTTTTCGCTCTATGGGTCAAAACGGGTGCTGAAAATGGCCAAGAAAAACCCGTTCATCATCCGCTTGCGGTTTCCTCAATCATTCCCGGATGATTCCGCAAGGCTTTCTTCATGTCGGTGAATGTGCCTTCGATCATATTGTTTGTGTTGGGCATACCTCTGACTTTCTCGTATGTAAACAAAAAAAGGAAGGTAGGTCGATATGCTGACCATGGCAGATCTGAGCCGTTGATGGGTATATATCGTGCGTCCGGTAATCTCGTTGACCGTCTTTTCTTTCAGGAAGTCATGCCATTTCCTCTTCCATTTCTCAAATGCACTGACGAATGCACTTTCATTCATGTCTTTTAGACGGTATGCAAGATCCAATAACTCCTTTCCTGCCTCAAGTTGCGGATTCTTGGTCAGTTTTCTTCTTATTATCGCCACCATGTGGAACTGGCACATCTGTATTCTGTATTCCGAAAGGACGGTAAACAGCTTTTGAAAACCATCAATGACAATCCCCTGAATGGCATACCCGCATCCTACTATATGTTTCACAGCGTCCTCGTAATCACTGATGTGCTCGTGGGCGATATGCTTCATGTAAAGAAGTCTGCCGCTTCCGCTTTCCAGAGCCAGCAGCACTCCTGTATTGCGCCCAAAATACGTGGCGTCGAGATGTATCACACCGCTTCCTTTGATCCTAGGCTGTTCCCAGCTGAACGAAATGGAGGCAAGCCGACGTGTCACGGTCGAAGCACTGAGACCTGTAGTTTCACTGATCTGGGCTATTGTCTGCTTGCCGTGCAGGTACATCTCCCAGATGTCTTCTTTTGTAAAATCACGCCCGCCGCTGAAGCGGCGTCCACAAACCATGCACTTGTATCGTTGGACGCTTTTGCGTTTTCCGTCCTTCTTTACAATGGGGAATTGCATGTCGGGCATTTTTTGTTCATAATGCAATTTCTATATTTTCAAATGCCAAAATATACTGAAAATCAAATAGAATGCCACGCTATCGGCACCCGTTTTGACCTATAGCGTGGCGTTTTCCTGTTTTTGAGGCGTTTCAGCACCCGTTTTGACTAATAAGTCGTTTTTTATTACGTTAATTTATGTGCCTGCCGGAAAAAAAACCGGGATACGCTGTGAAGCGTATCCCGGTCGATCCGTAGATGGGATGTTCGGTATTAGAAATTGTATCCGACGCTGATCGTGAAGCAGTTGTTGCGCATCGTGCCCTCGCCGTCGCTCTCCTTGACCAGATTCAGGCAGCCGATGTCGTAGCCCAGTCCGAAGTAAATGCGTTTCCAGACGACGCCGGCGCCCAGACGCACGCCCAGGTCGGAACGTTTCAACCCGCCTTCGTCTCCGAAGATGTCGCCCTTCTCGTCGCCGACCTTCACTTTGCCGCCGATGCCGAGCCCGTAGTAAAGACCTGCGAAGGGTTGGATCGTAACGATGTCCTTGATGTTGAAGTGGTAGTTCACCAGCACGGGGATTTGCAGGTAGGAGGGGCGGAAGCTCACGCCGTCGACCTTGCCGCCGCGGCTCGAGAAGGCAAGCCCGGTTTCGAGGTAGAAGGGCAGTTTGTTGCAAAGCAGGATCTGATCGGTCACGGCGACGTGGAACGAGGCCCGCGAGTCGGTGCTGATGGACGCACCTCCGGCCGAAATCGAGTAGCTCGACAGGTTCAGTCCGGCGCGGACGCCCAGGATGTTCTTTTCGTAGTTTTGCGCCGAAACGGCATTTGCCAGCAGGATGGCGGCGATGATAAGCAATACTTTTTTTCATAATGAATGGGTTTGGGTTTGTATACGTGGCAAATATAGGATAATTTTTTTCGAAAAATCCCCCCCCCGAAATTTTTTACGGACAATGAAAAAAATATCCGTAAATGCTTTTGCTTTAGTAGGATAGCTGTCGGATGTCAGAAATTGTACCCGATGTTTACGGTCAGGCAGTTGTTGCGGATTTCGGCGCTTTCGGGCTGGAGTGCGTAGCCGAAGAATTCGCCGCCCCGGAACAGGTCGCGGCAGCCGATGTCGTAGCTTATGCCCAGGTAGATGCGTCTGATGACGAACCCGGCGCCCGCGCGCACGCCGAAATCCATGCGGGAGAGGAAGCCCGGGGCGCTGAACATATCCTCGTTGCCGTATTCGGTCTTCATCGCGCCCCGGATGCCCACGCCGCCGTATATGCCCGCGAAGGGCTGGATCGTGAGGAGATCCCGGATGTGGAAATGGTAGTTGACGAGCAGGGGGGCCTGCATGTAGAACGGACGCATGGTCATGTTGTAGATGTCGCCGTAGATTTCGGCGGCGGCCCTGCCGCCGCGGCTCGAAAAGCCGATGCCCGTTTCGAGGTAGAGGGGCAGGCTGCGGTGGAGCAGGATCTGGTCCGTCACGGCGAAGTGGAATCCCGCGCGCGAACCGGTGTTTATCCGCACGTCTTCGATCGAGATGGCGCAGGTCGACACGTTGACGCCGGCGCGGACGCCCAGGATGTTTTTCTCATACCGCTGCGCCCGGACGGCTCCCGCCGACAGCAGGACGAGCAGGATGAATGCGTATCTTTTCATGGAGGTCGATGAAATTATGCTTCGGGTGTGCAGCTTTTCAGGGCCAGTTTCTTGACCCAGACGACGAAGCCGCCCGTGAGGATCAGGTTCAGCACCAGCGTCAGCACCGAGATAATCAGCGCCGGGCCGCCGAGGCTGTACCCGAGGGCGATGAAGATCACTCCGGCGCCCACCTCGCCGCGGGTGAACATGCCGATCGAGAGTGCGAGCCGCTCGCTCAGTTTCCGGTCGCGGTAGAAGAAGACCGGGACCAGCTTCCCGATATTCGAGAGCGCCGAAACGGCCACGACGTGCAGGATCAGTACGCCCCACGGCATCATCGGCTGCGACGCCGTGATGGAGGTGGCGGCCGCGGCGGCGTCTGCTGCCGAAGCGCCCGTCACGAGCGGCATGCTCATGCCGACAAGCAGCATGAACAGGAACGAGATGCCCGTTGCGGCGCGGCGTTCGGTCGGGGTGTCGATCTCCCTGTGCTTCATCAGCATGCCGATCACGAAGGCCGGAAGCAGCACCTCGATGTGTATGCTGTTTTCAGGTCCGTACCACCGCGCGGTGACGATGTAGAGCGCCTGCGTCAGGGCGCAGACCACCGCCGAAAGCCCCAGGATGCGTTTCCAGTCCTGCCGGACGTTCCACCGCGCCTGCCACCGCCAGCCTGCGATAAGCAGTACGACGACCACGCCCACGATGGCGAACATCTGCCATTTGAGGCCGATCATCAGGATTTGCAGCGGGATCATCAGCAGGATGGTGTCCAGGTCGTCGAAGATCGCCAGCACCTGGATCTTACGGTATATCCAACTGTTTTTCAGGCTTAACGCGGCGAGCATCGTGAAGAGGATGCCGGCCGAGGTCGGGGCCGCGAAACGGCTCAGCAGCAGATTCTCCTTCCACGCCGCGGAGTCGGTCCAGAGGTCGGAGGGCAGCAGTACGAAAATATAGTAGAGGACGATCAGCAGCCACGGCAGCGCTGCCGTGGCCATAGCGATGAAGTAATCGGCGGTGTAGGAGCGCCAGCGCGACTTGTCGATTTCGAACTCCCGTCCGACGTTGATCATAATGAATCCCAGGCAGATGTAGAGCAGGGTGTCGGCAGTCGCCTTGAAACCCGGATAGGCCGTGCCGAGTGCGCCGGGAAGCAGCTGCGAGGCGACGAGGCCCAGCATCAGAAAGAGCGAGAACGAAAGAACTTTTCGCATTGATTGAAAGTCGTTTACAGGTTATGCGTCTGTGCCGCGGCACAAAGATACGATATTTGTAGAAAAATCCGCGGAAACGAATGCTGTTGTCGTGAAAAAAATAACAATAATGAAACTGCAATTCACAATTATTTTGTACCTTTGCCGTGCCGATTCAGGGAATTAGCATTCAAACACCATAAAATTCAAATTATTACAACTATGCAGATTGTAGAGATTCACGCAAGGGAAATCCTCGACTCGCGAGGCAATCCGACCATCGAGGTCGAAGTTCGTACCGTATCGGGCGCATTCGGCCGCGCTGCCGTTCCGAGCGGCGCATCGACGGGCGAGAACGAGGCGCTCGAACTTCGTGACGGCGACAAGAGCCGTTACCTGGGCAAAGGCGTCCTGAACGCCGTGAAGAACGTTAACGAAGTGATCGCTCCGGCCGTCATCGGCATGAACGTAGCCGACCAGGTGGGCATCGACAAGGCCATGATCGCCCTCGACGGAACCCCCACCAAGTCGAAGCTCGGCGCAAACGCCATCCTCGGCGTGTCGCTGGCCGTTGCCCGCGCTGCCGCCGACTATTTCGGCATGCCGCTCTATCGCTATATCGGCGGCGCGAACGCCAAGACGCTGCCCGTTCCGATGATGAACATCATCAACGGCGGTTCGCACTCGGACGCTCCGATCGCATTCCAGGAGTTTATGATCCGTCCCGTGGGCGCTCCTTCGTTCAAGGAGGGCATCCGCATGGGCGCCGAGGTGTTCCACAACCTGAAGAAGGTGCTCCACAACCGTAACCTCTCGACGGCCGTAGGCGACGAGGGTGGTTTCGCTCCCGCGCTCAACGGCACGGAGGATGCCATCGAGTCGATCATCGAGGCCATCAAGATGGCCGGCTACAAGCCCGGCCGCAAGTGCGAGGGCGGCGACGTGTCGATCGGCATGGACTGCGCTTCGTCGGAGTTCTACAAGGACGGCATCTACGACTACACCAAGTTCGAGGGTGAGAAGGGTGCCAAGCGTACGTCGAAGGAGCAGGTGGAGTACCTGAAGGGACTCGTCGCCAAATACCCCATCGACTCGATCGAGGACGGCATGTCGGAGAACGACTGGGAAGGCTGGCAGATGCTGACCGCCGAGATCGGCGACAAGTGCCAGCTCGTGGGCGACGACCTGTTCGTCACCAACGTGGACTTCCTGAAGAAGGGTATCGAAATGGGCTGCGCCAACTCGATCCTGATCAAGGTAAACCAGATCGGTACGCTGACCGAGACGCTCGACGCCATCGAGATGGCTCACCGCGCCGGCTATACGTCGGTGACGTCGCACCGTTCGGGCGAGACCGAGGATTCGACCATCGCCGACATCGCCGTGGCTACGAACTCGGGTCAGATCAAGACCGGTTCGGCTTCGCGTTCGGACCGTATGGCCAAGTACAACCAGCTGCTCCGCATCGAGGAGGAACTCGGCGACGAGGCTATCTACGGCTACACGAAGATCTACCGCAAGTAATTTGCTGCCGGAATATAAAGAGAACCGGATGCCGCGAGGCGTCCGGTTTTTTTATGATGCAGCCCCGGGAACCGGAGCGCGGAGGCGATGTCGCCCGACGGATTCGTATCGCATGTTCCGTGTCGGCCAATTGAACTGTCTGCACATGCCAACGAAAAAAGGTCTTCGCAAGAAGACCTTTTCGGGTGGAAGAAGGGGCTCGAACCCTCGACCTTCGGAACCACAATCCGACGCTCTAACCGACTGAGCTACATCCACCGTGTGATACGTGTTCGTCGTATCGGGATGCAAATGTAATACGATTTTTCGGTCCGTGCAAAAAAAACGGCCGAAAAATCGTCCGGAAATGACGGAAATGACAAAATGGCAGTCGCCTCTGCTCGTTTGTCACGCAAAATCTGCCAAAAAACGGTTGGCACATCTATTGATGGGATAGAGGTTGCGAAAGCGAATGAAACATATTATATCAAACAAATTTAAAACACAAAGCTATGAACGTAAAACCATTATCGGACCGCGTGCTGATTCTCCCGAATCCCGCGGAGGAGAAGACTGCCGGAGGATTGATCATTCCCGACACGGCAAAGGAAAAACCGCTGGCAGGCAAAGTCGTTGCAGTAGGTCCCGGAACCTCGGAGGTCAAGATGGAGGTCAAGGAGGGCGACCAGGTGCTCTACGGCAAGTATGCCGGTCAGGAGATCCAGGTCGATGGCGTGGATTACCTCATCATGAAACAGAACGATATTTTGGCAATCATCTAAATTCGATAAACAGTCATGGCAAAGGATATTAAATATAATGTAGAGGCGCGCGAACTGCTCAAGGAGGGTGTCGACGCGCTGTCGAACGCCGTTAAGGTAACGCTCGGTCCCAAAGGCCGCAACGTGATCATCGACAAGAAATTCGGCGCTCCGCAGATCACCAAGGACGGTGTGACGGTGGCCAAGGAGGTGGAACTGGAGGACGCGTTCGCCAACATGGGCGCCCAGATGGTCCGCGAGGTCGCTTCGAAGACCAACGACGATGCCGGCGACGGTACGACCACCGCAACCGTGCTGGCGCAGTCGATCATCGGCGTCGGTCTGAAGAACGTGACGGCCGGAGCCAACCCGATGGACCTGAAACGCGGTATCGACAAGGCCGTTGCCAAGGTGGTCGAGTCGCTGCGGAAGCAGAGCCAGGAGGTCGGCTCGGATTTCGCCAAGATCGAGCAGGTGGCCACCATTTCGGCCAACAACGACGAGACGATCGGTAAGCTGATCGCCGAGGCGATGGCCAAGGTCAACAACGAGGGTGTCATCACCGTCGAGGAGGCCAAGGGCACCGAGACCCATGTCGAGGTGGTCGAGGGCATGCAGTTCGACCGCGGTTACATTTCGGCTTACTTCATCACCGACACGGAAAAGATGGAGGCCCAGCTCGAAAAGCCCTATATCTTGATCACGGACAAGAAGGTTTCGACGATGAAGGAGCTGATGGGCGTGCTGGAGCCGGTGGCCCAGAGCGGCCGTGCGCTGCTGATCATCGCCGAGGATGTCGACGGCGAGGCCCTTTCGGCGCTGGTTGTCAACAAACTCCGCGGCACGCTGAAGATCGCCGCCTGCAAGGCTCCGGGCTTCGGTGACCGCCGCAAGGAGATGCTCGAAGACATCGCCGTCCTGACGGGTGCGACCGTGATCTCGGCCGACAAGGGCATGAAGATCGAGGATACGACGCTGGAGATGCTGGGTTCGGCCGACAAGGTGACGCTCAACAAGGAGAACACCACCATCGTCGACGGCGCCGGCAAGAAGGAGGAGATCGCAGCCCGTGTGGCCCAGATCCGCTCGTCGATCGACAAGGCTACGTCGGACTATGACAAGGAGAAGTTGCAGGAGCGTCTGGCCAAGCTGGCCGGCGGTGTCGCCGTGCTCTACGTCGGAGCCGCCACGGAGGTCGAGATGAAGGAGAAGAAGGACCGTGTCGACGACGCGCTGGCCGCAACGCGCGCAGCTGTCGAGGAAGGTATCGTTCCGGGCGGCGGCGTGGCTTACATCCGTGCCACGGCGGCTCTCGAAGGCCTGAAGGGCCAGAACGAGGACCAGACGACGGGTATCCAGATCGTGAAACGCGCCATCGAGGAGCCGCTCCGCCAGATCGTCGAGAACGCCGGCGGCGAAGGCTCGGTGGTCGTCAACAAGGTGAAGGAGGGCAAGGACGCCTTCGGTTACAACGCCCGCGACGACAAGTACGAGGACCTGCTGAAAGCCGGTATCATCGACCCGACGAAGGTGTCGCGCGTAGCGCTGGAGAACGCCGCGTCGATCGCCTCGATGTTCCTCACCACGGAGTGCGTGCTGGCCGAGAAGAAGTCCGACGCTCCCGCCGTGCCGGCGATGCCCGCAGGCGGTATGGGCGGCATGATGTAACGGATTCCCATTTATAAGCGGATATTTCCGCACATCTCTCGAACGGGGCGAATGGAATGTACCTCAAGTACTATCCGTTCGTCCCGTTCTTCACGATGCCCGGACGGATCCGGCTTAAAATCAGAATCCGCCCGGACCGGGACGCGGTATCCGGCATCTGCGCCGTTCCGGCGAATGCACGGCCTGCTCCCGGACCGGCCCGTCCATTTGCCCGGACCGGTTTCGTTTTGCCGGCCGTTTTCGTACCTTTGCGGCGGAAAGATGCACGTTATGAAAAAAGAATACTCTACGCCGTGCTGGCCTCGGTATTGTGGGCGATTGTCAATCCGTTCATCAAGCAGGGGTTGAGCTACGATTTCTCGCCGATGAATTTCGCGGGCCTGCGCTTCACCGTTGTCGGAATCATTCTCTTCGCCTACACCTGGCATCGCGGCATGTGGCGCGAGATCATGCAGCACCGGCGGCTTTTCGGCAACCTGATCCTGATCAATATGTTCATGGGCTATACGGCCTTCTATTTCGGAGTCGATTTCGTCAGCGGGGCCATCAGCTCGATCGTCATGGGCCTCACGCCGCTGATCAACGTGCTGCTGGCGCACCTCGTGGCCAGCAACGACCGCCTGAACCGTTACAAGGTCGTGAGTCTTGCGGTGAGCCTCGCGGGACTGCTGCTGATCGTCGGCACGGGCAGCGACGGTGCGCCGCTCGACTGGCGCGGCATCGGGGGCATCGTGCTGCTGCTGGCGAGCATCGTCTTTCAGGGCTACTCTGCGATTTCGGTTTCGGAGGACAAGGGCAGGGTCGATCCGGTCTTCCTCAATGCCGTGCAGATGTTTTTCGGCGGCCTGCTGATTTACGGCGTGGGCATCGCGGCGGAGGGTTTCCACCCCTTCTGGGCCAAGCCCGTCGGGTTTTATGCGAGTCTCGGCGTGCTGGTCTTCATTTCGGTCTTCGCTTTCAGCTTCTGGTTCATGGCCCTGCGCACCGAGGGCGCGAAGGTCAGCGATATCAATATGTGCCGCCTGATCAATCCCGTGCTGGGGGCGGTTCTGAGCTGGATCATGCTGCCCGGCGAATACCCCGATTTTAGCACCGTGGCGGGCATGGCGGTCATCGTCAGTTCGCTGGTCATCTACTTCCGGGGCGAGACGATCGTGCAACGGTGGCGGCTGCGCCGGCATTGACGCAAAACGGACCGTCCCCCGAAAGGAACGGTCCGTTTTCTTTGAGGCTGCGGCGGTTATTTCTCCTTGCCGCATTTGCGGTTCAATGCTTTCCATATGCCGGCCGGCAGGGCCGTGCAGGGGAGCGGTGTTTCCGGCGGGCTTACGGCATCCATTCCAGAATGCCCTCGACGGGGTTCGCCGCACGCCATGCTTCGAACTCGGCATAGGTGCGCACGCCGTCGCGAAGGACCGCCTGGTAGTATTCGATGCCCATGATCTTCACCTCGTCGGGCGTGTCGTACTTGATTTGCAGGACGGCGCGGCGCGTCTCGTCGGTCAGTACGGCGCTGATTCGGTCGGCCACGCGTTCGAAATAGCCGTCCCAGGCCGAGCCGCGGGGCATGTGGATCATGTCGATCTGCCAGAGCCGTTCGTCGGCGTCGGCATACCACGCATGCCATTCGAGACACTGGTCCTGCGCGTCGAGCAGGTTTCCGTACTCGATGCGACGGATGCGGGGATTTTCGGCCAGCCGGGCCATGGCGGCGAAGCTGTCGGCCACGCGGAGCGGTGAGGAGTAGATGTGAAAGTCGATGTCGCGGTGCTTCATCAGCAGACCCGTGCGGAGCGAGCCTACGAGGTTCGCTTCGGCGCCCACCGAGCGCCAGATGGCCTCCAGATCGGTGTCGCGGATGACCTCGCGGGCGCGCTGCTGGTTGGCGGCCGCAATTTCGAGGATGTCGTTCATGTCGTGTTTTTTAGGGGTTATAACGGCGGGCGGAGCGGTCCGGCCGCTCCGTCACGTGTGAAATCGGTTTTGTACGGCTATTTGCCGAGCAGGATGCGGGCCTGGGCCACGGCGGCGTCGGTGATTTCCGAGCCGGAGAGCATCTTGGCGATCTCGGTCACGCGCTCCTCGTCGCCCAGGCGCGTGATGTCGGTGCGCCCGCCGCGCTTGTAGACCACGAAGTGCGCCGTGCCCTTCGAAGCGACCTGCGGCAGGTGGGTGATGTCCACCACCTGCATCGAGGCCGAGAGCGAGGCGATGATTTCGCCCATGGCGTCGGCGATGCGTCCCGAAACGCCCGTGTCGATCTCGTCGAAGATGATCGTCGGCAGTTGCATCCGTTCGGCCAGCAGGGCTTTCAGGGCCAGCATCACGCGCGAAAGCTCGCCGCCCGAGGCGATGCGCTCGACGGGCTGCGGCGTCATTCGCGGATTGGCCGTGAAGAGGAATTGCACGCTGTCGCGGCCCGTGCGTCCCGGCTCTGCGAGGGGTGTCAGGGCGATGCGGAAAACCGTCTCGGGCATGCCCAGCCGGGCGAGGGTCGAGAGGATGTGTTTCTCGAATCCCGCAGCGGCCTTCTCGCGCGTCTTGTGCAGACGGTCGGCCAGCGTCGCGGTCTTTTCGGCTGCTTCCGAGAGGGCCGCTTCCGCTTGGGCGATCTCCTCGTCGCTGTGGACGATGGCTGCGAGTTGTGCGGCGCAGCGGTCGCGCAGGGCGATCAGCTCCGCTTCGTCCGCCGCGCGGTGTTTCTGTTGCAGGGCGATCAGCGTGTCGAGCCGCGCCGAGCACTTCGCCAGCCGCTCGGGGTCGGCATCGAGCCGTTCGCATGCGGCGGCGGCCGAACCGTTGATGTCCTTCAGTTCCTCCAGCACCGAGCGCAGCCGTCCGGCATATTCCCCGGCGGCGGGGTAGTGGCTGCGGATATGGTTGAGTTCGTTCTCCGAATTCTTGAGCTGCGCCAGCACCCCGGTCTCGTCGGCGTCGAGGGCGTTGCGCAGGAGGTCAGCGCCTCGCCGATGCGGTCGGCGTTTTCGAGCACCGCCAGCTCCTCCTCCAGCTCTGCCTGCTCGCCGGGACGCAGGTTGGCCGAGGTGAGTTCCTCGGTCTGGAACCGGAGCCACTCCTCGTCGCGGCGGCCGTTGGCGGCCTCTTCGCGCAGGGCCGCGAGACGGCGGCGCAGCTCCGTAAGCCGGGCATACTGCGCGGCGTACTGCGTCAGCAGTTCCCCGTTCGCAGCCACGGTGTCGAGCGCCGAAGTCGTTCGCGCAGTTGCGCCAGCTGCACGGGCATGCGTTGCACGAAGCGCGGCTGCCCGCATCATGCGCGTCAGGGTCGTTTCGGGGGCGTAGTCGAGGTCGTTCTCGGCGAAAAACGCTTCCAGACTGCTTCCCGCGAGGTCGAAGGTCCCCTCCACCGTGCAGTTGCGCGTTGCGTCCTTCATCGCCTGCCCGTCGTTCTTGGCTCCGAGCAGCAGGCCCAGCGCGCCGAGCAGAATGGATTTTCCGGCCCCGGTCTCACCCGTGATGATGTTCAGGTGGGGGTCCAGCTCCATTTCGAGCTTGTCGATGAGCGCGTAGTTTTCGACCGACAGACGGCGTAGCATACCAATTCGGAATTAAGAATTCAAAATTAAGAATTAAAAATGAAAAAACGAAAACCGGGTGCGATTGCGCGCTATTCGGCGAAAAACTCTTCGATACGTTCGGCGATGCGTTCGGCGACTTCGCGCTTCGACAGCAGGAAGCTCTTCGCGGCCCGTGCGGTCGATGAAGGTCACCTGTTCGTGTCGCCGCGGAAGCCGGCTCCGGCGTCGCGCAGCGAGTTGAGAACGATGAAGTCGAAATTCTTCTTTTCGAGTTTGGCTTCGGCGTGCGCCTGTTCGTCGGGTTTGCGGGCGAATCCCACCAGCAGGCGGCCGCCTTGTGCGCTCCAAGCTCGGCGGCGATGTCGCGCGTGCGGCGCAGGGTGATGCACATGTCGCCGTCGCATTTCTTGATTTTGGTGTCCGAAACCCGGTCGGGGTAGTCGGCCACGGCGGCGCACATCACGGCCCTGTCGTCAAAGCCCGACCGCGGCGTCGTACATCCGGCGGCCGAGAGCACATCCACGCGCTCCACGCCCGCGGGCGTCGGCAGCTCCGTGCGGCCCGTGACAAGCGTCACGCAGGCCCTCTGTCGGCCAGCTCCCGGCAATGGCATAGCCCATCTTGCCCGAGGAGTGGTTCGAGATGAACCGCACGGGTCGATGGCTTTGATCGTGGCTCCTGCCGTGACGATCAGCCGTTTACCTTGCAGGCTCTTTTTTTTTCACGGAGAAGACCGCCGACGAATGCGGCGATCGCATCGAGTTCGGCCATGCGGCCCTTTTGCCCCTGAAGACCGCTGGCCAGCCTGCCTTCGCCCGGCTCGACGATGTGCACGCCGCGTCGGGCGAGTGTCCGGAGGTTCTGCTGCGTGGCCTCGTGGGCGCACATGTCCAGGTCCATGGCGGAGCCACGGCGACCGGACAGCGGGCCGAGAGGTAGGTGGTCAGCAGCAGGTTGTCGGCGATGCCGAGGCCATTTTGGCCAGGGTGTTGGCCGTGGCGGGGCGATCAGGTAGCAGTCGGCCCATTCGCCCAACGACACGTGGAGTTCCACGCCGTTTTTCGGGGTCGAAGAACTCCACCAGAATCAGGTTCTTCGAGGCGTGGCCATCGTCAGGGCGTGATGAACTGCTTCGCCAGCGGAGTCATCACCACGCGCACGTCGGCGCCGGCCGTCTTCAATAAACGACAAAGCACGGCAGCC
>VOFG01004534.1_pt1 | contig 12484 bp, 19 predicted proteins | sample 5384171 | NCBI WGS metagenome assembly VOFG01 (sample SAMN12384726, study PRJNA508395) | human gut metagenome | isolation source: healthy gut F | host: Homo sapiens | reverse complement strand
ATCAGTATGCTTCGTTCAGTTACGTATTGCTCTGGAGGACGGCTTTAGTATTGCTGCCCAATGACCTTTATTCGTTGCCGGGCGAGACCTTCCGGCTCTATTACAGGTCGCTCTGCACCGACCAGCAGACGATTGACATCTACATTGTGGATTCGTTTAACCAGACGGTAACCAAGAGCTTTTCGTTCAACAACGAGACGGAAGAAGGAGTAGAGAACCGGAACAGCCTGCTCCATAATACTGACGGCTATGCTTTGTTTTGCCATTGCTTACTTGACGCTTCTTGCCGTAACCGGCTGTTGCATCTGGCGTGCCATACGCCATGCCCGACTGATACGGAGCTTTGGGGCGAGAAACGGACTGACATGCCTGTGGTGTGAAACGGTTGCAGCCCGTCGGATTGGTTCCGGCGGGCTGCTTCTGCGCATCATCCCTCTACAATTCCTTCATTTCCGCTATGGGCATGTAATGTTCCAACCATTCCCTTACGGGCTTCATGTTGTATTCGGATGTGATGACTGCCGTATAGCCGTTTATCGGGGTGAAGCGTGTGGTCTCGTAATCGTCCACCCACTTCTTCAGGCTGTCCACGCCCCATGTGTCGATGTCCTCAAACCTACCGTCCAAAACCTCGATGGGTTCGCTAAATGTGATTATCAGCGTTTCGTAACCGTCATTCATTGCCGGCCTCCTTTCTTTCCTTTTCCGATAACCATGCATCGCGCCTGCGGCGGCATTTCCTCCAAAGTCGGAGCCACGCAGGAGAACAATTCCCCATCGGATGCCCTGTAATCGTACTGCTGAAGCGTGCGTTTTCTTCTCCCAAAACCAGTCTGGAATTTCTCGAATTGTTCCGTTCCTGCTGCCCGGCAGGTCGAAACGCCGTTTTTCTGTCATTCTTGTAACCATCATACAATTCCTTAAAATTCGACAATCAATAAGCGGTTCTCCATGCACTTGTCCGGGTCAGATGCCATCCTTTGTTTGAGCCAAAAGTGGCTGCTCCCGTATCCGAAAGCGAAGAAGCGGTTGAACTCCTTGCTTTGTGCAAATACTTTCACCAGTTCGCGAAGCTCCTGTTCGTCCTTTGTCAGCGTCACGGAATTGATGAACTTTACCAACACTTCGGGTATCCGCTCGTCCCACCCGAAAATCATGCTTTCAATCTTTACGTCCATACATTATATATTTATAGGTGAATAATCAAAAAGGCTCAACTGCTGCGGGGCGGTATAGCGTAACTTCAGTTCCCGCAATCCGGCTTTCAACTTGCGGATATACTTCGGGTTGTAATTTCCCTTGTCTGTCAGGGAGTGGCGTTCCGCATAAGTGTAATGCCCTTCCAGCCGATGTATTCCGTGCGTACCGCTTCCTTGTAGTCGGAAATGGGTTCATCCCATACCGATGGGTGGCTACCGCCTCCTGCCGTGCCGGTACACCAGCTCACCGTAACGGCATACGTGCCATTCACGGACTGGCCGATGTGTATCACGTTGGATGTGTCCAACCGTATTTCCTCCACGATGGGCAACATGCCATTTATCCATCCATATTCGTTGAACTGCTTGTCCACATAGCCGAAAACAAGCCTGCGCTCGTAGGTATTCACGTTCAGCACAATTTGATGCACGCTTTCGCCGAAGCTCTCGAAATAGGCGGTCTGTTCCGCATCTTCCCGGCGGAGTGCCTGGATATAGCGGGAGAATGATGTGCCGCTCACGCTTGCAGGCATGGTAGTCCGCCAAAACCTGCAATTTTTCTTCTTTCGTCATTTGGGATATTATCTTGTCCATACCGTAATTCTTTAGATGGTTGCTTTCAGTATTTCCACGTGGTATTGGGGATTGACTTCCCACAACAGGTATTCGATGAACAGCCTGCGTGCGTCCTTCTCCCAGTTCCTTGAACAGCCGGGTAAAGGTGCTGTGGTTGCCGTTGATGTAGGTTTCCACCATGTACTCGAAAATGTCCTCCACTTCATAATACTTGCACTGCTGTGCGATAGTCTTGCTGTACCGTTTCATAAGCGTTCTTATTTATAAAGGTTTATAATTATTCTGTGCAGCATCTGCGCCTTTCCTATGGTATAGTATGTGCCGCCATAGGGCAGTCCGTCCCAATAAGCGAGCATGATTGCCGCATGTTCCACCAGAAAGTCGTTGCGCCGGTGGAAACAGCCCTTGTGATAGCTTTCTGAAAGGATAACCGTCTTGTCCGCTTCTTCCAACAGACTGATGTAAAGCCTCTTGTTCGTGTCGGAATAGCGTGCGGACTGCTTCCGGAAAGGGATGGCAGCTACCAACCGTATATCGGTTAATTCGTTTCTTACCGTCAAGACTGCCTTTGCAAAAATCAAATCGCTGCCTTCCGCCATGCCTGAGAGAAAGTTACGGTAGCCCAAAGCATACAGTCTTTTGATTTCCGTCACCATGCCTGTAAAAAGAGTAAGCATGGGTTGGCTTATCCTGCCGGAGCGGTGTCCGGTAAACGAAACGTTCTTTGAAATGTTTGTTGTATCCATGATGATGTGAGTTTAGAGTGTTAATACCCAGACTATGAAAGCGACAACCGAAACAAACGCAAAAAAGGAACACAAGGCAGACCCACAGGAAACGGACTACACCCACAAGGAAGTTCCACGCCAGCCACAGCCCGACGAACCACACAGAGGGAGCCACCGTACAGGGGATGTGCCGAGTGCCGCAAGGAGAACCTCACCGCCACGCCCACGAATTTATGCAGAGGCAGATTGGGAAGCGACTTTTTCCATTTGTTTCTCTTGTTGCTTTCATAATCACGACATTTTTTTGCATTGACGAGTTGGGTGAGCTGACTTATTTCGTAAGCGGGGGCAAAGGATAGGGTTGTTGCAGAAGCAAATTTTTTCGGTGGAATACTACCTGAGCCTGCGAAGTGTGGAGATTGTGCCCTAAAATTTGATTAGTCCGTCAAAACCCGAAATTACTTTTGGCACGTAATAAGTCAGCCCATCCAACCTTTCAATCGCGCATGGTGGAGTGATGGGGAATGAAAGCGGCAAGGGAAACATACCGTAGGAACGTTGATTTCTCTCCGCAATGGACTTTTCCCGAAGGAGGTTTTTAAGGATGGCAATGGATTATTGGCTTTATTTTCTTACCTTTGTGCCAGCGGTGCAAATAGCATCGTGGTAATGTTGTTCATTTACCGGCATCCAGAAATCGCCAATTTCAAAACACGAAGGTAAATGAACCGGGTAGGTATACCTTTGACGTAACCTGCCGGTTCACTTCGTGTTAAGCGTTTGGCGATGCTTTTTGGGTGCGGTGGCCGGCAGCGTTACGTCATTTGTTAATACCCGAAAGATATGGAATTACAAGCCCGCCCTGAAGGGCATCGTCCGTTCTTCCGATGAAGAACTTTTTCTATCTGTTTCCCATCCAAGATGTGTCCACCTTGCAGCAGACGAAGGCGCATCTGACCTGCGCCATTGATGTATTGAGCCATCCGGAGGAATGCTCGCCGGAACAGAGGCTGGATGCCGTGCGCACGTTGAACAGCCTCGTGGCGGCATTGAGCGTGCATGACGACGACCATTACAATGCCTTCGACTCCGCCCTCGAAGGCGGCAACGTGCAATAACGGGCGGGTCGGACAAGCGTAAAAAGCCTACCTTGGCGACAAAACCGGTCAAGGAAAGGTGGCGTATGGGATATGGTGTGATGATTGGGTTCATCACGCTTGACCATGCGGCATGTTTCTACGTGTTTTGCGTAGGCGGCAAGGGTATTTCCATTCAAGGGAACGGGGATATGCTTGCCGACGGAAATGACGGGCTTTTACATTCCGCTGTTTGGGTCGGGGATTGGAATATTGTATTCTTTTGGCATTTATCCCAAGCCTGCAAGTCGCCCAACCTCGTTTTGCTGAGTTGCCCGGACTCACAACTTTGAGTTGCCCAACTCAGAACTTTGGGTTGTCCGACTCTGTGAAATGTTCCTTTATTCTTTCCCCTGTTTTCACCGTCCGTCCCAAGAACAGGCCGGTAACGGAGTTGGCTCCAAGCTGCATCAGCCTACGTTTCATCTGCTCACGGTCTTCCCCTTATCCATGTGGCACGGAAGCCGTCAGTGATTTTCAGGCGATGCGAAAGGAGGCTGCAAAACATAAGCAGGCAATCTACCTAAAGTCTAATGACCTATTGGGGTATAATCATATCCGGTAGCTACCGATGCTTTATTTTTTTTGAATACTCTTTGTTTGTCATCAATCTCAATCAAACCTGTCTTGCGTATTAAGAACTTGTAAACGATGCCATGGCTCAAAGCTTCTTTCCTATTTTCTTCCCATGCAGGATAACGAAAACAAAGAATCTGTCCGTCATAACGCCTTTGTATTCGCGGAGGGAATAATTCTGGTTCTACATTGCACACAAAGGGTATCTTTGTTTACACATACCATCTTCCAATAAGATAATTTCCACCTTCTCTGTCCAGGTTAAAAGATATTACCGATATATTCAAAAGTGCCATCAGCGACAAGTTTCATCATCGTCCATACAAGCTCTTCGCCTGCGATATGTCAATGTCTGCTGATAGGTTCCGACTAATGTTGAAAGGTAATCCCTTTTTTACGGGCAGATGTTCTGTCCTATTATCACCAAGATGCCAACCATTATACGATTTGGGGAAATTCCAAATATGAATATCGGTCTGGGCATCGCTGTTTGCGATACATTCCACTTGAAAAGGAACGGAGACGCTTAACACCTCCAAAACAATAGTATCTCCTCTCAAACACTTGATTGCAAAACAGTCGTATCTAATGGAACTCCTGTTTTGTGGATTACTTTTACAAAATAGATTGTACCTGTACTTGCGCTACAATATCCTCTTCCTCCTCCATGTCGTTCACTATATTCCCATGAAAGATGATAGAATCTTGTCCTGTTTGCCCCGTTATAATCAGGGAAGGTAACAATAGCAATATAAGACAAAAAAAAGTATTCTCATAGATGTTTGTTGCATGGTTGTCTGCTGCCAGTCCATTTGTCTGTAAATCGTTTGCTTCCGGCATATAGTTTCACTAACATACGAGATTGTCGTTGCCACCACAAGATAAAGTATGATGACTGCGCCAACAATCCAACAAAAGTAGAAATTTGTTTTCATTAGACGGTATCATATTCTCCGGCAGAACCCTGTGCGTTCATATTCCGCTTCGTATGTGCCAAGGTCGGCAGTGTGCTAAACCATAATAAGCTCCAAAGGTTAAAACAGCTTGCAGCAGAAGAGCGGACAACCGACACAACGTATTGCGTATAGCCATGTCATACAATATATAAAGAGGGCAAATGCCAATCAGTGCTATCATGCTTGTCAAAGGTCTGCGGTCGTCATGGGCAATCCATTCCCCTCTTGCATTTCTATCGCATAATATTCAAAGTATAGAATAATAGTGAAAAGCAAGAAGTATATCGAACTTTATGGTATTGGCTTTTTCTCATTTTTTTCCCATATAGCAATTAAAGTCTTTGAATTAATATTCCTTTTTCATTTATCAGAAGAATGAGGAAAGCCTCTTGTCAGTATCAAGAAGAATGTTTACCGCATGATGACGATGGAATGAATCTGAATAAAACCGGACTCAGGGAATCACCGGAAATAAGTTCCTTGAGGAACTTCCGCTGGTCAGAGGATAGGAAGAAGGGCAACAGGCCAACGGGATTCCTTATGGAACGTGCCATGACCGCAATCGTATCCTCAAACAGTTTTCTGAAATTCCGGATTCTTATAAACAAAAAAACGTGGCATGATAATGTAGCGTTTGGATTCGTTGGGGAGAAATGGATTCCGCAGAATCCAGATAATCTCCTATAGAGTCGCTTTCACTCCTATAAATGAGTTCGCTATTCCATCTCTTGGAAGGATTGTTATCGTTTATAAATAACTTCATGGGCATAGCCGTAATAAGAAGAATGATCAAGCACTGACAGCCTGTTTTTACCTATGTTATGTATCACAAACTCGACCGGACATCCTATCCACATCAATTTGCCTTTCTTGGAAGAGTAACCGAACACCGGATACAAACCGGTACGGGTTTGAGCAATTTCGTATTCCTGAGCTATGTTCTGATGTATCAAATTCTTTGACAGCCTGGATTGAAAAGCGCATAAAGTAAGCGGCTTTTTCAGGGCGGAACTTGTATTCCACGTGTTTTACTTTCCGATTCAGGAAACAGCCTGTCTATAATTTCTTCTTTGTATCCCGCCAAAACAAAATCATCCAGCCTTTCTGAATATCCAAATCGGGCATAGCCGATATAAAGGTAGAAACCTTTCGCAGTACGGACATTTGATTGTAAATCCCTTGTCCGAGCCTTCAATGCTTATATCTTCTTCATCAGGACAGTCGCCTGCTAACGGAAAGACGCTTTCTCCCGCTGGCTTCCCTCCCTTGGCAAGTTTCACGGACACGATAACCGGGCTTTTGGGCACATCCGCCCTTAGCGGAGTCCACGGACATGGTAAGTTCATACATCTGTTTATGAACCTGAATCCTTACGGTATCCCCTCATGCTTCCCTTTACCATAAGCCATGATAGGGAAAAAGCAGGCACAATATGAATGATTCTATCTTTATCATTGTTTTACGTTGTCAATAATGTCATACCATCAGCGGAATCCGCCATCATCCTCTCCAACTCAGAACTTTAGGTTGTCCGACTTTGTGAAATGTTCCTTTTTATTCTTTCCCCGTTTTTCACCGTCCGTCCCAAGAATAACCCGGTAACGGAGTTGGCTCCAAGCTGCATCAGCCTGCGCTTCATCTGCGTGAAGTTCTCGCCGGTGGACACGATGTCATCCACAAGAAAGACATCATCGCGTCCTGAAAATAGACGGGATGGAAAATAAGGTTGAGAGCTTATCGAGGCCGTGAGTACCTTTCATCTGCTCACGGTCTTCCCTTTATCCATGTGGCACGGAAGCCATCGGTGATTTTCAGGCGACGCGAAAGGAGGCTGCAAAACCGGGCGAAACGGGCGGCGTTGCGCTCACGGGTAGCCGCCGGTGGGGATAAGTACGGCATTGGCCGCCTTTTCCTTTGTAGAAAGGCATACGGGCGATGCAAAGGGAGAAGATTTTGGCGACGAGAGCTGCCTGTGTCCTTCCTTGGAAGCGGAAAACCAAGTTGCTGGTTTTACGGTCTTCCACAGCGATGCCCTTGCAGCGCGTGGGGGTAATAATCGTGGATGAAGCACAATGCGCCGTCGATGCGCATCTTGCCCTTGAAACGGTGTTGTAGGGGAAGAACCGGCGCACGAAATCGCTGTCGAAGGTGAAGCGGAGGATGTCGCGCCAAAGGGAGAGCGTGGCCTCATCCTGCACGCGATAGACCTCGCCGTCGATGCTCTCCTTGTCGGCCAGACCGATGCCGATGCTCAGGCGGTGTTGAAAGCGTCCTTCGACACGATGTACCAGTCGAAGGGACTCGCATATCCGCACGATGTCGCACTCCCGGCTGCACAGGAAATAAAAACGTGTTGTCGGGCTTTTTGGATTATCAGAACTCGCCGGGCATCTTCGGAGAGGGTGAAGTATTGCCCCTTGGGCTTCGGGTACTTCACTAAGAGGGACGGATATGTGGAGGTCTTCTATCATCTTTGGGGCTTTTTCTGCCCAAAGATAAGGGTTGAGGATACAAAACGAGCCTTGCCCGGTTTATTTCACGGACAAGCCCCGTTTTTGTGGGATTTCAGTTTTCAGGCTTCGTTACTCTCCTTCAATCGGCAGCGTTCCTCCTTCGCCTTTTCTTTTGCTTCCTTCTTCGCCTCCAGTTCGTTCAGGATTTGCTTCAAAGGCTTCACTGCATCGGGGACGTTCTTTCTTGAAGTGTTTGAAATAGATGTCCTCGATGAATTGGGGTAAAGGGCTTTCCATGTTTCCTGCCGATGGTTGTCTATCTTGCCTAACTTTATCGGGATTGAGACCGAGTTCACGCGCCATCTGTACGTGGGTGTCGGACAACCGATGTTTTTCTGCGCCGTTATCCACTTTTCTATCTGCGATTTGTTTGTAGCCATATTTCCTGTTACTTTTAATTGTATGAAATGAATGTCTGGTTGTCCGAAGCGTTGAACACGACAAGGACTTCAGGCTGCTTCTCCCTTCAGCCGCTTGTACTCGCACAGGAGTTCAGCACCCATTCGCGGAACAGCTTCGTGCAATAGGTGTTGATGCGGGAAACTGAGAAAAATAACGGCCTCCAGATTATAGTAGGTAACGTATCGCTTATCCTGCTTCTCCGTGATGGTCGCCTCGCTCTCGTTCAGGATGCGCGACTTGAAAATGGAGCGCATGTTGGCGTCTATCGCCTGGATGAACACTCCGAACAGGCGGGCAAGCTCATGTTTGGTGAGCCATACATTGCCGTTCTCCAACTTGACACTGACTGTGGGGTGGCGGTTGATGTCCTCCAGCCCGGTGATGGTGATGTTTCCTCTGTGTAGCATAGGGGTATCGTTTTATTTGGTGGGACAATATACGGATTTATTGGTTGTCATGATGTATTGCGCCGCAATTTTTTCAAACAGGGGTGCAGTTACGCGCCACTCTGTCCATTTCGCGCTTGATGATGCGGTCGGTAACATAAGCATGGCGGCCGCGCAGTCGAACCGCCCTAACATGCGGCATACCGTACCGGTGGATATGCCGTTTTTGTCGTTATCGTATCCATGAACGTATGGTAAGCCAGATACATGGTCATGTTCTTTTCGATGCCGCAGAGTTCCGCAATCTCTTTCAGATAGACATTCAGCCGTTGGTTGCTGGGGACGGGCAACAGTTCATCCGTTCCGGCAAACCGGACTTTGTACTTCTCAATATCATTTGTGGGACAGGCAGCAGGGGAATGTGGATGAAAGCGTCGGTCTGCTCCCTTACCATGAAAATCCACTTCTGCCCGTACTTGTTGTGGAAATTCTCTTTTACGGAGGGATTTCAGGTTCTGGTAATGCAGGCCTGTAAAGCTCGAAAAGATGAAAAGGTCACGCACCTGTTCCAAACGCGGTGTGTCAAACGTGGCTTTCATCAGTCTGCTCAATTCCTTTTCGTTCAGACTCACCGCCGTTTGTCTGGCTCTAAGCTGTCTTTCTATCGTTCTCATATTTGTCCTCCTTTCTATAATGCGTTCATGGATACATGCAGCCTGTCGGAAAGGGCTTCCATCATCTCACTGCCGCTTTTCTGGTTGATTACCTTCGCGTAGATTTGCGTAGTGCGAATATTAGTATGTCCCAACATTTTTGATACGGATTCTATTGATACCCGTTAGTTAGCGTAACGGTTGTGGCGAACGTGTCTTGCGAGGTGATAGGTCAGATTCTTCCTAATTCCGCAAAATATCAGCGAGTTCCTTCAGATATGCGTTCATCTTCTGATTGCTCGGCATGGGCAGGGCACGGTGGTCGGGCTGTTTACCCCTTGTACTTTTGCAGGATGCGCAGGGGAATGTCCAACAGGCGCACGTTGATGGGCACACCGGTCTTATGGCGCTTGAGATAATCCAATAGTTGCCGTCCAGATACTTCTGGATATGTTCGTCTTTGAGCAGATATACGTCTATGTACGCCAACCCCGTCCAACAGGAAAATACAAAGACGTCGCGCACCCGTTGCAGGCGTTCCACTTCAATCTCCTTGTCCATAATGCTCTGGAGTTCGTCCATTGTCAGAAAGCCTTTGTCCACCTGAACGAAGGTGATGGGCTGCGTGAATGGGTTGAACTGGATAAGACCGGCGTTCCTTGCGCGGGTAACGGCTTTCTTGAACAGTTGCATCATCTTCGAGGTGGCGTTGTGGCCGACCTTCTTGTCCACACGCAGGAAGTTGCGGAAGCCGTTGATAAATTCCTCGTTGATTTCCGTCAATGGAATGTCTTTATACTTTTCTTTCCTGAACCTGAACTGAATGTATTCTTCCATACGGCGGTATGTCAGGTCGTATTTCTTGTAGGTGTTCTGTGAGCGACGTGCCCACTTCCTTCCGCTTTTTCCTCGTTCATCTTCTTGAACACGGTCAGCAACGTGTTGGCTTTCGTTTCAATGCCCAGATAGATGTTCTTCAGCTTCAGCGGTGAAGGGTAGCGGTTGTTTTCGATTTCCTTTCGTAGATGCGGGTAATGTCGGTCTTGATTTTCTCTATCTGCGTGCGCAAACTACACCGCCGTCGCACTACGACCGACTACGCCACCGTCCTTCCACATCTTCTTATCATCCACCATTAACTGTGAGTTGAACTGTACCTGTTCGCTGTCAATGGTGATGCGAACCATGATAGGATATTGCTTGTCCTTTCCTTGTTCCCTTTTTCCTTGCGTAACAAAGTACGCTGAATGTGTTCCGTTTCATGCGCTTTTAAGTTTTTTTGTTGCAAAAAATACCGTTTGACAATCACTTGACGCAATCCACAGGCGGACACTTGGCGGCTATGAAACAGACATTTGAGGGTCATTGTCGTGTATCCTCATGAAATGAATCGTAAACGTGCCGGTTGTTTCCTTTTCTGCTCAGGATTTTTAGGTTACGGCGTGTCGATAAAATGACTTTGAGGATATTGTCTTCGACTTTCTTATTTCAGTCTTTTTTTCGTAAGCGGTTCGGACGGGACTCGAACCCGCGACCCCATGCGTGACAGGCATGTATTCTAACCAGCTGAACTACCGAACCTTTTTTGCATCAAGTAACCGCTGTTACTCTCAAATGCGGTGCAAAGATAGATAGTTTTTCTTATTATACAATATTTCGGCCCTGAAAAAATGGAAAAAAATGCATTTTTATTACGAAGAAGAATATTCTTGAGCGCCCGAAAACAAAAGGGGTGCGGATGATTTATATTGAGGATGAACGGGTTATTAATAAAAGTAATAAAGTATAGGCTAAAATTTCAATTTACGGTTTTGGAGTTTAATTTTTTCCTTATATTTGTGGCACATAATAATTGTCAAATTTAATTTAACTTATAAGATAATGAACGTACCTGCAGAATTAAAGTACACTAAAGAACACGAATGGATTCGTGTTGAGGGTGAAGAAGCATATGTCGGAATTACTGATTATGCACAAAGTCAATTAGGGTGACATCGTGTTTGTTGAGGTTGAAACTGAAGGTGATAACCTAGAGGCTGGAGATACTTTCGGTAGTATCGAGGCTGTAAAGACGGTTTCTGATTTGTATATGCCGATTGCCGGAGAGGTATTGGAATTCAACTCAGAGCTTGAAGATCAACCCGACTTGGTAAACAAAAGATCCTTATGGAAAAGGTTGGATTATCAAGGTAAAAGTTGAAGACGAAGCACAGTTAGACGGATTGTTAAGCGCAGACGCTTACAAGGCTTCTATCTAATTTTATTGATAAAGGGGACTGTACGTGTTATCTCGATAAAGGGGTAACGGATACAGTCCCTTTATTTATTTCATGGTTGCAAAAATTGAATGATCGTCATTTTCAATTTTCAATTTTCAATTCTCAATTGTTATGACATTAATAAAATCTATATCCGGTATCCGGGGAACTGTCGGTGGACGTCGGGTGATAACCTAACTCCCTTGGATATTGTTAAATTTGTTTCGGCTTACGCCACTTGGTTGAAGACCGGGGCCGGGAAAACAAGAGCTAAAATCGTACTAGGCCGGGATGCCCAATTTCCGGGGGAGATGTATGCTAAATTAGTGGAGGCTACTTTGTCCGGTCTGGGGCATGACGTGGTGAATATCAGTTTGGCAACTACCCCAACCACGGAGATTGCCGTTACCGCAGAACAGGCTGACGGGGAATTATCCTAACAGCCAGCCATAACCCGAAACAGTGGAATGCTTTAAAATTATTAAATAACCGAGGAATTCCTCTCTGCCGAGGATGGTGCAAAGTCCTTCAGATGGCAGAACAGGAGTCGTTTGAATATGCGGAAGTGGACAGGTGGGTTCGATTACCCACAAAAGGATTACACGTTACCATATTCAGCACGTATTGGATCTAAAACTCGTGAACCGGGAGGCTATTGCCAAGGCAGATTTGAAAGTTGTCGTGGATGCGGTGAACTCCGTGGGAGGAACCGTGATTCCCTTTGTTGAAAACTTTAGGTGTAAAAAGAGGTTGTCGAGTTGAATTGCAAGCCTACAGGACGCTTTGCTCATAACCCGGAACCCATTCGGAGAACCTGACAATTTCAGAGAAGATCAAGGAGTGTGGGGCAGACTTGGGTATCGTGGTTGACGGATGTTGACCGTTTTGGCATTAGTTTGCGAGAACGGTGAGATGTTCGTGGAAGAGTACGCTGGTAGCGGTTGCCGACTACGTGTTGAAACATACTCCGGGAAATACCGTTTCTAATCTTTCTTCTTCTCGTGCTTTGCGGGATAACGTTGGCTCAGACAACAATATAATGCTGCGGCCGTGGGAGGTGAACGTGGTGACTAAGATGAAAGAGACCAACACGGTGATTGG
>VOFG01002455.1_pt1 | contig 12496 bp, 24 predicted proteins | sample 5384171 | NCBI WGS metagenome assembly VOFG01 (sample SAMN12384726, study PRJNA508395) | human gut metagenome | isolation source: healthy gut F | host: Homo sapiens | reverse complement strand
AAATGACCACCCGATCGGGTGGTCATTTTTCTCATAAAATGGGTACACCCATGTAACATACATGGTACTTTATGTAGGAACATGGCGTTTCACTGAAAGGTTGCGCGATAGTTGCTGGCGCAACCGTGATCGGGTTTGTTATACTGGCGGCAGAAAAAGGAGGGCATCACTATGAAAACGACGATCATTCTCTTTTGCTGTCCGTTCCGGTATGGGCGGCCCTGGCATACGTGGTGTTTCTGATCATCAAGGCGCTGCGGAAATACATTCGGTCCCGAGCCGCTGCGGCAGGAAAAGGCGGAACAGGCCAAAACATTGGGAGAGACATTGAAGCGCCGTCGGACGGCGTGCAAAATGACGCAGGAGTTTGTGGCGGAGGCGCTGGGGTCAGCCGGCAGGCGGTATCCAAGGGGAATCCGGCAGTCGGATCCCAGCACGACCAATCTGCTGGCGCTGGCGAAGCTCTTTGGCGTGAGGCCGGAGGAGCTGCTGCAAGAGACAGAGTGACCGGCGTAGAAAAAGAGCAGGCCATCTCGTAAGAGACGGCCTGCGGGAATCTATGCCACATTCCAGCGGGCGATATCCTCGGTGTCGATGCCGGCGTCGGTCAGTGTTTTGATAAGGTCGGAGACGAGCGTCTCCTTATCCTCGATGGTGTCGGCGTCACCGGTGGGAGACAGCAGGGAGGGGTCCAGCGTCACGCCGGTGCGCTGGACCAGGTCGGCGCTGCCGATAGTGGGCAGGCGATAGTCGCCGTGTGCCTCTGCCAGATCGGCGCAGGCCGGGGAGAGAACGAACTCCTGCCACAGCTGGGCAGCAGCGGTATGGCTGGCGCCGGATAAAATGGCGCTGGCGGTGACCTGACCGAAGGTACCGGAGGCGGGAATTATCAGATGTGGTCACCGGAGGTGTCAGCGGACAGGGCGGAGAGCCCATCGTGGAGCCAACCCACGGCGATGACGCACTCGCCGGTGGACAGGCACTTGACGAAGGTGTCATCCGCGGCGGTATAGAACTGCACGCTGGTGTCCAGCGCTGCCAGATAGTCCAGCCCCTTGTCGCGGCCCAGCCGCAGGGCGGCGCTGTACGCGGTCAGGCGGCCGATCTCCGTGCTGCGGTAGGTGGGCAGCCAGATCAGCTCCTGGTATACCGGGTCGGTCAGATCTGCCCAGTCCTTGGGGGCGGAGATGGTCATGCGCCGGAGCACGTCGCTGTTGACGGCGAAAACGACCGCGTCGACAGATACGCCGTACCAATAGCCGTCCGCATCGCCGTAGGCGGCGTTGGTCAGGTCAGCGGCGTGGACGGGCGTATAGGTCAGCAGCTTGCCGTCAGCGGCCAGGGTGCGGCAGATATCCGCGCTGCCGCCGAACCACACGTCGCCCCGGGCGCTGCCCGCCTGGGCAGCGGTAATGGCGCGGTAAGTGGTCTTGATGTCGAACAGCTCTTCAAACTTTTCGCACAGGGCCGTCATATACGCCTCGTCGCCGGTGCCGCACACGGTCAGGCGGCCCTCCTCGCGGGCGGTGTCGATCAGCGTCTCCAAGCCGGAGAAGGCGGCGGGGTAGGTGGGCGTATCGTCCGTATCCTGCGGCCGCAGGCGCACAGGACAGCGCCAGCAGCAGGGCCAGCACTGCGGTGAGCATACGTTTCATAACATTCTCCTTGCGGCCGCCGAAAAAGGGGCGGCCAGACTCCTAACATTATAGCGGAGACTGCCGTGGCTGTCAAATTCCGTCGAGAGGCGGGGACAAAGTATCACATTTGACGATGTGCCCAAAACCCGAAAGCTTATCTGTACACTATGCACAAAAAAGAACAGCGCCAGGTATAAAAAAATATTGTGTCGAAAGGGGGTTGTTTTTGTGTAATGCGCCGTGTTATACTGGCAATCACGTTCGGATGTTTCTATGTGATATGTATTGTATAGAGGGTGCGGGCATGAAGACTGCAACACGCCGGAGGGCTCACTGTGGAGATGACCTCCGGTTCACTTTGGAAAAATATACTGCTGTTCAGCCTGCCGCTGATGGCGACCCAGGTGCTGGAGGTGCTGTTCAACTCAGCGATGTGGCCATCGCCGGCAAGTATGCGTACAACACCTATGTGGGCCTCGGCTCTGTGGGCTCCACCACCACGCTGGTCACGCTGTTCACGGGACTGCTGATCGGCCTGGGCGGCGGTGTCAATGGCCGTGGCGCGGGCTGGGCATGGCAATGACGAGACGTGGAGCACACCACCCACTCCTCCTTCCTGATCTGTCTGGCGATGGGCGTGCTGACGTGCTTGGTGTGTGTTTTTTGCCGAGCCTATGCTGCTGGCTGCTGCACACCGGAGTGAATTCCTCCCCGGCGCGGTGCTGTACCTGAAGCTCTATGCCCTGGGTCTGCCGGCCATGGGCATCTACAACTGCGGCAACGGTATCCTCAGCGCCACCGGCGACACCAAGCGCCCCCTGCTGTACCTGACGGTGGCGGGCGTGCTGAATGTGATACTGAACCTGGTGTTCGTTATCGGCTGCGGTATGGCGGCCGAGGCGTGGCTATCGCCAGCGCCATCGCACAGTGGTGTCTGCGCTGCTCATTATCATCCACCTGCTGCACCGCAGACGCCTGCCGTCATGGATATCCGGGCAGGCTGCGGCTGCACCACCTGGCCTCCAAGCGTGTGCTGCTGATCGGCATCCCCTCCGGATTGCAGAACGCTATATTCGCCGTGGCTAACCTGTTCGTGCAGGCGGGCCTGAACTCCTTTGACGAGATCACCGTTTCCGGCGCGGCGGCTGCCGCCAATGCCGATACGCTGGTGTTCAACATGATGGCCGCGTTCTACACCGCCTGCGCCAGCTTTGTCCCCAGCCGCAACTGGGGCGCGGGGGCGGAAAGAACGTAATCGCGCCAAGAGCTACTACATCAGTATGCTGTACGCCGCCGTTGTGGGCGTGCTGGTCGGCGTGCTGCTGACTGTCTTCGGCCGGGAGTTCCTGGGCCTGTTTGCCGACAAGCCCGAGGTCATCGACGCCGGCGTGGACCGCCTGCGGATCATGGCCTTCCTCTGGATCGGCCCCCTGATGGACGCCAGCATCGCCGCCTCCCGCGGCCTGGGCCGCAGCGTGGCCCCCACCATTATGGTCATTCTGGGCTCCTGCGTGTTCCGGGTCATCTGGATCTACACCGTGTTTGCCTACTTCCACACGATCACGTCCCTGTATCTGCTGTATATGTTCTCCTGGATACTCACCGGCGTGGCGGAGTATATCTACTTCCGCATCACTTACAAGCGCAACGTGCTCACTGCCCGCGCGCCACATGGTAACAAAAAAGACCGTGCCGAGGGCACGGTCTTTTCCTATTGCGGCGTTACTGCACGGCGGTGAACAGGGCGGCCATGTCGGCGGTGACATCCTCGGTGAAGCTGCACAGCGTCACGCTGAAGGAGTAATTGCCCGCCTTCAGGCATACCAGCAGCTCATACGTGGCGATGTCGCCGTTCATGGCGGATACGGCCACGGCGGGAACGTTCTTCTGACCGGCAAAATCCACGGTGGTCAGCTGGGCGTCACGTCCGTGAAGCCATAGCTCTCCAGCGCAGCGGGGGACCTGCTCTACGGACAGCTCAGCCACATCCTGGGGCGTCACGGTGCTGCCGCCCAGCAGACCCATGTTGGTGAATACGACGTTGATGGTCATTAGACCGTCCGTGGAGGCGGCGTACATATCCTGCACGCTGCTGCTGCTCTCCAAGCGGGTCTTCAGCTCCTCGTCGCTGGTGCTCTCGCGGACAAAGCCGTTGAGCTCGTCGATCTGCTCATCGGTGTAGAAGTACCAGCTGTCATCCAGGGTGCAGCTGATGCCGGCAAAGCGGTTGGTGTAGGTGCCGCCGCTGACAGTGCCCATATCGGGAACAGCATCGCCGGTCACGCCGGGGTCACGGCGCCGCCGGCCTGGTCGTCCCTTCTGGCTGCCGCAGGCGGCCATGGACAGGGTCATCAGCAGCGCCAGTGTCAGGGCTGCAAGCTTCTTTATCATGGTGTTACCTCCTCTGTGCGGGGAATAGCGTTCCCCCATGCTTACGTTATTCTACCAAATACAACGAAAAATACAAGGGCAGACCGACGCTTTTCACCCCTGGGCCGAAAAATCAAAGTCCTTTGCCATTTCCCGACGGAAATCGCGCCTTTAGCCGTTTACAATAACGGAAAAAAGGAGGGACGAGCCATGAAACATCTGCTCCCGGCGGTACAGCGCACCGCCCTGCGTATTCCCTGGGCGGCTGTGGGCGGCTGTGCCGCCGCGCTGCTGCTGACGGCTGCCGCCCCGGCGGGCAGTACGCCCCTGGGCACTGGCGGCGGTGGCGGCAGCCGGCGTGGGTTGGCCGGCCTGCTGGCGGTGGTCTGTGCGGGGCTGGGCGCCCTGCTGTTCATGGACTTTCAGCCGGGACTGCGGCATACCGCCGCGGCGCTGCTGATCTTCTGCGCCAACACAGCGCTGTGCAATACGCGGCTGTACCGGCGGCCCCGCTTCCGGCCTATGGCCGCTGTGTGCGCCGCCGGGTTGACCCAGCTGCCGTATCTCATACAGCGGGGCGGACGACAGTGGGCGCTGTGTCATGGCGGCGCTGGCGCTGCTGTATGGCGCGGCGTCGCTGCTGCCCGATCTGCTGCCGGAGTCGGCGGCGGAGCAGGCGGACAAGCGCCGGGCCTGGTTTTTGCTGCTGCTGGGGGTATGCGCCGTGCCGGCGGGGTGGACGGTGATGGGTTTTCACCGGCGGCTGTGCTGACAGCGGTGCTGCTGCTGTATTTTGGGCCGCGGGCCGGTGCCGCCGACCTGCGGCGGCCGCCGGTGCGCTGGCGGGGCTGACGCTGGACCTGTGCGGCACGGGAGACTGTATCTGGCGGTGGTGGCTGTGCGCCGCCGCATCCCATGCTGCCGCAGGGCTGCGGGCGGACAAAGAGTGCCGGCGGCTGCGGCCTTCTGCGCCGCGGGTGTGCTGGCGCCCTGCTGCTGGGGGAGGTCCAGCCCTCTGGCGGTGCTGTGCCAGCTGCTGACGGCTGCCGGTGTGTGGCTGCTGCTGCCGGAGAAGGAGGGGATGCTGCTGACAGCCGCCGGAGAGGTGTCTCCGGAGGCCGCGGCACCTGCGGCGGCCTTCCGGGCGGTGTATGACAGCCTGGAGGACCACGCGCCGCTGCTGCGGCCGGAGAACCCCGCCGTGCTGTTTGACCGGGCGGCGGAGCAGGTCTGCCGCGACTGCCCCTGCGCACCGACTGCTGGCAGTCCCATTACACCGACACCTACAATGCCTTCAACGATGCCTGCCCGGCGCTCCTGCGGCGGGGACGGGCGCTGGCGTAGGATTTCCCGCCGTACTTTGCGGATCGCTGTGTGCGTTTTCCCCAAGGCTGCTGGGGGCGCTGGATGGACAACTCCATGATTTCCTCCAGCGCCGGCTGCACCACGGGCGGCTGGACGCGGCCTACCGCCTGGCCCGGGAGCAGTACCGGCAGGTGGCCGAGGTACTGTCACGGACCGCCCCGGCGGAACGGCTCCGCCGCGCACACCTGACCTGCCGCACCGCTGCCCTGCTGCGGCCCAAGACCGGCGAAAAGCACTGCGGCGATCAGTGCGCCGTTTTTGATGCCGGAGGGCTGACTTGTCTGGCGCTGTCCGACGGTATGGGCAGCGGCGAGAGCGCCCACTGCGAGGCCGCTATGACCATCCGCCTCCTGCGGCAGTTTTTGCAGGCGGGTATCGAACCCTCCCGGCGCTGAAGACCCTGAACACCGCCCTCATGCTCCGCTGCCAGGGCGGCGCGGGCTTCACCACCATCGACCTGGCCTGCATGGATCGGGCCGAGGGCGTGCTGACGCTGTACAAGTACGGCGCCGCGCCGTCGTATATCAAGCGGCAGGGCACCGTGGCCCGCCTATCGCGCGAGGCGCTGCCCGCGGGACTGGAGAGCGCCGACGGCGATGCCGCCCCAGCGGATTGCGGTGTCGCCGGGTAGCTGGCTGGTGCAGGTGTCCGACGGTGTGGCCGGCGAGGACGACGAGTGGCTCCAGGACCTGCTGGCCGGATGGGACGGCACCTCGCCCCGGGCGCTGGCGGAGGAGCTTCTCCGTCAGTCCGTTCAGCGGACGGGCGGCGCGGACGACTGCGCCGTGCTGGTGCTGGCCGTCGACGGCAGAGGACCCGCACCGCATCTAGCGACAAAAACGGCGGGAAATTTTGCCCGCCGCGCCGTATAACTTTCCTCGCCGCCGCGGCGATACTATGGCTGTAACAAACAGCGCCCGTCACGGCTGAAGGAGGGCATCGGTTTTGGTAAAAGGCGTTTCCCGCCGCGTGATCGTCGTGGACTCTCCCGACCCGCGGATATTCGAGCAGGCTATTTTCATCCTTCCCACGGACGGCGGCGGCGTCAGCTCCCGCCAGCTGGTGGACGAGGCGGTGCGGATCGCCCGCAGCTATGCCCGGGGCCAGACCGGCGCCCGCCGCCGGTGGCGTCCGCCTGCGTGGCTGTGGGCGGTATGGGGCGCGTGTGCCTGCGGCCTGGTGTGGCTGCTGGCTGCGCTGCTTTGATCGTCGCGGTCCCGTGGCCTGCGGATGCTGTATCAGCTTACTTCCAGCGGTTTCCGCTGTTTCTGCCCTTTTTATCGCGGCGGCTGTGAGCAGTCACCGCCGCAAGGGTCCTGTTTTTTCTCCTCACTTGGGGCGGACGCGCGGCGTCCGCCCTCCTTTACCCGGCGGTATCGTATGCCCTGCGCTCCAAAAGAGACGCCCGCGGGCGTCTCTTTTTGTGACTGCCCACAGGTTTTTGCTGTCTGCACTCCCGCCCACCGCAAGGAAGGGGGAGTGTGAGGGGGAACCTTTGACGGGTTCCCCACTCGCGTTCAGTCACCCGCCCGCAGGCGAGCACTTTTGCGTAGCAAAAGTGCTGCTCAAAGAAACACCATCCAGACGGATGGTGTTTCTTTTTGGAGCAGGGTACGGGAGTCGAACCCGCCTTAACGGCTTGGGAAGCCGCTGTAATACCGATATACCAACCCTGCGATTTACTTCACCGGGTTATTGTAGCATACCGGCGGCGGTTTTGCAACCGAAAATTGTGTCGAAAGGGCATGAACGTCTTGTCCCGCCGCATACCCATAGAAAAAAGCCTGGAGGGGACGCTATGAAACGAAAACTGACAGCGCTGCTGGCGGCGCTGTGCATCACCGCTGTGCTGCCGGTACACGCCGGGGCGGTGGACCTGCCGCTGACCTCCCGCGCCGCGGTGCTGATGGAAAAGACCACGGACAGATGCTGTTCGCCCAGAACGAGCACGAGAAGCTGGAGCCGGCCAGCGTCACCAAGATCATGACGCTGCTGCTGACCATGGACGCCATCGACAGCGGCGCGCTGGCCTATGACGACGTGGTGACGGTGTCGGCCAACGCCGCCGGCATGGGCGGCAGTCAGGTCTTTCTGGCGGAGGGCGAGCAGATCACCGTGGAGGAGCTGTTGAAATGCGTGTGCGTGTCCTCCGGCAACGACGCGGCGGTGGCGCTGGCGGAAAAGGTAGCCGGGGTGACGGAGCTGTTCGTGGAGCAGATGAACAACCGCGCCCGCGGGGCTGGGCATGGACGACACCCATTTCGTCAACCCCACCGGCCTGACGGCGGAGGGGCACGTCACCAGCGCCTATGACATTGCCCTTTATGAGCCGCGAGCTGCTGACAAAGCACCCGGACATCCGCAATTTCACCACCATATGGACGGACAGCATCCGAAACGGCACCTTTGATCTGGCCAACACCAACAAGCTCATCCGCCGGTACGACGGCGCCACAGGTCTGAAGACCGGCTACACCGCCTCCGCCGGGTACTGCATCAGCGCCACGGCGGAGCGGGAGGGCATGGAGCTGATCGCCGTGGTCATGAAGGGCGAGACGGCTGACAAGCGCAACGCCGACGCCAAGGCGCTGCTGAATTACGGCTTCTCCGCCTACGCCCTTGTCTCCGCCGCGCCGGAGGAGCCGCTGCCCGCCCTGCCGGTGACCATGGGGGAGGCGGAGCAGGTAAGCCTGACGCTGCCGGAGACGGGCGTTACCGCTGTGGTGGAGAAGGCGCAGGCATCGTCGCTGGAGTATCGGGTGGACCTGCCGGAGACGCTGGCGGCCCCGATACAGCAGGGACAGCAGGTGGGCACGCTGACCCTGTGCAGCGGCGATACGGAGGTGCTGACGGTGCCCATTCTGGCGGCGGAGAGCGTTCCGGGGCGCAGCTGGGGACGGATGTTCACCGATCTTTTGAAGCAGGCGGTGTTCCTGGCGTAGCGGAAAGGGGAAAAGCGGGGAAAGTCCCGTTTTCCCCTTGTATTTTCCCCGAAACGTTGTACGATAGGGCAAATAGTTGCATTGCACCGACGAGGAGGTTTTAACATGATACAGGTCGATCTGCAAAATATCCGCAGCTTTATCCCACTGCCCTACGAGGCCGCGCTGTCCCCCCGCCTGCGTATCGCCCATGACCATCTGCAAAATGGTGATGGCGCCGGCGGCGAATTTACCGGCTGGGTGCGTCTGCCGGAGGACTATGACAAGGCGGAATTTGCCCGCATCAAGGCGGCGGCGAAGAAAATACAGTCCGATTCCCAGGCGCTGGTGGTCATCGGTATCGGCGGCTCCTATCTGGGTGCCCGGGGCGTCATCGAATGCCTGCGCTCGCCCAACTACAACCTGAAAAAAAGAATACGCCCAACATTTACTTTATCGGCAACGGCCTCAGCTCCGACGCGCTGACCGAGGTGATGGAGCTGGTGGACGGCGTGGACTTCTCCGTGAACGTTATCTCCAAGTCCGGCACCACCACGGAGCCCGCCGTGGCCTTCCGCTTTTTCCGTGAGCTGCTGGAGAACAAGTACGGCCCGGAGGAGGCTGCCCGGCGCATCTATGCCACCACCGACGCCCGCAAGGGGGCCCTGAAGGGCCTGGCCGACGATAAGGGGCTACGAGGAGTTCGTGGTGCCGGACAACATCGGCGGACGGTACAGTGTGCTCACGGCCGTGGGTCTGCTGCCCATTGCTGTGGCCGGCATCGATATCGACGCGCTGATGGCCGGTGCGGCGGATATGATGCGCGAATGTGCCCTGGCGGACATGAACGCCAATCCCGCCTGGCAGTATGCCGGCGCCCGGTATGAGCTGTACCGCACCGGGAAGAAGATCGAGCTGCTGGCGGCCTATGAGCCCGGCTTCCGCTTTATGTCCGAGTGGTGGAAGCAGCTGTACGGCGAGAGCGAGGGCAAGGAGAAAAGGGCCTGTTCCCCGCCAGTGTGGAGTTTACCGCTGACCTGCACTCCATGGGCCAGTACATCCAGGAGGGCGAGCGGCTCATGTTCGAGACGGTGGTGCGCTTCACCCCCCCAGTGAGCTGCGCTGGACCCCGTGCCCCATGAGACCCCAACGGCGACGGTCTGAACTTTCTGGCGGGCAAGAGCATGGACTTTGTCATCCGCCAGCAGGCCATGGCACGGTACGCTGCTGGCTCATGTGGAGGGCGGCGTGCCCAACCTGCTGCGGGACCGTTCCGCAATGAGCAGACCCTGGGCGGGCAGGTGATCTACTTCTTTGAGTACGCCTGCGGCCTGTCCGGCTACCTGCTGGACGTGAACCCCTTTGACCAGCCCGGCGTGGAGGCCTATAAGAAAAATATGTTCGCCCTGCTGGGCAAGCCGGGTATGAACAGCGAAAGGACGATCTGGCAGACGCTGCTGGGGAAGCTGGAAAAGTAAAAGTGCCCAAAAATAAGTTTACCTTTTTTCTGCATTGCTATTTTTCCACCGGTATGGTATGCTGTACTCAGGTGGAAACCACCAATGACAAAGGAGTGATTTCATGGTTAGACTGATCATGGGTGCCAACGGTGCCGGTAAGACCAAGCAGCTCATCGAGCTCATCCACACCAGTGTGGAGTCCGAGACCGGAAGTGTCGTGTGCATCGAGCCTAAGGGCGATATGACCTACGACGTCAGCTACAACGTCCGTCTGGTCAACGCCGGCGAGTATAATGTGGATTCTTTTTGACTGCCTGCGCGGATTCCTGTGCGGTATGTACGCGGGCAATTACGATATTTCCCATGTGTTCGTGGATAATCTCTGCAAGATCGCCGGCAGCAACGACCTGCAGGCGGTAGAGACGTTCCTTCACTGGCTGGACCGCTTCAGCGAGGAGAATGGCGTGAAGTTGGCCGTCACCATCAGCGCGGACGAGGACACCGCCACCGAGGGCATGAAGCAGTACATCTGAACCGCGCAAAAGGACCGCCGAAAGGCGGCCTTTTTTCATGTGCCGCCGAAAGGCGGCTTTTTATGTACGGGCGGACACGGTCGTGACCGGCAGCGCCGGCGCTCACGCTATGCCAGCAGATACAGCACCAGCCCGTACACCACGCTGGCGGCGGTGCCGAATACGATCACCGGCCCGGCCACGGTGAACATCTTGACCGCCGTGCCGGTGACGATGCCCTCCGCCCGGAAGTCGATGGCCGGCGAGGCTACGGCGTTGGCGAAGCCGGTGATGGGCACCAGCGTGCCTGCCCCGGCGTACCGCGCCAGCCGGTGGTACAGCCCCAGCGCCGTCAGCAGCACCGACAGGAGCACCAGCGTTACCGAGGTGGCGGTGGCCGCCTCCTGCTGCGTCAGCCCCAGCGCCTGCCAGCCGTTGGCGATCAGCTGTCCCGCGGCGCAGATCCCGCCGCCGACGACAAAGGCCAGCGCCGTGTCCTTGCCGATGGGTGAGCTGGGCGACAGCTGCCGTACCAGCGCGTCATATTCCTTGGGTGTCACGCCATCACATCCTTTCGCCGGTAATATGTGCCGCTTTCGCCGCGGCTATACTTGTCAAAACCCATGAAAACGGCTATAATAATACGGTGATCTCAGGAAAGGAGGGCGTCAGTTATGTACGACCCTGCCCATCCCTTTCGGGCGCAAGGCGGTCCAGCTGGCCGTGATCGACCCGGTGAGCTGCACCGGCTGCGGCTGGTGCGCCATGTTCCTGCCCCATGAAGTGCATCGATCTGCGGCCGGACGGCTATTATGAGGTCCGTCAGGACGACTGCATCGGCTGCCGCAGCTGCAAGGTCAACTGCTTTTACGGCGCTGTGACCATACTGCCGCCTCAGGTACGCTGATATGCAGAAAGAAAAAAAAGCCCCTCTCGGGCTCTATATCCACATCCCTTCTGCCGCCAGAAATGCGCCTACTGCGACTTTTTACTCTCTGCCCCGCAGCGAGGAGAAGATGGACGCGTATACCGCCGCCCTGCTGCGCCATATCGAGGAGGTCGCGCCCCGCACTGCTGCCCATCGGTGGACACGGTGTACTTCGGCGGCGGTACCCCAGCTATCTGGGACCGGACCGCCTGACAAAGCTGCTGCGGACCCTCCGCAAGCGCTGCCCTGTGGCCCGCGACGCCGAGATCACGTTGGAGGCCAACCCGGACTCCGCCTGTGACGTCAAGGCCCTGCGTGCGCTGCGTCGGGCGGGCTTCAACAGGATATCTCTGGGCGTTCAGTCGGCGGATGACGGCCTGCTTCAGCGCCATCGGCCGCATCCATACCTTTGCCCAGGTGCAGGAGGCCGTGGCCGCCGTGCGGAAGGCCGGGTTCAAAAACCTCAGTATGGGACCTGATCTATGGCCTGCCGGGCCAGACCATGCAGCAGTGGGAGGACACCCTGCCGCCGTCATCGCCCTAGGCCCCGGAGCATATCTCCTGCTACGGCCTGAAGCTGGAACCCGGCACGCCCCTGTATGACCGCCGGGACAGCGAGTGCTTCCCGGACGACGATGCCCAGGCGGATATGTATCTCTACGCCGTCACCGTTTTGGCGCAGAACGGCTATGAACAGTACGAGATATCCAACTTCGCCAAGCCGGGCTTTGCCTCCCGCCACAATTTGAAATACTGGCACATGGAGGAATACGCCGGCTTCGGCCCGGCGCCCACTCCGACTTCGGCGGTGTGCGCTACGCCTACGTCCGGGACCTGGACAGCTACATAAGCGGTCGCCTGATCCTGTCGGAGTCGAGTCTGACGCTACGCTGACTCGCGATTACGAGTACGTCATGCTGTCCCTCCGCACGGCGGAGGGGCATCGACCGCCGGTATTTCGAGACGACCTACCGCCAGCGGTTCCAGCCCATGGAGGATCTGTTCGTGCAGTATGAGTGCACGGGTCTGGCCGCCCGAACGGAGAACGGCTGGCGCCTGACGCCCCGCGGCTTTCTGGTGTCCAACAGCATCATCGTGGCCCTGAGGAGGCGCTGGCCGTCCAGAAAATACGCCGGGAGCAGGCCCCTGGCCCAGCGGGATTATCGGATAATTTAACTGAAAAAGGCGGCTGTGTGCCGCCTTTTTCCCGCTTTCCTCTTTGACATTTTTTTCAAAACCGTGCTACATTGTCAGCAATATCGAAAGTTGCGATGAAGGGGACAGGCCGTGCCTCATGTCCACG
>VOFG01002184.1_pt1 | contig 12547 bp, 15 predicted proteins | sample 5384171 | NCBI WGS metagenome assembly VOFG01 (sample SAMN12384726, study PRJNA508395) | human gut metagenome | isolation source: healthy gut F | host: Homo sapiens | reverse complement strand
CATGTACATCAAGAGCGTAATTGGTATTGGTGTAATCAATGGAACCAATGGTGTGATCACTGCCATCACAGATGGAAACGGTAGTGTCTGTGGTGTCTGCCAGTGCTGTAAAAGGCAGAGATGATGCCAGCAACAGGGCAAGTCCGGTTGATAAAAGCTGTTGTTTTATCATAAATTAAGCCTCCTTTGTACAGTGATATGCAAGTGCTTTATAACGGGATTGTAGTTCATTTTTGGAAAAAATGCAATGGTTATTCGTCTTGAGTTTCCGTGCTTTTTATCCACATTCTCCGGTTTTCACAGGCTCTGCTATAAACAACTTTCAAAAATGATGAAAATATAAGGAATCCTCATTCATTTTGATGTAAAATTTAAGTGACCAAACAAAAATCTACTAAACAAAAAAGAAGGAGGAATTCCTCATGGTCAATTTTACATCAAATACTTATCAAATTAAACGGGAAATTTTAACCTTTTCAAATAAAATTTCAAAACACCTGTCCAAGCCCGACAAAAAGTTTTCTGCCGATATGACTTACGGTATGCTTGCTGCCGGAAGCTGCCTCCTTACCGACATCGTTGACCATCTTCACGAAAATACTAAAAAGATCAATTCTGTTGAACGACTGACCAGACATTTAAACAACGGCACTTCCTCCACAGCTCTTAAATCTTATCTTACTACCATCCGTAAATGGGCTCCACAGGAACCTGTTGCCGTTCTTGATTTATCAAAATTGGGCAGATTGATGCTTTAGGAGAAGTCATTCATTTTTAATTACATTTTACGGAAACTCAAGTTATAATCTTAATTTTTAACTTATCATCCCATAATTACAGACTTTTCTATTGTTAATTTTTAATCAATTTTTTCAAAACAACCACCTTTATTCTCTGGCCAGGTGCATTTTTAATTCTTCCCGGTAATGATACCAGAGGACCTGTCCGTCTGTCATAGAAATCCCTATTTCTTTTATTCCGTCATTATCCAAATCTTTTAACTGGATCTTAGACATATCATCTGCCTCTTTTTCCGGCTCCCACAAAAGACTGCCCTCTCTGGCACCACTTGCGCTGTCATATACAGCATAGCCATTTTACTATCCAACGGGGAAAGACAGAAAATGAGAGTTCCTGCATCGTCCAGATGCAGATCTTCAGAGTACGCCCTGAACGTGCGCCAGTCATCACCGGCAATATCCGTTTCAAAATAAGGCTCTGTTTCCGGTTCCCGGATCTGGATACCATACAAAAGCCAGATTGTGCAGATAAATAAAAATACGCTGATCAGAACCGGAACAATACCCACAGCTGTGAGAATATGCCATTTTTCTGCCCCGTCTTTCTGCTCTGGATCGTACCTGCAACAATAAATCCGATTCCCAGCAATAATGTGGCTATTTCAATAAAAACATTCATTTTCCCCTCTTTCACCAAAATGTTCTCTCGGAATCTTTCTGTGCTTGATTTTGTGAGAAGATTTTTTGTCAGTTGTGCCCAAATTTCTGAGGCGTTGGCGTTGCGTCCGCCTCTGAAATTTGAATGCGACTGGCGGAAAATCGGCCACAAAAGCAAGTGCAGGAAAGACTCTGAGAGGACATCAAAGATCACTTCACTGTTCTGTATATCTAAACTATACAGCTATTCTTTTTGCGAAAAATATTAACCAAGGGTTAGTACATTGTTTTGTGAATTTCATTTCCTGCTGTACACATCTCCGCTTAAAGGCTATAATAGTTCTGGTAAATACAGATCTACAAGGGGGGATTACTATGTACGATTTAAAAATGTTAGAAGAGATCAAAAGCCAGGAAGAACGTATCCACTTTTCTTCTTTTGATCACAATGATGCCTATACACTGGGAACCATGCTTCGGGAACGGGGCCTGACCACTCCAAAGCCAATTGCGATCCGCATTGTTTTTGATGATATTATCCTGTATCAGTCATTCCTTCCGGGAACAGATGAAAGCAACAACCAGTGGATGAACCGCAAGCAGCACACAGTTGAGCGCTGTCACACTTCTTCTCTGCGTGCAGCTGTTGAGCGCGAATTAAACGGCGCAAAAGAAAACTGGCAGCAGGATGAGTCCCACTATGCATTCTGCGGCGGCGGATTCCCAATTATTGTAAATAATGAGTTCCGGGGCGTTGCCATTATCTCAGGTCTGCCTCATCTGGAAGACCACAGAAACCTGGTGGAAGTAATGGATCAGTTCTGCGCACAGAAAAAACGCATAAGATCTATTCACCTTATCTGCAGATCACCTGGATTTCCTGCTCTGTGCCAAGATCCACAGGTTTAAAAGGTATTTTCCAGACCTTCTGTAATATAAATCTGTCCGTTCTCATCTTCTAAAACAGCCTCATAATTCTGGTGACTGCGCCAGTGTGAGGCTGCTTTTTCAACCCCATGACGAAAGGGCCGTGGAAAGACCATCACACAGAAAACCGCTGTCGCTGATAATAGTCACGGATACCAGACCGTTTTTGGCCGGAGCGCCGGTTTTTGGATCCATGATATGCCAGTAGATCGGCCGTCGTCGCCGGCAAAATAGCGTTCATAGCCACCAGAAGTAACCACTGCCTTATCTTTTACAAAAAACACCGCCCAGATAACGGTTTTCTTCTGCTGCACGGATACCAATAAACCAGTCTGTTCCGTCTGTTTTTGTTCCAATAGTCTGGATATTTCCTCCTAAACTAAAAAAGAGCAGAAGTAACGCCCTTTTCTTTCATCAACTTTGCCAGAACCTCTGCTGTATAGCCTTTTCCCACGCTTCCTAAGTCTACCAGCATATCCGGGGCTATGGTTACAGTGTCACCATTGATCTGGATCTTATGATAGTCTACACATGCAGCTAATACTTTGCGTTCTTCTTCATTAGAATACGATGTTCACCTGTGGTGAAGCCCCAGCTTTTACGACTGGGTAAGCTGAAATGTCTAAAAGCGCCATCTGTATCTTTACACAGTTCAAGTGTTTTTTCCATCTGCTTAGCAATTTCCGGTGCAAACTTTGCTTCCTTTTTTCTCGTTTAATTCCCACATAGGGCTGTTTTCTTTTGTCACAGAAAGCGCATCTTCCAGTTCCTCTATTTTTCCCTGACTTTTCTTCTACTTCATCATTTCCGCCATAGAGCTGAAACTGCATCACCGTATCCATGGCAAATACTGTAAAATTCTTTTTTCATTTGATCCTGTATCAGTACGCAAAACAGGGCGGTCGTATTTGACCGCCTCTGTTTTGGCTGTTGTTGGAAGCTGCACTGCACCCGCACAACATCAGTGCCAGGATCACCAGACACCATTTTTTCAATTAGATTTCTCCCTCTGTTTCGGTTACTTCAGAGTCTTCGGAAGCATTGTCAGATGCAGCAGTTTCGGAAGTTTCTTCCCGGAATCTTCGGAGCTGTTGTCTTTAGAATCATCTTCCTTGGAATCCTCAGTCTTATTATCGCTGTTTTCTGTTTCAGACGGAGTTTCCGGTTCTTTGGTGGAATCCTCCTTAGATTCATCCTTGGTTTCATTCTTGGAATCATCCTTGGTTTCATCTTTGGTTTCATCCTTGGTTTCATCCTTGGTTTCTTCAGAAGATCCGGTCTCATCAACCTTATTTTCTTCATCTCCAGATGGAGTTACTCCTGAAGTTACACCGTTAGAACCGGTGGCTGCATTATCCTTGATTTTCTCATTAAATCCATCTTCCGTTGATTCCTGCTCATCTAACAGTTCTTCTTCTGCCTCTGTCTGATCTACCAATTTGCCATCTCTTATGTAAAATACATAAGTACTATATTCGCTATTCTTACTGTAGATGGTAACTTTGATCGAGATCACCTGATTGGTAAGAATCAAAGCTGTCCTTAGCAAAATCAATATAATCCTTTCCATTTCCCGTACTCTCACTTTCAGGTGTTGTACCTACTTTAAACTGCTTATCTGATATGGAACCATAAATGCATTTCTCATATTTAAATGTTCCCCACCATTATATAATCTATAGTACCAAGATAAGTATCTCTTGAAATATTATTTATCCTATCTACTTTAAAGAGTAAACGATATGCCTCATAATTGCCTGACCAGCTTTCTACGGAGACTGATCCAAAAGTAATATCGCTATTACTTTCAGTATCTCCGGTACTACCAGAATTGTCCTCCCCTTCGATCTGTACTTCAATTACCTGGCTCTTATATCCATCTGCATTAATCGTAAGTGTATGTGTACCCGCAGACAATCCAGATGTATCAATAGTGATCTCTGTGTCATTTACTGTTGTGCTAAGCTTTTCTTCTCCATACGTAACAGAAGTAATTGCTTTCAGATAGTCTGCATTGCCGGTCAGTGTCCACTTTGTCTTTTCCTTGATATTAAGCTGGCCAGTAAGCTGTGGGGCATCTTTATCTGCTGCAGGCGGATTAACATCCGTACCATCTTTCAGAACATAATTATTACCACTCTTAACTACATTAAAAGTCAAAGGTTTATAGCCATCTGCATTAATTGTGATCTCTAATTCATCACTGTCTTTAAATGCACTGTCTTCTGTCAGGCAAAGGCGGTCATTTTTGCCACCATACACAGGATCACCGGTTACTCTGAAATTATTTTTTGAATTCCAGAAAGAACTAACTTTGGTATACGTTGTATCTCCAACTTTAATATCCTCTATATTAGCCAGATATGTCTCTAAAGCTACTTTTTCATCATCTGTTGTCCCTTTATTAAAGGTAACAGTATAATAAGCCTGTGCCATTATCTCTGCTTTTGTATATTCAAAGCTGAGCATCTCCGGCTCAAATGCAGTAGGATCTTCAACCTTCATCAACCACGATCGTAGTCCTCAGTGCTTCTGCATATCCCTTTAGCCCGACAGTCAGTGTGTGCTCTCCCGGTTTGATATTACCAATGGTCAGAATCTTCTTATTCTCAGATACTGCATAATACGATGCATCGCTACTTTCAACACCTTTGGTATAAAGTGTATCATCATCCAAAGCTACAGACTGCAGATACTTTAAGAATCCGCCTTCAGAACCAGTTACTTCTACAGTTGCGTCTGCATAGAATCCCTGGATTTTTCCAAAGGTTCTCTTGTCAGATACATAAAAGTCTTATTGTCTTTATACTGTACAGTCAGCGAAAGCCCTTCTTCCAGGATCTGATCGTATGTGACCTTAAACGCGTTCATCTGATATCCGTCCGCTTCCACTGTGATCTTATATTCTTCTCCCCCGTGTGAACAGACTCTTGTTCAGAGTTAAGATTCCATTTTCAACATCTACGCTATACTGTTCTTTTGTTAATCCGGTCCAGCTGCCATTGATCACAATGTTCCTGATCGCAGCCAGATAAGCCTTATCCTCATGGCTTAAGACCACGTCTTCATTTTCCCTGTTCCTGATTATTGTAAATGCACCAGCTGCAGGACGGGAGAAATCTCCTTTATTCTGGATCTCACCTAAAAGTCCATCCTCCAGAACTTCTTTTGCAGCAGCGGGACTGTTATTCCATACAACTCCTTTTGTCTTGTAATCCTCAAAGGGGATAATTCCTGTGGTCTTGCTGCTTTCTACTGAATGGATATAAGCAACCCAGTCATAATACTGGTCGTCTTTATCATTTTTGTTAAATACAGCATCTGCGCCAGCCATTCCATACCACCAGTCTATAACTGCTTCAGACTCGGCAGTAGATTTTCCAACTTCTTCCAGAATATTTGCATTTACAAGGAGATCCGTATCAAATACCAGATTTGCAGAAACAGCCATACTGCCAGAATCGCTTTCGCCGGAGCCGCTGCTGCTGCCGGAACCAACAGAAGCAGTGGAAATACCATCAAATGAATACTGCACAATACCCATTTCATCCTTAGATGGAACACTCTCTCCCTTAGTTACTGTAAACTCTACAGAAGCTGATTTGAAACCATCTGCATAAACAGTCAGTTTATAATTGCCTTTATATTTAAAATGATCCACATTATCATTATAAATGACAAACAGATCCCTGACTGAACAAAAACCAGTCGTTGATCTTGTCTAATTCTACAGTTTCAGTCGGTCCCTCCAGAACTACACGATTCACCGGTGTCTCGATTCCGTATACCATATTTTCAACCTGGAAATGCAGGTTCTCACCAGACTGTGGAGGTCTCTTTCAGTTTAAAGACAGGTGCCTGCGCATTGACTACGTGAATCGGAACCAGTGCAGATGTACCTGACTTTGACTCTACGCGGACATAGTATCTTCCATTATTTGTAAAATTGCTCTGTCCTGTCTCAATGGTCAGCTCACCTACACGGCCCTTTCCATGAGGTACATTTTTTTGCACGGTCAAATACCAGATTACTGTTGATCGTATTTTTATTTTCATTATACTCTACCAGCTGAAGACGATTGATACCATCAAACCACTCTTTCTCTTCATCAGTATTGTAATTGAACATAATAGTTACGGTTGTTTACCATCTTCACTTAATTCTGCATCCGGTGAATATGCAGGATGGGCTGCCGCCTTTTACCAAGTGCAAATGTGGTTTTGGATGGTGAGTATCTTACAGAACCGTCATCTGCATAATTGGTCAGATAGTAATCCCAAAGTGCTACAGGACCATGAGCCAGGATCTTCTCCGGCAGATAGTTACTTCCTGTATGATCACGCCATTCACAGCTTCATCATCTAGGGAAACTATCTGTGTTCTGGCAGGATCTGCTGCATTGCTTACAGTCAGTTCAGCCGGAGGCTTAATAACAGCCAGTTTACAGATGCTTCCATCGTCAGTTACATTAGAAAGTGCAGATGTTACATCTACACCATCTGCGTATACCTTGGTGTTGCCTGCATTGTAGCCATCCTCAAATGCTACGGTGATCCACCAGCCGAGGGAATTTACCTCAACCAGCCCCGTCTCATCTTCCTTTACAAATACAGCCTTAGTCTGGTCTGCACTGCTATTAGAATTATTATTACTATTATTGTTTGTATTGTTGCTGTTGTTGCCATTATTGCTGTTATTTGTATTATTGCTGTTATTTGTATTATTGCTGTTATTATTGTCTCCAGTCCCATTACGATCAGATACGTTGCTTCCTGCATTAGAGTTGCCAGAACCGCTACGGCTGCTTCCGCCACCACCATTTCCACCCCTGAGGCTGGTTTCTGATCCTTTGGTATTCTGGATGGATCGCTTGCAAATCCCTTTCCTTCTACCACTTGCACCTTACCGTCGCCATCTATCCACTGACCGGCTGCGTTTACTTTGTAACCATCTGGAGTTACACCATCTGCAAACATTTTTCCGTGGTTTTCGCCTGCAACAGGTTCGAAATAGTAGCTGCGCCCATCAACCCACTGCCAGCCGGTAACTGCTGCACCTTCGGTGCTGTCTGTTGTAGTATTGAAAAAATACCAGCTTCCTTTTGCATCCTGATACCAGCCGGTTGTCATTTTTCCTTCTGTTTCATCTGGATTTGCATTAAAATAATACGTACGGTCATTCATGCGCAGCATGCCAGTTTCCATAAGTCCGTTCTCTGGCTGCAGGTAATACCAGCCGCTTGCAGTCTGGATCCAGCCTGTTGCCATCTCTCCTGATGGCTTTCTGAATTTCCATCCTTCTGCTTCTTTCACCCAGGTTCCTGCCTGAAGCTGTGATTCCCCCGTTGCCTGAGCGCCGAAAGCTGTGCCTGCCTGCAAAGCTGCAGCCGCAAGCAACATAGTTAACAACGTTTTTGCTTTTCCTGTTTTTCTCATAAGTAAAAACTCCTCTTTTATAATGACGTTTGCTTAAACTCGCATGTCGAGTTAGTTTATACTAACATCATTTTTAGTCAACACTAAGGGGCGGTTTCACCATGATAAGATTTGTCAACAACAACACATATATGTAATCGGAAATATTTTTTCAGGAAATACGACTGGCTGACCATCATTATAGTTTATAGAGAATAATGATAAATCGGCTTAAACAAAGGATCTGGCTGAATTCATTTGAAGAAATGCACACATAAGATCACAGAAAAAGGGCTGCAATCAGCAGCCCGTATATTATCAGGAATCTTTCTCAGATTTAAAATTTTTGTGTTTTTATATAACAAACCCAGCAATTGTAATTCATTATTTTTCAAGAAGATTGCGCTCCATTTTCTCCCTAAGCTCCCTGGTGGTTGCTTCAATATCTTGTGCTGCAAAGATACCTGATACAATGGCAGCTCCCACTGTACCGCTTCCTTTCAGCTTTTCAATATTTTCCAGGCAGATACCCTCCGATAGCTACCACCGGGATAGATACGGATGCGCAGATAGCCTGCAGCTGTTCCATGGTCATTGGACGGGCATCTTTTTGGTAGATGTGCCAAATACAGCACCACTGCCTAAATAGTCAGCCCCCCCTGTGACTGGGCTTTTAATGCCTGTTCTACCGTTTTGGCTGTGACTCCCAGGATCTTGTCCGGTCCAAGAAGCTTTCTGGCAAGACCGGCATCCATATCATTCTGTCCTACGTGAACACCGTCTGCACCACAAAGTCCAGCCAGTTTTATATTATCATCAATCAGGAGAGGAACATTATATTTTTTCTGTAAGAGCACGCATTTTTTCGCCTCTTCCAGATATTCTTCCACATTGTCATCCCGCAGTCCTTTTTCACGAAGCTGCACCATGGTAGCGCCGCCCTTTAAGGCTGCTTCCGTCTGTTCATAAAGGCTCATGCTTCCGGTCCAGGGACCGGTCGGTTACTGCATGATCAACAACTGGCTTTTGTCAAATTTCATGTTTCTCTCCTTTTCTTTGTGTCTGCTCATGCCCACTCGTGAACCCGTGCTTACAATCGCTTTACTGCCTGCTTACGCAGGCTGTTCACTGGTCAATGACCCATTATATCATTCATCAAAAATGCTTACGATCTCACCGTCTAAAATACGGTTCATATTTTTACAGCACAGAAGTTGCCGCACATAGAGCAGGTATCTTCTTTTTCCGGCTTTGCAGATGCTCTGTAGTTTCTTGCCTTTTCCGGATCAATAGAAAGCTCAAAAGGTCTTTTCCCAGTCCAGTTTCTTTCTTGCCATTCCCATCTGACGATCCCACTCAGAAGCGCCTTTTGACACCTTTTTGCAATGTCAGCTGCATGAGCTGCGTCTTTGGAAGCGATGATACCTTCTTTTACGTCATTCAGATCCGGCAGTCTCAGATGTTCTGCTGGTGTTACATAGCATAAAAATGATGCTCCGTAGGTTGCTGCGATCGCACCACCAATAGCCGCTGTAATATGATCATATCCTGGTGCAATGTCTGTAACCAGAGGTCCTAACACATAGAACGGAGCTCCCTTGCAGATGCTCTGCTGGATCTGCATATTGGCTGCGATCTGGTTAAGAGGCATATGTCCTGGTCCTTCAACCATAACCTGGACATCCTTCTCCCAGGCTCTTCTTGTGAGCTCACCTAATGTTACCAGCTCTTCGATCTGTGAAACATCGGTAGCATCTTCTAAGCATCCCCGGACGGCAGGCATCACCTAAGCTGATGGTCACATCATATTTCTGGCAGATATCCAGGATCTCATCAAAATGCTCATAATATGGATTTTCCTTTCAGTCATTTCCATCCATGCGAAAATAATGGATCCGCCTCTGGATACAATGTTCATAAGACGCTTATTCTGCTTGAAACGCTGGGCAGTTGAACGGTTAATGCCAATGTGGATGGTCATAAAATCCACACCATCCTGCGCATGCATTTCCACAATCTTTAACCACTCTTCAGTAATAATGTCCTTCAGTGCCTTATGATAGTATACCACTGCATCATAAATCGGTACAGTACCAATGATGGCCGGACACTCAGCAGTCAGCTTTCTTCTGAATTTCTGGGTATCGCCCCATGAACTTAAATCCATAATGGACTCTGCACCCATTTTACTGCGTCATTTACTTTCGCAGCTCCATATCCGATCTTTTTACAGTCTCTGGAGGTTCCAAGATTTACATTGATCTTGGTCTTTAACATGGAACCGATACCATTAGGGATCCAGGCATTTGTGGTTTTTTGTTTGCAGGGATGGCTACTTTTCCCTCTGCCACCAGCTGTATTAACTGCGCTGTATCCATCTGCTCTTTTTCTGCTACTGCCTGAAGCTCCTTTGTAATAATTCCTTTTCTTGCAGCATCCATCTGTGTTGTGTAGTTCATTTTCATTCTCCTTCACATCATATTTTTCCACAGAAAGGGCACCCGGACGGAATGTTTTCCACATTTACTGCACATATTTCTGCTGTGTATGTTGATCATCAGTCTTTACGCAGAAAAAAAAAACGGTCCGCCCACATAAGGAACGGACCGCAAAATATATGTATTATACATAAATACAATATGCGACACATTATTTCCCCTACGTTGGCATTACCCACATCAGGTACAATAGGTCGAAGTTCGATTACTTCCTCTCAGCCTGCTTCACAAGCTCCCTGTTCCCATTCAGAATAACATTTATTGGTAAAAATTGTCAAGTTGTTTATTACTGTTCACATGTTGCATGATCAGCAGCTGAATTTGCTGATTGTGCGCTGTCTTTTTTCTGTTATAGTGGTTAGCATAAACTTACTTTTTACTGCACTTCAGGGAGGAACCTATGGAATTACGTCAGCTGGAATATTTTATGATCACATGTGAAAAGGCAGCTTTTAATCAGGCAGCAGAATGTCTTTATACTACACAGCCTAATGTGAGTAAAGTGATCAGTTCTCTGGAAAAGAGCTGGGACGGCCTCTTTTGAGCGCAGCAGCCGGGGTATCCACATTACTCCTTACGGTGAAACAGTCCGGGAATATGCCCAGAATATACTGCATAATGTAAGCCCTCGATCAACTCATTAACTGATCACAATCAAGGTCAAAAATTCAGTCTCGCTACTTACCCCAGCAATATGATCTCCCGCCTATTAACAGATTTTTACAAAGAAATGGGAGATTCTTACATTGTGGAACACTTTAGAAGGCACTGTGGAGGAGATCAGCAACCGGGTAGCCCAGGGGCTTTCTGAAATTGGCATCGTTTATATTGCGCAAAAGCAGCTCCACCAGTTCCAGCACATTCTGTCCCACAAAAAACTTAAATTCGTTCCTCTTGACAGAAAAGAAGCCTGTGTTTATGTAGGCCCCAGGCATCCCCTCTACCAGATGACAGCATTGACTTTCAAGAGCTTTCCTCTCTTCCTTTGTAAGGGGGTGTAAGGGATTTTTTCTCCGTAGAACACCACTTGAACCATGTAAGCCTTTGGAGCGATCAGCTACAGAGCAGCTCCACTACGCCGTTTATACCAACAGTGATCACGCTGACCATTAACCTGTTATTAAACACGGATATATGCAGTCTCGGCATCAATTTCCTTTTGCGATCAGTACCGAATATGATGTCCGGCAGCTGCGGATCAATAACTGTGAGCCTTTTCTCCTTATTGGCTATATTCTGCCCGGATCATGCAAAATTAAAAGCAAAGCCGCTGGAATGGTTTATCTGCCATTTTAAGGATATCCTGTAGGTTTTTTTTAGTTCAGTTATAACATTTTGAATAACTAAGCCCCCAATTTCATCAGTAGTAAGTCTTAACTAACCTGTTTATACTCTCTATCGTTCGTTTCAGGCGAACGAACAAACAACATTATATTTTATATCCTCTCACAGAGTCTCGCAAAATCAAGTACAAAAAGATTCCGAGAGTACATTTCTTACAACAGGAGGAAAACTTCATCATGAGAAAGCATAGCACAATGCTTCTGGCAGGTCTTTAGGCACCGCCTTATTAGCGGCTGCGGTTCATCCGCTTCTGACTCTGCATCTTCTGCTGCGCATCCTAAGCCTTCAGAAACTACCACTACAGCTGAAGGCCAAAAAGAAGACTCCGATCTTCGTAAACTATCGCGATATCCAAGGATTTAAACCCACATTTATATACCGGCGAAATGTATGCCCAGGAAATGTTATACGAAGGCTGGTCAATAATATTACCGCTGACGGTTTTGAGGGCTGCCTGGCAGAAAGCTGGGATGTCAGTGAAGATGGTAAAGTATATACTTTCCAATATCCGTTCAGGCGTAACATTTTCAGATGGTGAAAGTGTGACGCATATGCCATCAAGGCAAACTTTGACGCGATCATGAAAATAAAGACCGCCATACCTCGGCTGGAAATGATGCATCTGTTAGTAGGAGTAGATGCCCAGATGAAAATACCTTCTGTGCATCGAATTAATTCTGAACCATATTATCCTCTTTAACAGAGCTTGGCGTGACCAGACCATTTGCCATGATCTCACCGAAAGCCATGAAAAACGGCAGCACCAAGGGATGGGGTAGAAGCCCTATATAGGTACTGGTCCATATGTGCTGGATGATTTTGTTATTGATGAATATGCCGTATTCAAGGCAAATCCAAACTACTGGGGCGAACAGCCGGCTATTAAACCATCACAGTGAAAGTCATCCCGGATAATCAGACCCGTATCCGGCTCTGAAAGCAATACGTACTGGAACGGCACAACAT
>VOFG01002310.1_pt1 | contig 12563 bp, 19 predicted proteins | sample 5384171 | NCBI WGS metagenome assembly VOFG01 (sample SAMN12384726, study PRJNA508395) | human gut metagenome | isolation source: healthy gut F | host: Homo sapiens | reverse complement strand
CCACCATGTACTTCAAATCAATCGGAAACCGGCACGGGCTGCGTTTATTCCTTTCTCCACACAGAAAGGGAGACTGTTCGGTATGCTTGGATGGAATGTGGAAATTCAGATGGACACCTGTACCTGACGAAAGAATCGTTGATTTTTATCAAACGAATTTTAATGATAAGGACTGGACTGATTTTCCGGTTCCTGCTAATTGGGAAATCAACGGATATGGTACTCCAATTTATGTATCAGCCGGTTATCCATTTAAGATAGACCCTTCGCGAGTAATGGGGAACCCAAGGCGGATTATGCGACTTATCAAGAAAGGAATCCGGTAGGGCAGTATCGGCGGCTTCTTATGGGTATTGGCAGATGAAGGTGTGAAAACGCGTGATATGGACGGATTCATTGATAATCAAGGCAACTTTGGCGTTGACGGTATTGTAACATACATCAATCACGAAAAGGAAGGTAGCTATGATGCGTATATCGGAGTATATCAGCCTTGTGACGGCCGAAACCGAGTGCTTTATACACTTCCCGAAAGTGGAATTTCTGTTTTGAATGTGATTCCACCGGTACGTAATAAGGTAAACTCAACGGATTTGTGCGGTCCTTCTTCATCCAAGCTAAGGATGGGTGAATGGTTCCAAACGGGGCGGATTGTTTTCCGGTTTATGGAATAAATAAAAAAAGGTGCTGACACCTGACATGATATTTAATTTTAAAAAGTCATACAAGTAAAAGCAGAACAAAGATAATAATCATTATCTTTGTTCTGCTTTATATATTCTGATTACCGAAACGTTATAATACTACTCACACATGATGAAACATCTTTTTTCTTTTCTGATAATAGCTTCTTTGCTGTTATTTGGTTGCCGTTCAAAAACACAAAGTAATTTTCAGCCTGAACTTTCTGAACAAGCGGAGGAAAGCTATTCTTTACCTGAAGAATACGCTGAAGAAGTGATTGTTACAGGCAAGGTGCTGAACCGGGATTTTTTATCCTAATGAAAAAGATTTGACTCTTATTATTCCTTTTTTTTAGAAAAATGGAGAATCAGTACTGTGCACCTATCCAAAAGGATGGATCATTCTCTTTCCGTTTTCCTATTTTTGCAAAAATAAGGGAGATTTCTATTCGTAATTATGCCGAACATTTGTATGTGCATCCGGGGATAGTGTATACGTAGAGATTGATTTTAAAGATATGTTTCATCCCAAAGTAACGGGTGATGCTGAAAAAATTAAACCAAGAAATATTGGCTTTACTGAGAATGCTTATTACTATATACAGAATTATAGTATAGGATCTAATTTGAATAATAATGATTTTGAAACAGAACTTAAAAGGGAGTATAATCTTCGTTTGGAACGTAGGCAAGAGTATATACAAAAATATAAGCCGTCAGAAGAAGTTGAATTTCTCACAGAAGAACTATTGAAACAGGATTATTATTATGCTTTGCTACTTTATGCTTCTCACATCCAAGATGAAACTGGTAAGGAGTTGGAGCGCTATCATGCGTTGTTGCCTGAAATTAACGGGCTTTACCATAAAGGCATACTATCAGCACGTTTATTTGATATTGCTGAAAGTGTAGAAAACTATATTTTATTTGGAATGGCTTTGAAAAATAGGAAATATCCGAAGATAGAGGATATGATGTCTCTAATTGGGGAGAACACATTGAATCAGTATTTGTATACAAAGATGATGGCTAATTGTTTGACGGCTAATGATACACTTGCTTTAGCAAAACGACACGCACAGTTTGATTCAATAGTGAAGATGCCGCATTTACGTGCACAGATTACCCAAATATATAATCGGACTAAGTCATATTTGGAAAATCCTCAATCGGTTTCCGATAATTTATTGTATGGGTATTTCATGAAAATGCAAGTCAAAAAACGTCTATGTCATTTATGGAACCTATTTATGAAATGCTCGAGAAAGATCGTGGAAAAGTGATCTATTTTGATTTTTGGGTTAAGTGGTGCCCTCCTTGTTTAACGGAGATGGAACCGTTGAAGCAGTTACGCAGTAAGTATTCCACAAAAGATTTGGTCATATATTCTATATGTGGCAGCGAACCGAAAGAGGAGTGGGAGGAGTGCCTGGATAAGTATTCATTGAGGAACCGGGGGAATTGAATGTATTTATGCAAATGATTTTTTTGGAAAAGAAAATTATCAGAAGATTTGTAACCAATGGAATGTGCATGATATGCCATATTATATCTTGATAAACAGAAAAGGACAGATTATTGATTTTGGTAGTTCGGCACGTCCGAGTAATCCGAATTTGCGATCTAGAATTGAGGAGGCGGTTAAAATATAAAATAACTTTTTATTTGTTTTACTCAGAAGTAGAGGATAGTGAGTACAAAACGGCCGGATTTCCGTCTTTATTTTAGTAAAAATATAGATTGGAATGGAAAGCCGACTGAAACATCGAATATTTGTATTTTCTTTATTGGCATGGACTGTTATATGTCCTTCCGGTACTCAACAAACACATTCGCTTCACGAACAATTCTTGAATCCGTCCGATGAATCCCGATCCGGTGGAACTTTCACCGGAAGTGAAACAGAAGATTAATGAATTAAAAGAGATTTTTTAGCTCTGTGAAAGGCTGTGTTTTTGTTTTCGGATATTTAATGAGAAAATATTCAAGAATAAGGTTTCTGCTATGACTCTTTTTTGTACTTTTGCAGCCGATTTAAAATACCACATGCATGAAGACAAGCGAATCTTTATTATCAAAAGGAAAATTCATTGCCGAATATTCTGCCCATCTAATGGGAGCGGGGGTACATACCTCCCGTGTTGTACGCAATTCCAAACGTATCGGAGAAGCTTTTGGCTTAGATGTCAAACTGGGAGTATTTCATAAAAATATCATTCTTACGATTATTGACAAACAAACCAATGAGGCTTGTAACGAGGTTATAGACATTCCTGCACATCCTATTAGTTTTGAACATAACTCGGAATTAAGTGCATTGAGTTGGGAAGCCGTGGACAATCGCCTCTCGTTGGAAGAACTGACGGAAAAATACAGGAAAATAGTCTCTGCTCCGATGATACATCCTCTTTTTTTGTTTTATTGCTGGTAGGCTTTGCCAATGCGTCATTCTGCAAACTGTTTGGAGGGGACTTAATCTCAATGGGAATCGTTTTCTCCGCCACTATTACAGGATTATACCTGAAACAGCAGATGCAGAAGAAGAAAATGAATCATTATATTATATTCATTGTTTCGGCCTTCGTCGCGTCCCTCTGTGCTTCTACCGCCTTGATTTTGACACAACTTCCGAGATCGCACTGGCAACCAGCGTCCTATATCTTGTACCCGGTGTTCCTTTGATTAATGGAGTGATTGATGTTGTCGAAGGATACGTTTTGACAGGATTTGCCCGCTTGACGGAGGCCTCCTTTGCTGATTGTCAGCATTGCCATCGGCCTTTCCTTTACATTATTAATGGTAAAAACAGCTTAATTTGATATGGTAGCACTCGATATTCTTTCCGATGGATTTTTTTTGCTGCAGTGGCGGGTATAGGCTTCGGAGCTATTTCCGACCCACCTTTGCGCGCATTTAAAATGATTGCGATTTTAGCGGCATTAGGACACGCATGTCGTTTTGCCTGATGACTTATTTAGGGGTAGATATTGCTACCGCTTCTTTATTCCGGTTTGGTAATAGGTTTTGGTAGTCTATGGCTGGGAAAAAGGGTCTATTGCCCAATGACGGTACTCTATATTCCCGCATTGCTTCCGATGATTCCGGGCAAGTTTGCCTATAATATGGTATTTTCACTGATTATGTGTTTACAGAATATGAATGACCCGGAGCATAACTGGATAAATTCATGGGTATGTTTTTCTCCAATAGCTTTGGTGGCAAGTACAGTAATTTTCATGCTTGCGGTCGGAGCTACATTCCCGATGTTCCTGTTCCCGCACAGAGCTTTTCTTTAACAAGACATTAATTAAACTACTTTTATGGAGATTTTTGGAGAACAATCGCATATTATAATTCAGCCACCTGGCTTTTGCAGATAGTTATTATTCTTATTGGTATCGTGCTGACAGCATTGCTCATCTGCCGGCCACGTCCGTGGGTGAAAATGGGAATGAAGTTCTACATGATAGGGCTGTATTCATGGATTTCAGTTATCTATTATTATATTTATTGTGAGAAGAACGCAGCTATAATGGAGTAATGGCTATGTTTTGGGGAGTAATGGCTATTATCTGGATTTGGGATACTATTACGGGATATACAACTTTTGAACGTACACATAAGTATGATATCTTATCGTATATCTTGTTGGCAATGCCTTTTATATACCCACTGGTTTCGTTGGCCCGCGGACTTAGTTTCCCGGAAATGACCTCTCCGGTAATGCCCTGTTCCGTGGTGGTATTTACAATCGGACTACTATTGCTGTTTGCTCATAAAGTGAATATGTTTCTGGTGCTTTTTCTTTTGCCACTGGTCATTGATAGGATTATCCAAAACTTATTTCTTCCAGATTCCGGAAGACTTTTTGTTGGCAAGTGCAACCATTCCCGGCTTGTATCTTTTCTTCAGAGAGTATTTCCTGAATAACCTGCATGCCGATACGAAGCCGAAAGCAAAATATATTAATTGGTTATTAATAACTGTCTGTATCGGATTGGCTATATTACTGACCACTACAATGTTTCTGGAATTAGTACCCAAAAACTAATCTGAAACAGAGAGAATAGTTTTTCTAGAAATAAAAAATCGCTTTTATAACTATTAAAGTTATAGAAGGCGATTTTCACATACCTTTTTTATTGAATGGCATAAAATATTCGGAGAGCATATTGCATGACAACGTCAGGCAGCCATTTCTTACTCTTAGCGAATGTGACTTGTATCCATGGTCCGACTTTCGTACGGAAGGGAGGATTTTTGCATGCTACTATTTTACAGATTGCATGCCCCAACTTCTTCGGGTGACATCCGTTACGTTCTTCCTTTTCTATAATTTCCAATGATTTCAGGAAACTCTCCTTGTAATCGGTATTTACTCTTGTTGCTTCCGAAATATTCCGGTTATCTGTAAATCCGGTATTGAAATCTCCCGGTTCTACAATACAAACTTTTATATGAAACGGATGAACTTCCAGCGCCAAGGCCTCGCTGTATCCTTCTACTGCAAACTTGGATGCTGAATAAAATCCCTGATAGGGGATGCCCATCACTCCACCGATAGAACTGATATTGATGATTTTTTCCTCTTCGTGCCTTGCGCATATAAGGCAGCACCACTTTGCACATGTTCACTACGCCGAAGAAATTAGTATTCATCTTGCCCGGATATTTCATCTTCTGTTGCGAGTTCCAAAGCGCCGCCGATACCCATTCCGGCATTATTAATCAATACGTCAATCCGTCCTTGTTCTGATATAATCTGTCCGACAGCTTCGTGGATAGAAAGAATATTAGTGACATCGGCAACAAGCATTTTTACATTGTTCATGTTTCCGGAAGGCTTTCTACTTGTTCCGTAAACAATGTGCCCCTGTTCAGATAACATTTGCGCTGTGATTTTCCCGAACCCGGAAGATGCTCGGTGATAAGTATGACTTGTGGTTGCATGTTTTTTTCAGAAAGTGATATAACGGCCAATTATTACTCCTCTAATATAGCAGTCAGTTCTGCTCTCAATCAGTTCCGTTCCGGGGTTGGAAAGTTTCGAATCCCAGCTCTTTGCCCATGTGGATATTTGAAGTTCCGTCATCTACAAATAAAGTTTCGGAAGGAATTATATTACAATCCTTTATCATAAAGTCGAATATTTCCGGTGCAGGTTTTTGTATGTCCTACCTGATAAGATAGATACAGTTTGTCACAATAATCATTCAATGGCTTCTTCCTTGAGGAAAATTCGGGGCTACAAGCCCATGACATGACAAAAGGATTGGTATTAGTAAGAATATATACATGATAAGACTTCCGTAATTCCAACATATAATCAAGTTTGCGCAAATCTACTTCGTTGAAGAAGCCCAGCCATGCCTGTTTGGTTTCTTCCATAGTAAGCTCTCGTCCGCATAAATCTTCCCAGTTGTTTTCTAAATTCATCAGCGCTAAGTTTACCTTCCTCCATTCCTGAAATATTCCGGTTTGATGATATTTATCCAACCGACTGTCTGCATCCGTCAATCCCAGTTTGATAAATGCCTGAACGGCTTTATCACGGTCAATGTCTACAATAACTCCACCAAAATCGAATACAATGTTCTTAATCATGATATATTTTTTATTGCTACAAAGATACAGTTTATCTTCCTAATTAACTGCTTGCTGTTCCTTGATATTTATCAAAGAAAAGTATAGAAAGTAAACTTAGACGAAAGAATAACAGTTATCAGACGATTAATTTTATACTATATCAAGTTTAGAGTTTACTAAAAGAAGAAAGAAATATTCGCTACTCTAACAATAATCTTATAAATTTGTCGCATATTTGTATGTAGAGATTAAAAATTGAGACTATGAGTAATCTTCGAATTTTATTGTATGTATTTGTCCTCTCTTTGGCCGCATGTCATCCGGAGGGGACTAATGTGAAACAAGGATTAGATAAAGCTGCTCAATTAATGGAGCAAGATCCGGATACGGCATCCATTATTCTTGAAACTATTCAAATGAACCAAATGAATGAGGCGCAACTTGCAGAATACAATTTGCTTTGTACTCAATTCAATGAAGATAAGAATATACCTCACTCTTCTGATCATCAGATTCGTCAGGCCGTGTCTTATTATGAGCAATACGGAAATGAAATTCAGAAGTCAAAAGCCTATTATTATCTGGCATGTGTAGAAAGTGATTTGAATCAGGAGAAAGACGCTGAAACTCATTTCAAAGAAGCAATAAGACTAGCTGCGCAAACAGAAGAATATGAACAAATGACTAAGATTTGCAGGAGATGTAGTCTTTATTATCAGAAATATGGTCATTTCGACGAAGCATTGGAAATGGAAAGAAAAGCCTATGCCAGCCAATTGATGTTGATTGACAGTAAAGACCGTTCTACCGTGATTCTGTCTTCCGCTTTGGGAGTGTTCGGTGCCATGTCCCTCTTGCTTGGATTGCTATGGAAGAAACATCTGTCTGTACACTCGCAACTGGACACCTTTTAAGGAAGAAATGCAGATGAAAAGAGGTTGAATCTGACAAATTGGCGATGCAATGTAATTATCTCGAAGAAAAGTATCAATCGCTTCAACAGCATATTTATGAAAGTTCTCCGGTTATCTCGAAAGTCCGTCAGTTGAAGGAACGAACTGCTTTGTCTCCCAAAATACCGTCTTTTTCAGAAAGAGACTGGACGGAACTTTTACGACTTCAGGAAAACGTTTACGGCCTTGTATCCAAATTGAAAGAGATAAGTCCGAAACTTACAGAAGAAGATGTGAGGTTATGTGCTTTTTTTACGCGAAGGTGTTCAGCCTACTTGTTTTGCAGATTTAATGAAACTGACTGTTGAGACTCTGACCCGGAGAATCTCCAGGATAAAAACGGAGAAATTAATGCTGGCAAACTCTAAAGAATCGTTGGAAGATATTGTGAAATCATTATAGTCTGCATTTGTCTGTGCTTGTTTATGTGACGCTGTTGAATATCAACTGATTATAAGTATAAATGTCCGTATTCGTCCGATAAGAATCTTCTCTTTTATGCTTGTTCTATAACTTTGCAAACAAAAAAGTTACAGAACTATGAACTACTTATTATTTAAAAAATGGAATGATTTTAGTGGGTGGATTGTTTTTCTAATAGCAGCTTTTGTATATGGAATGACGATTGAACCTACTGCTAGTTTTTGGGATTGTCCCGAATTTATTTCGTGTGCCGAAAAGTTACAGGTCGGACATCCGCCTGGTGCACCTTTTTATATGCTCGTAGGAAACCTGTTTACCCAGTTTGCTTCGAGGCATCGCAAGTGTCTTGGCTGGTGAATTTTCTGAATGCGTTGTTGAGTGCCGGTTGCATCCTGTTTCTTTTTTGGGGCATCACCCGGTTAGTAAGATCCCTGATAGTAAATGAAGAGCAGAATTTATCAACGATAGATGTTATCGTCATTCTGGGGTCGGGATTTGTCGGAGCCTTGGCATATACATTCAGTGATACGTTTTGGTTCAGTGCGGTAGAAGGTGAAGTATATGCTTTCTCTTCTTTTCTTACTGCCTTGGTTTTTTGGATGATTCTGCGCTGGCAGGATGAGTCGGACACCGTATATGGTGACCGTTGGATTATCCTGATAGCTTATATTATTGGGCTGTCAATTGGAGTGCATTTGCTTAATCTGCTCTGCATCCCGGCCATTGTGCTGGTTTTCTATTATCAGAAGTATCATGCAATATCGTTTAAAGGAGTAGCTGCTGCAATTGTCATATCCGGTCTTCTTATCGTATTTATCCTTTTTGTTTATATTCCTGGCATAGCTGATATGGGAGGGTGGTTCGAGCTGCTCTTTGTCAATGTGTTCGGACTTCCTTTCCATATGGGGCTGATCGTCTTTTAGCTTTAACATTTCTCGTACTGGTCGGAGCCATTTATCGTTTCCAAAAACGTATGTTGCATACTTCTTTATGGTGCTTGCTTATGCTCACCGTAGGCTATACCACCTATGCGGTGATACTGATTCGTGCTAACGCTAATACTCCGCTTAATGAGAATGCGCCGGACAACATTTTTACACTTAAAAGTTATCTGAATCGCGAGCAGTATGAAAGTGCTCCTCTGCTTTATGGAAAAACTTATGCATCCGATCCGGAATATGTGCCTGAAGGTGACTATTACAGAGTAAAAACGACAAAGGGAAGTGCTGTATATCGTCCGGATAAGGAAAAAGGTAAATATAAAATAATCCGGTATAAAGAAGATGTGTGCTATACTCAGAATATGTTGTTTCCCCGAATGTGGAATGAGCGAATGGCTGCTTCATACAAAAACTGGACGGGAGGAAGCGAAGCGGCTCCTACGCAAAAAGAAAACCTCACTTATTTCATTACCTATCAGCTCAATTATATGTATTGGCGCTATTTCTTATGGAACTTTGTAGGACGGCAGAACGATGTGCAAGGGAGTGGCGAACCGGAACATGGGAACTGGATAACGGGAATTTCCTGGTTAGATAATTTAAGATTAGGTGACCAAAGTTTGTTACCGGAATCTTTACGTCAGAACAAAAGGGGCACAATGTGTTTTACGGACTGCCGCTATTATTAGGACTGTTCGGAATCTATTGGCAATGGAACCGCAGTAAGAAAGGCAAACAGCAGTTGAGTGTACTGTTCTTCCTTTTCTTTATGACGGGACTGGCTATTGTGCTTTATCTGAATCAAACTCCCGGTCAGCCGCGTGAACGGGACTACGCATACGCCGGTTCGTTCTATGCTTTTGCTATCTGGATAGGGATAGGAGCGGCAGGATTATGTGATATGCTTCGCCGGAAAACAACTTCGACGGTGCAAGTCAGTGTGTTAATGACAATCTGTTTATTGATTCCGGTGCAAATGGCGAGCCAGACCTGGGATGACCATGACCGGAGCGCCCGTTTTACTTGTCGCGACTTTGGGGCTAACTATCTGATGACTCTTCCCGATGAAGGAAATCCGATTATTTTTTGTAACGGAGATAACGATACGTTCCCGCTATGGTATAATCAGGATACGGAAGAAGTACGCAGGGATGCACGTGTTTGTAACCTAAGTTATGCGCAGACCGATTGGTATATTTATCAACAGCAATGTCCGTTGTATAATGCTCCCGGACTGCCTATAAGCTGGAATAAAAATCAATATCAGGAAGGAACCAACGAATATGTGGCCGTACGTCCGGAACTGAAAAAACAAATTGAGGAACTGTACCGGAAGCACCCGGAGGAAGCCCGTGACAGCTTCGGAGAAGACCCGTTTGAGGTAAAAATATCTTGAAATATTGGGTGTTCTCAGAGAAACCGGAGTTTCACGTAATCCCTACGGATACGATAAATATCCACATTGATAAGGACGCGCTGCTCCGTTCGGGAATCATGCTCCCCAAAACAATCCGACATTTGAAAGGGGAGGACTTGAAGGATGCCATACCGGACAAACTGTATATTCCTTTAACGGATATACGTATGTTGACTAAAGTCGATTTACTCATGCTGGAAATGCTTGCCAACTGTAATTGGGAACGTCCGCTTTATCTTGCAATTTCCGTAGGAAGTGTCAGTAAACTGAAGTTTGACAATTACTTTGTACAGGAAGGATTAGCATTCCGCTTTACACCTTTTGACTATAAGAAGTGGGGAGATGTCGGTGAAAACAGACTTTATGCAGTAGATGTGGAAAGGCTTTATAACAACGTTATGAATAGATATAAATATGGTGGACTGGATACTCCGGGGCTCTATCTGGATGAAACAACACTACGCACGTGTTGGTATCATCGCAGGCTTTTTGCGCAACTTGCCAAAGAACTGATAGCGCAAGGAGATAATGAGCGTGCAAAGAAAGTACTCGCTTATGCGGAACAGGTTATTCCGGGATATAATGTTCCCGAAACACATGAAAGCGGTTCTTATGATATAGCAACGGCCTATGCTGCTTTGGGTGAAAAAACGAAAGCAGTGACTCTGGCTGTACATTTGATAGCTGAAGCGGAAGATTATATTAACTGGGCTTTTTCATTAAAAAGGAAACCGTATAGAAATGGTTCGCAATGATTGTATCTATAAATTCTGGCAATGGAACCAATATAATGAACTCTTGAAGAAGATAGACGGAGAAAAATATAAAGAGAGCAACCGGCGGTTTGAGGAAAAATATGCGCTATTCGCTCCAACTATGAATTACAAAAACTAAAACGGAAGAAGAATATGAAATCAAAAATAATGAAACAGAAAGAGACAGAAACAGTATTTAGCAGAAGAAATTATATAATTCTGCTAATTGGTTCGGTAGTAATAATAGTAGGTTATCTATTCATGAGCGGTGAGGGGAGTACTCCTGCCGCCTACAACCCTGATATATTCAGCGGATTGCGTATAAAGGTAGCACCCGTAGTATGTCTGACAGGATATTTGATAAATATATTCGGTATTCTATACCGCCCCAGGCGGAGTTAATTATCTCAATGTTTTCCATGCATACATCATCACCACTATGAATGAAAGCAACGGAACGATGAATGAGAAGGACATTGTAGTCTGGTCTGCTACATATCCCATGAGCAAGGGGCCGACAGCCCCTCCAATGGGAGACATCATTAAATAAGAGGATGCACGTTTGGTATGATTGCCCAGTCCCCGTAATGAAAGTGCAAAAATAGTAGGAAACATAATTGCTTCAAAAGCGTAACCCAAGAAAAGAGCTATCAGTGATATGATCCCCAGATTCAGTACAATTAAAGAACTTGTTACGACTGTACCGACAGCACAAAAGAACAATACTTTCTCTGCCCGTATCTGCCGCATCACCCAACTACCGGCAAATCGTCCGCACATAAATAGCCCCAGACCACCGAACGAAAGAATCACAGAAGCATCGCGGGCGTTCATCCAGCCGTCATCTACCACATAATTAATAAAAAACTATTAATAGAGATTTCTGCAATTTCATAACAGAATAAAGCTGCGATACCAAAATAAAAAGCTTGTGTGACCAGAGTCCCTGTGCCTGCCCCTGTTTATCCGTGTCTTCTTCATGGGTAATCTCCGGCAAACGGACTTTGTTAAATACTAAAGCAACTGCCAGTACAATGATTCCCATTAATGTATATGGCAATGAGATATTCGAACTACCTTCTTCCGAAAACAATAATAAACCTCCTATAAGCGGCCCGCAGATACAACCCAATCCGTTAAATGATTGTGCCAGATTTAATCGGCTGGCGGCAGTTTCCCGTTCACCTAATTCCGTCATATAAGGATTGGCGGCTGTTTCCAAAAATACCAAACCGCAGGCAATGACAAACAGGGAGAAAAGGAAGAACTGAAACGACATCCAGTATTCACCGGGAATAAAAAGCAGCGAACCGATACCATAGAGCAACAAACCGAATACTACTCCTTTGCGATAGCCATATTTATTGATAAACAGTCCTGCTGGGATAGCCATGACGAAATATCCCAGATAAAACATGACTTGTACCCATGCCGAATGAGCACGGCTTATATTCATCACATCCTGAAAATGCTTGTTTAACACATCTAAAATAGCATGTGCAAATCCCCATAGAAAGAAAAAGGGAAGTGACCAGAATAAAAGGAATCTGATATTCCTTCTTGACTAATTTCTGCATAGTGAGTTTATTAAAAAAGAGCGTTCTTTGCCTTCGGGGCACAAAGATAGGCAAAATGACGATAAGATGTTCATATCATGATATCGCTTTTACAAAAAGAATAATAGGTAACAAAAAAGATTTAGCCCGTCTATAAACAGTGATTCTGTAATATTGGTATAATAATCTGTAATCTATCTACTTTGCGAATATTTAAAATCGAGTATATTTGCTGCATAAATTATTAGT
>VOFG01004300.1_pt1 | contig 12587 bp, 17 predicted proteins | sample 5384171 | NCBI WGS metagenome assembly VOFG01 (sample SAMN12384726, study PRJNA508395) | human gut metagenome | isolation source: healthy gut F | host: Homo sapiens | reverse complement strand
AAGAGTACAGATTGTTGGATGGAAAGTCAAGATTTGCATTGCAAATCAAGCACAAGCCGTTGTCAGTATGATCCAGAGCAGTCTGCGAAGTGCTCCACTGCTCCGGACTCCGTAATGGGACTATGCAGTGCTTCGGCACTGCGGCACAGGAGGGAACTGCATCCGCATTTGCGGACGCAGCTCCCTCCTGTTTTTTCGCTCACAGCTTATTCATTTTTTGCGTGACCTCATCCACAATGCGCTGACGCTCCTCTTCGCTCTGCGCTCTGCCATATTCCATCAGCGCATCGTCCCGCAGCGTCTCCATTTTCCGGGACCACACTTCAAACACGCCCTTGCTCATCGTGCCCTTTCGGGTACGGGCAAAATATTTTTTGTAGGCCCGCTGATGAGCCTTCCAAACATCGTTGTTCCGCACCTTGCTGCGGAAGCTGCTGGTGGCTCCGATCTCCCGGCAGGTCTTGCCATCCTGCCCCGGCGCCGGTTCGCCGCAATAGGCGTAGGTCATACCCGGCATCTGCAAGAACCAGTGTCCGCAGTTGGCACAGCGTTTCGGTACAAACCCCTTCTGCAGTCCCTTCATAAGCTCCACATAGACAAAATCCAGCAGCCGATCAAAATACATCTTCTCGACTACCTCGGCATTTTCTCTTTCGCCCCGGATGCGGTACTGCGCTCTTACCAGCGGCGCGTCTACCTCCGGGTCCTTCCCCAAACTGACACCGCTGACAAAAGCCTCATAACCGCTGGAATAGATCAACTGCGCCAGAGATTCTTTTCTCTGGCCTTTTTTCTTTTCAAACACAGCGTTTGCAAAAACCCGGTCCAGAAACCACGCGTACCGCTCCTGAATGAGCTGAATGTCCTTGATCTGCTGCTGCATGAAGGATGGTATTTCGCGCTCCTCATTGATCACATATTATTACCTATTTTCAAAAGTCAATACCCATGTTACGATACAAGCACAGGCCTGAAAGAAATAAACACTCCAACTCAGAAAGGAGAAATTTTTATGAACCGACTGCAAACCATTGACGCGGACACGCTGCAAAGCACCGCTTACGAGCCGGTCTCCTTCGTGGTCGACGATCTGCTCCCCCAGGGACTGCATCTGCTGGCAGGCGCGCCGAAAATCGGCAAATCGTGGCTGGCGCTGTGGCTGTGTCTCTGCGCCGCGCAGGGCAAGCCACTCTGGACGTTCGCCACGCGGCCATGCGAGGTGCTGTACCTCTGTCTGGAGGACAGCTTCCAGCGTATCCAGAGCCGCCTCTTTGATCTCACGGAGGACGCGCCGCCCACGCTGCACTTCGCCGTCATGTCCCAGCAGCTCCATAACGGGCTGGTGGAACAAATCGAGCAATTCTTGAAGGAGCATCCGCAGACCAGGCTCATCGTCATCGACACGCTCCAGCGCATCCGCACAGCAGGCAATGACGCAAATCCGTATGCCAGCGACTACCGGGACATCGGCGTTCTGAAAGCGCTGGCAGACAAGCACCGCATTGCCATTCTGCTGGTGCATCACCTGCGGAAGATGAATGACGATGATCCCATGAACATGATCTCCGGCACCACCGGACTCAGCGGCGCAGCAACTTCGTCCTCCGCAAGAGTCAGCGCAGAGAGAACACAGCCACGCTCTACTGCACCGGGCGGGACATCCCCTACCGGGAACTGGCATTGGAGTTCGACGGTGAGGATCATGTCTGGAAACTGCTGTCAGATAACTGCAAACAGACGGAGCATCCCAGTGAACGGATTCTTTTTCTCCTCTCTGAACTGCTGCGCCGGCAGCCGGAGATCAGCGCCCCTGCCAAGGTGCTGTTGGAAAAGATCGACCCTGCCGGTGCGGATGGACTGACCCCCAACAGCTTCTCCCACCGAATCCGCAAAAGCGTTGACGCTCTAAGGAGGAACGGCATTACGGTGTCCTTCCGCAAGAGCAACGGCGACCGTCTGATCTGCCTGAAAAGGGTCGATGGTGTCGATGATTCCGCTGCCGGAAACATCGTCACCATCGGCCCTGAGAACCCGCCGTGTTTCGGCGTGTGATGATGGGAAACGTGGAAACGTTGTTCCGTGAATGGGAGGGCGATGACCTCACCCGTCAACGGGCGATGCTGATCGGTGGGAAGTGCTTTCTTGTGACCTCCGTATTCCCCGGCGGCGCATCGGCAACGCCCACAGACAAGCTCCTGCAACTCATCGACACGAAGTTAGAGCGGGAGCATCATGAGCAGTAAAATTCCGGTAGACTTGCGAGAGCCGGTGCGGTATACTTCGTGTTACCGTACCGGCCTGCCCCAACGAAAAGGAGGTAACTATGGCAGGTCAAGAAAATCAGCAATACACCGTACTCTACGGGCGGCTCAGTCAGGAGGACGAGCGAGCCGGAGAGTCCAACAGCATTCAGCATCAGCGCACCCTGCTGGAGAAATACGCAAAAGAAAAGGGCTTCGAGAACACCATCTTCCTTGCGGATGATGGCTACTCTGGTACGAACTTCGAGCGGCCTTCATGGAAAAAGATCGTGGAGATGATCGAAGCAGGACAGGTGGCGAACCTCATCGTAAAGGACGCCTCCCGCTTGGGGCGTGAATACCTTCAGGTGGGCTATTACATGGAGATATATTTTCCCCAGAAGAATGTCCGCTTCATCGCTGTCAACGATGGCGTGGATTCAACGGTGGAGAGCAGCAATGACTTCAACCCCATCCGCAACTGGGCCAACGAGCTTCACGCCAAGGATACCAGCCGCAAGGTCCGTGCGGTCATGAAAATGAAAGCGGAGCAGGGAGAGCGGCTGGGCGGCAGACCGCCCTACGGCTATCGGAAAAGTGATGGTGACGCCAACACGCTGGTTCCCGACGAGGACACCGCACCTGTGGTGAAGCGCATCTTCTCCCTCTGCGCCGCTGGAAACGGCCCCAAGCGGATCGCCACCATCCTCACTAAGGAGCAGGTGGTGAACCCGTCCAACGCCTACTACCGCAAGACCGGGAAAAGCCATCGGGGACTGGACACCACCAGACCCTGCCTGTGGTCTTCCAACAGCGTCACCAGCATTCTGAACAATGAGGTTTACCTCGGACACTCGGTTGGGCTTCGCACCACTACGATCTCCTACAAAAACAAGCAGCGTGTGGAGCGCCCTGAAAGTGAGCGGTTCGTGGTGAAGAACACCCACGAAGCTCTTGTCACACAGGAGCAGTGGGACATCGTGCAGGAGGTGCGTCAGCACAAAAAGCGTGTCCCCAAGCACATGGACGAGCCGAACATCTTCTCTGGACTGGTGTTCTGCGCGGATTGCGGCAAGCCGCTGGTGCTGCACAGAGCCAGCACGATGAAGCGGACGGAGTACAACTTCAAGTGCTACACCTACGGCAAAAAGGGCAAGACCGTTTGCACGCCGCATCACATCCGGGAGTTTGAACTGAAAGCCGTTGTGCTGGAGGACTTACGCCGGGTGACGCACTTCGCGCGGATGAAGGAAAAGCAGTTCGCCGCCTACATCGGCAGCAAGAATACGCTGGAGCTGCGGCGTGAGATGAACACGATCCAAAAAGATCTGGATACCATGCGGCGGCGCAGAGAGGAGCTGTCCAAGCTGTTCAAGCGGCTCTATGAGGACAATGTGCTGGGGCGGGTGACCGATGAGCAGTACCGGATGCTGGCGGGCGATTACACCGTCGAGCAGAAAGCGTTGGAGGAACAGATCCCCAAAAAGGAGGCCCGGCTGGAAAAGCTGAAAGCCGCCTCCGCCAACGTGAACACGTTCGTTGAGAAGGCGAAGCAGTACACCGCCATCGACGAGCTGACGCCGGAGTTACTGCGGCTGTTCATCCAGCGGATCGAGTCATCCTGAATTTGGTCGAGAATTTTTGAGATGTGCTCAGAAGACCAGGCTTTGCGCTTCTTGTAGTGCTCAGACGGACCTTTGGTGTTGGGAATTTCCGAGATATAGTTCCATCGTTTTGCTGTTTCAAAGCCAAGAGTAAGAATGTTATAGCACTTTTTACAGTTCCAGAGCTCAGAGTTGGAATCTCTGAAACACGTTTGCCATAACTTTTGCTTCCACGACATGGCTTTTGGAAAAGATAGTCAATGAAGCCGTCAATAGCACTGCTGCGTAATAGCGCTCATGACCCAGTCACCAAAGTACGGGTAAATGTGCGTTTCCAGATTTTGACGATAGCTGTCGTAGGTCTTGGGCGAGAGGTTCCGTTTCCTCGCATAGATCGGCAAAAAGCGCTCCATGAATTCTCGGTAGGTCTTGCTCATATTGTCTTCAGTTTCGATTGACGGAGGCTCGACAACAACTGCTGCATTTTCTGCGGCGATTTTTTGAGCTGTTTTCTCAATGGCCTTTTGCGGCGATACTCAGCAGCCTCATGAGTAATATCAGATGCCCTATTTTGAGCTTGGGGATAGTCGCTGTCGGCTTTGCGCTGTATTGCCTCCAACTCCGAGGAATAGGATTCCCATTGCTGTTTACGTTTTCCGTCAATCGTCTTATAGGTGTAGATGATGTTGTGAGATGTTCCGCGAATAGTATATGTTGCCATAACGGTTCCTTCCTTGTTCGATGCTCTATGGCTGATCCAACGCATTGAACCAAGAATCAAAAGACTCTTTATGAATGCGCAGGCACCGCTTCCCAAGCCGAATGACCTTAAAATCAGTTGTGTGCTCACAGAGGTAATAGGTCTTGCGGAGACTGATCCCAAGATTCGAGAGACCTGTTCGACGGTGTAGGTACGTTGAACATTGTTGCTGCAAATTTGGTCAGACAGGTAATACCTCCTATTGCAGCTTGGAAACCGTTATAGAATGCAGTAGTGCCTCCTTTCCTAATGGTTTATGATGAGGCAATTAAGCGAGGCGGCAAGACAGCAGAACTGATGACTTTCTTTTATGGCGTTCCGCTTGAAAGCAGAGAAAAAAGAATGACCGACCAGACCTTATCCGCATCTGTAGAAAAGGAAAGCGAAATCAAAGGATGTCATTGTGGGCATTGAACACTTTCGCGTCGATCAGCTCTCTGCAAAGCGAGGGAGTTGCTATAAATCAAGAGGCCGAGAAATTGAAAAACAACTTTGGAATATATATGAAGCCGGGCATGAGGAGCTAAATAGAGATGGTATCGTCTCAATATCGAGTGCAACGAAGGTGCTAAATAGTATTGCGGAATTATCAAAGGAAACTATACGACGTAAGTATCAAGACCTTTTAAGCGGCTTTGATTATGTGCTGGCGAAACATCTTAAAAGTGTTAAAGAATATCGTGAAAATGTGATGAAGTACTCGGATGGATGACCCGTTGAGATTGCTTTCCTAATAGAGATTTCAAGCAAATTTCCCCAAATGTTCTTGAATGAAAAAGGCAGAACATCCGTGAAGAACGATGGGCTCATGCCAAGCGCGCTGAGTGGTCCGGTTCTCGACTTCCTGATGCCGAAGATCACGCTGCTTGGCAACGGCGGCGCGATCTGGATCTTGGCAGCGCTCATTCTTCTGTGCACAAAAAATACCGCAGGCAGGGCGTTCTCCTGCTTGTGGGGCTTATCGCCGGTGTGCTGGTGGGTAATGCCTGCCTGAAAAATCTCATCGCCCGCCCGCGCCCCTGCTGGCTGGACAGCAGCGTGCAGCTGCTGATCGCCAATCCCGCGGACTATTCGTTCCCCTCGGACCACACGCTCTCTTCCGTTATCAGTGCGACAGGCTTGACAAAGACGAACCGCCGTTTTGGCTATGCAGCCATCCCGCTCGCGGCGCTGATCGCTTTTTCACGGTTGTATCTCTACGTCCACTTTCCAAGCGACGTGCTTGCCGCTGCGGTGCTCGGCGTTGCGCTCGGCGAACTGGTATGGCGCTGCGGCGGAAAACTGCTGGAGCGCTGGCACGCGCCGCGCGGCAGGCAGCGTGCGTGAAGCGGTGAAATATAAAAGCGTCCTGAACCTCACGGGTTCGGGACGCTTTTTTGAATCAGGGAGCAGGCTGTCACTCCTGCAAAAGTACATGTTCACCTCCGCGCGGGCGATGAGGCGTTCTTCTTCGTCGGTGATGTTGACCTCGAAAAAGCCGACATGGCCGCCGACTTTGACCTCGCGGCAGATGGCGGTGAGCATTTTGGCGTGCGCGGCAGAGCGCAGGTAGTTGATCGAGCCGCTGAGCGTCACGTTGCGCCGGCCATACTTAATGCGCGCGAACGCGCCCGCGGCGGTGTCGGCCATCGTGTAGAGGAAGCCTCCGTGCACGCCGCCCCAGACGTTGCGGCTCAGATCGGTGACCTCGGCCTTGAGCACGCTCTTTTCCTCGTCGACCGAGATGATGCGGATGCCGTTGTGGCGGATGAAGCCGTTGGACTCATTTTGCAGCATTTCCTGATAATTTTCGATCATAGTGCGTCAGTCTCCTTTGTTTTGGGAAGATCAGATGAGCACAGCATAGCAGAATCGGCGCGCCTGCGCAACAGGGAAGAGAGACATCAACAATATGTAATTTGTTTGAAAATCCCCCAATAGAGCGGGGAAAATACACGAAAGATTGATAAAAAATTGACAACTTTTCAATAAAATCCACCCGTACAGTAGATTTGTCTGGTGAATTTGACAGATATTGGAGGGCAAGATTGTAAAAAGCGCAGAAATCATCTGATGAGCAGAGGAAAGCGTTGACATTTGCCGAAATTGGGTATATGGTTACTACCATGTTAAGGGTGCAGAACAAAATGGCACGCAAGACATGAGTATATTTGATTGGAGTTCGACATGAACGAAACGGGGCGCGTCTCAGCAAGTGACTTGGTTGTCAATAATATTCGCAGCAAGATCCAGAGAGGCGAACTGAAGGTGGGTGATCGTCTGCCGGTTGAAGCTGATCTTGCCAGAGAGCTGAACGTTGGCCGTTCTTCTCTGCGCGAGGGGATCAAGATCCTCACGGCCTACGGTGTGGTCGAGTCCCGCCAGGGCGAGGGAACGTTCATTACGGACAATGTGGCAAGCAATTTTTTTGAGTTTATGGGCTTTTTCCCCAGCAAGGAGAATACCGAATATCTCATTGAATTGCGCCGCGTGATCGAAGTCGGCAACATCGCCGCCATCTATGACCGCGTGACGCCGCAGCAGTACGAGCGGCTGGAAAAGATGGTCGACGTGTTCGATGAAGAGCACACGCTTGATGAATATGTGGAAGCGGATTACAATTTCCACAATATGCTCATTGAGATCACCGGCAACCCCATGCTCATTCAGGTCAACAACATGATCCGCGTATGCGCGTTGCTCTATCGCCTGTTTTCCCACGAGGAAATCATTCAGGATGCCCGTGTCTCTCAACAGCCTGAAGGCAAAGGACCGCGATGCCTGCATTTCCGCAGTTGCAAAGCATATCAGCACCACGAAGGATCGTGTCGAGATCGTCTATTAAGGCGTTTTTGTTTTAAAGTCATCAGATGATATGACGTCAGGTGACAAGATGATATTAATAATTTTGCATGGACGATGGCATATTGTATCACCTGTATGCTGTATTGAACCAGATATACCATACCGCACCGCGGCAGAAAAAAGGAGGTGCTCATTCCGAAACCGCGAGTAAGCACTTGATTCTTACCCCTCTCAAATTACCAAAGCAATTTCAAAACAACAGAACGACAGAAAAGGATGGATTTACACATGAAAAAGACTTCTCGTATTCTTGCCCTTCTGCTTAGCCTGGTCGCTGTTTTCTCCCTCTTCGGCTGCGGCAGCAAGGACTCCGGCGACAGCAACGACGGCAGCGATTCTTCTGATGACGGCACCGTCTACACCATTTCCTGGGCACACTCCTCCTCCACCAACGACCGTCTCGCTCTCGCGACTGAGAAGATGGCGGCTGAGCTCGAAGAGGCTTCCAATGGCCGTCTGAAGATCGAGCACTATCCCGCTTCCCAGCTCGGCGCCGAGCGTGATATCCTCGAGGGCGTCGCCCTTGGCACCATCGACTGCGGCATCATCTCCTCCGGCGTGGTTGCTGGCTTCAGCAACTCCGTTTATGTCACCAACATGCCTTACCTGATCGACGATCGTGAGATCGGCTGGAAGGTCTATGACGGTGAGTTCGGCCAGATGCTCGGTCAGAAGACCGAAGAAGAGGGCGGCTGGAAGTTCCTCGGCTGGTGCGATAACAGCCTGCGTATGTTCTCCAACACCAAGCACGAGATCCAGACCCCCGCTGATATGGTCGGCCTGAAGATCCGCACCCAGGAGAACGACATCCACATGGCGATCGTCAACAGCCTCGGTGCTTCCGCGACTCCCGTGGCTTTCTCCGAGCTGTACACCGCTCTCCAGCAGGGCACTGTCGACGGTCAGGAGAACGGTATCGCCCTGACCTACTCCATGGGCTTCAACGAGGTTGTTAAGTACCTCACCTACCTGCCCCACATCTATGACCCGTACATCGTCTGCATGAGCAACGCCAAGTGGAACAGCCTGCCCTCCGATCTCCAGGAGCTGATGCAGGAGTACGCCACCAAGTACTGCCAGTATGAGCGCGAGTTCAACCTGCAGAACGACGAAGAGTACCTGCAGAAGATGGTCGATGCCGGCCTGCAGGTCTACTATCCCACCGAGGAGCAGGCTCAGCAGTTCGTCGACGCCACCGCTGGTGTTGAGGACCTGATCCGCGCCAAGGTCGGCGACGAGCTGGTCGACGCCTACAAGGATGCTGTTGCCGCCGCCAAGGCAGAGTAACAACGACTTTTGACTGACCGGCGCTGCGGTCTGCCGGAAAACCGGCAGACCGCAGGCCATTTATAGAAACCTAAGGAGGTTCGACCTTTCGTGAAACGTATTCTTGACTTTTTCGATAACGTTCCGGTCACCAAGTTCATCTCGTCCGTTTTCATTCTGGCGATGTCCGTCATCATGGTGATGAACGTGATCCTGCGTTATTGCTTCCATTTCTCCTTCAACTGGAGCGATGAGATCATCCGCTATCTGTGCATCTACATGTCCTTCTTGGGCATGGCTGCAAGCTGGAAGTACGGCACGCACATTGGCGTGACGGTCTTCGTGGAAAAATGTTCCCCCGAAAAGAGCCGCAAGTACTTCCGCCTCCTCTCCGACATCGTGACGATCATCTTCCTCGCGCTTCTGAGCTATTTCGGTTTTTTGTTCTCGTGGGTCGTATCGTTGCAAGCTCTCAGACTTCTCCCGCACTGCACCTTCCCATGTACCTGATCTATGGCACCGTGCCCGCAAGCGCGCTGCTTTCCATCATCCAGATGCTGCTGCAGATCTTCCGTCATAAGAGCTACCTGCAGCCGCGCGAGTAAGTCTGCAAAACCGTGAATACAAGTATGAGGTGATATTTAAGTGGTTATTGCTACGTTATTTATTTCGCTGGCAGTGCTCATCGTGATCGGCGCGCGCCGATCGCGGTCTGCATCGGCTTTGCCCCCATCGCGGCGCTCGTCGCCGACGGTCAGGCGTCCCAGCTCTTCGTCGCCGCGCAGAGAATGGTCACTGCGCTCGACTCCACCGTTCTGGTGGCTATCCCCCTGTTCGTTCTTGCCGGCGTCATCATGGGCAAGGGCGGTATCTCCAAGCAGATCGTCAACCTGTGCTATGAGCTCTTCGGCTGGATGCCCGGCTCCCTCGGCGTGGTTACGGTTATCGCCTGTATGTTCTTCGCTGCAATCTCCGGTTCCGCACCGGCGACCGTTGCCGCAATCGGCGGCATCCTGATCCCCCAGATGATTGACGACGGCTATCCCGCGGGCTTTTCTGCGGCGCTGGCTGCTTCGGCCGGTATCATCGGCTGCATCATTCCCCCAGCATCCCCTTCGTTAACTACGCTCTGATCACCGGCGAATCGGTCAGCGACCTGTTTGCCGCCGGTGTTGTCCCCGGTATCCTGATGGGTGTTGTCCTCTGCATCTGGACCGTCATCCTGGCTAACAAGTACGGCTGGGGCTCCCGCAAGAAGGGCATCAGCCTGCGCGGCGTGTGGAAGGCTTTCTGCAGCGCCATCTACGCTATTTTGATGCCCGTCATCATCCTTGGCGGTATCTACTCCGGTCTCTTCACCCCGACCGAGGCTGCTGCTGTCGCAGCGGTGTACGGCGCGATCGTGTCCCTGTTCATCTATCGCGGCATCAAGCTGCGCGATATGCTGGACATCGGCTTTGAGGCGGTCCGCACCTCCTGCATGATCATGTTCATCTGCGCAACGGCCAACATCTTCAGCTTTGTCGTCACGCGCCAGCAGGTGCCTGCCAAGCTCTCCTCCCTGATCCTCGGCGTCACGGATAACTGGGTCGTCATCCTGCTTATCATCAACGTGATCCTGCTGATCAACGGCTGCTTCATGGAGACCACGGCTTCCACCTATATCTACACCCCCGATCCTCTTCCCGCTCATCAGCGCTCTTGGCTACAACCCCATCCAGTTCGGTGTTGTCATGGTCATGAACCTGACGCTCGGCCTCAGCACCCCGCCGCTTGGCATCAACCTCTTCGTGGCGCAGGGCGTCGACCGGCGTGTTTCGTTCGGAGCACAGGTCAAACAAGTTATGCCAATGTTTATCCTATTGGTCGTTGTGCTGATGCTTGTTACGTATATCCCGGCCTGTCCCTGTGCCTGATCGGCGGCGGCAACTAAGCCAACTAAACGCAGTTTCAAAATTTATTTAAGATAGAAGGAAACACTCATGAAAGACTTCAGTTTCAAAATTCCTCAGGAAATCATCTTCGGCAAGGGCTCGCTCTCCCGTCTGCCCGAAGTACTGAAGGCGGCCAACTGCAAGAAGGTCCTTCTCGTCAGTGACCACGGCCTTGAGTCCGTCGGCGTTGTCGCCAAGGTCGAAAAGATCATCACCGAAGCGGGCCTCGGCTACGCCCAGTTCCTGGGTCTGCAGCCCAACCCCACCATCGACAACGTGAACGCTGCCCTCGAAGTTTATAAGAGCAGCGGCGCTGAGAGCATCATCGCCCTCGGCGGCGGCGGCCCGATGGACGTCGCCAAGTCCGTTGGCCTGCTCGCCACCTACGGAGGCAAGGTCACCGACTACGCCGGCTTCGGCAAGGTCCCCGGTCCGGTCGTCCCGATGATCGCGATCCCCACCACCGCCGGTACCGGCAGCGAAGTGACCGCCTCCTCCGTCATCACCGACTCTGAGACCCACTTCAAGATGGCTGTCATCAGCTACTACCTGATCCCCGGCTACGCCCTGCTCGATCCCGAGCTCATCATGACCGTTCCCGCCAAGATCGCGGCGGCCTGCGGCGTTGACGCTTTTGTCCACGCTGAGGAAGCCTATGTCTCCAAAATGGCGAACCCCTTCACCGATGCCATGGCCGAAAAGGCGATGGAGCTCATCGGCGGCAACATCCGCCAGTTTGTCGCCTCCCGTGACAACGAAGAGGCTGCCTATCCGCAGGAAAAGGTGGACGCCGCCTGCCGCGCCGTGTGCAAGGCTGTGTACGATAACGCCGAGATGCTGGCCCACATGGCCGTCGATGAGACCCGCATGGGCCGCTACGACAGCAAGATCGCCAAGTGCCGCAACAAGTCCAAGACCGTTTGGCTGGGCATGAAGGGTAAGAAGAGTCGCGGCATCATCGACTGGGATGAAGACACCCAGATCGCCAAGGTCGCAAGCCCATCGGCGTCATCGGTTCCGTCACCCCGACCACGAACCCGGTCATCACCGTCATGCACAACTCCGCCTGCGCGATGAAGTGCGGCAATGCCATCATCATCTGCCCGCATCCCCGCGCCAAGGGCGTCGGCGTCAAGACTGTTGAGCTGATGAACGCTGAGCTCGAAAAGCTCGGCATGCCCAAGAACCTGATCCAGATCATCCCCGAGCCCACCATGCAGCTCTCTGCCGGCCTGATGAGCGCTGTGGATCTGTGCATCTGCACCGGCGGCCCGAGCATGGTCAAGGCTGCCTACTCCAGCGGCAAGCCGGCCATCGGCGTCGGCCAGGGCAACGTTCAGGTCATGATCGACCGCGACGTCGACCTGAAGGAAGTTGTCGAGATGGTCATCACCGGCCGTACCTTCGATAACGGCGTTCTGTGCACCTGCGAGCAGAACATGATCGTCCCCAAGGAGAAGCGCGCCGAGGCCATCGAGTATGCCAAGAAGCCGGCGCTTACGTCATCGACGACGAGAAGGATGCTGAGATCCTGCGCGAGACCATGTTCCCCAACGGCGCGCTGAACAAGAACATCGTCGGCGCTTCCCCCGCTGCCATCGGCAAGATGGCCGGTCTGCCGGTGCCCGAGGATGCCCGCGTGATCCTCTGCCGCACGAAGGGCGTTGCCTATGACGACGTTCTCGCCAAGGAGAAGCTCTGCCCCGTGCTGGCCCTGTTCGACTACGACAAGTGGGAAGACGCTGTTGAGATCGCCCGCGCGAACCTCAACATGGAAGGCGCCGGCCACAGCTGCGTGATCCACTCCAACACCAAGGAGCACATTGAATATGTCCCGACCCGCGTGAATGTTTCCCGTTACGGCGTCAACCAGGTTGGCGGCACGGGCCTCGGCGGCGCGATGGACAACGGCCTGAACCCGACCACGACCCTCGGCTGC
>VOFG01004123.1_pt1 | contig 12629 bp, 21 predicted proteins | sample 5384171 | NCBI WGS metagenome assembly VOFG01 (sample SAMN12384726, study PRJNA508395) | human gut metagenome | isolation source: healthy gut F | host: Homo sapiens | reverse complement strand
TGTGGTAAACATCAAACAAAAGGATGGTACATATCTGGAGCAGGAAGACGACAAGACGGTTATGAAAGATGGTAAGACACATATCCAGCTTTTGAAACTCGACAAAAAAAAAGACTGGACAGGCTCTTGGTGGTGCTAAATTTGTTGTTACGAATTCCAAAGGGAATGAAGTGATGAAATTTGTTACCAAAGATGATGCGTATGACATCACGGGAAAACTGGTTGTTGGGGAAACCTATACGTTCAAGGAAACTTCAGCACCTTCAGGCTATCGTCTTGCTAAGCCTGTAAAGGTAACGATTAAAGATACCGGTGATGTGCAGAAGGTAACAGTAAAGGATGAACCGATTCCGGAAGTGCCGGAGACACCACAGACTGGTGGAATGATGCCGATTATTCCGATGGCGGCAGGATTGACTATGGTATTTGGTGTTGCGATGATGATATGGAAGAAAAGGATTTTGGTGAAGGAATAACGTTTTTGTGGAAACATAAGGGAATTTTTGGTATAATTACAATGCAGGGAATAATTTTCATTGTTCCCTGCAATTAAAAACCTATTGTATTTAGAAGAGAAATAGATTTTTGATATTTTAGTAAAATGAGAGGAGTGCAGATAAAATGAATGGAGAAGAATTAAAGGGTGTAATTGAAGAATATTTGAGGGATTCTAAGGCAGAGTATGCTGTAATGATAGATGGAGATTGGGGTCAGGAAAAACATATTTTTGACACATTCTTTGACGGATATAATTGAAAAGCTTGATGAAGAAAATGACGAACAAAGAAGGTATGCATATGTTTCTTTATATGGAGTAAAATCTACTAGCGAGGTATCTAAAGAAATAATGTTTCAGTATCTAGGCAATAAGAAATCAAATAAATTTAAAGTAGCAAGTAATATTCTTACTGCATCATTAGGGGCATTTAATATTGATTTCACTAAGGTGGAGGAGATATTACAAATGAATATAAGTAACTGGATAATTTGTTTTGATGATTTAGAAAGATGTTGCTTCTCAATTAATGAGATGCTTGGATATATAAATCAATTGGTCGAACATAACAATTGTAAAGTGATTGTATTAGCTAACGAAAAGGAGATTGGGAAAATAACATTAAACAGCAATTTAGAAAGTAAATATCAAGGTGTACTGTCTGGTAGAAAATATGAATTTGAAAAAGAAGATGGTGCACAAACAAGCAGACAATGAAGAAATTGACATGAAAACGCTGAAAAAGGAAACAGAAAATCTTTTTAATGAAGATATTTTGTATGGCTCAATAAAGGCAAAGGTATTTGGATTAAAGATTAATTATGAGCAACAGATGGTAGAAGTTTATGATTCCATTATTTCAGATTTTGTTAAGGACTCAGATTTTGTTAAGGACTCTGGTTTTTATGAGTATTTAAAGAAAAATAGAGCGAGAATCTTGAATTATTTTAAGGAGGAAAATTGCAATAATTTACGGACTCTTATTAGTGTGTTAAAGAGTATAAAAAAGTTTATGAAGAAATGGTTAAAGATAGTTATAATACAGATCCGTACTTTGAGCGGATAATGAATGAGTTTGTTAAATATATTGCACTATTCACTATATATTATAAAAGGGTGGAAATAAAAAAGATCTGCATCTGACTACAGAAATCGGTCATGTACGATTAGGACAAAATATTTATAGTCAGACAAGAGCGTTTAAATTTTTGGAGAAGTATTGTGTTTCATTAAACTTTTCAAAAGATGAATTTACTCGAACTGTTGCGTTGCTACGTAAAGAATACGATGAGGAAGAGAAAAGAAAGAAAAAAGCTAGAACTGGGTATGGCAGTGGCATATGAAAAGTTAAAGGGGACTGGTGGGAAAAAGAGGATGAAGACGTTAAAAATTAATACAGAGTCTTAGAGAAGAAGTTAAAGATGATAAATATCCATACGAAAGTTATCAGGGAATTATCGGTCAATTGCTTGAATTGAAAAGCCATGGCTATGAGGTGGGAGATATGGATGAGTTAGTTGAAACGATGAATCAGAATATAAGCAAATCTGATGAGCCGGTGGATATTGATCGCCAGAGTTTTCGTTTGAACGAGGAACGGATTCTCAACAAGAATATGATAAGTATGTCAATAAACTAAAATTGAAAGTTGATAATATAAATCATAGTATTAAATCGGATGAATTATCAAAGTGTTTAAATGATGATGATTGGAGTGAAAAATTATTAAAATATTGTGATAAACATTACAATGATTTTTTCCTTAGATACAGTTTTATTGATTTGTTGGATTTGGATGAGTTATATAAAAAAATGGAAGTTGCTAAGGTCAAGGAATTATGGTCGATTAGAGATATGTTTGATGTTGTATATCATGTATCTAATATAAATGAGTTTTTTGTGAACGATTTAGAAAAAATAAAAGATTTTAAGGACCGAGTAAATGAAACATCTTATAATGGAATAAATAAAGAACTGGCAAGAAAGGCATTGGTACGGTACCTTGATGATGTGATTAGTCGCTTACAAAAAATATTATTGTCCATAGAGGCTAATAAATTATTAAATCCTATTTTTATTTAAAAATAATGGTAGTGATATAAGATTTGTGAAGGTAACAATTAAGGATGCCAGTGTAATTATTTATATAGATTTTGTAATAGTATTCGGGTGAAAACGAAGGGGAGGATATATGTGCTACAGACAAAAGAGAGTTTGATAAAAACAATTAAAGCAATGGATCCACGGAAAATAGTGTTTTTGGTTAGGAGCAGGTGTAGATTACAATTATCCAACGGGATTACCATTAGCTAAATCTTTAATGGAAAGTTTTTTGCAGTATTCTTGTGGAGATTATTATGAGAATTTAAAACAGCATATCGAAAAGAAATTTTCAAAATGGAATCCCAAGAATGGAAACAATTATTTCTGAAATCAAGCTGTTTGAAAGCGAATTAAAACGACCTACAAATATTTTACAGGGTTTTCGGCGTTTTAGAAGCACCGCCTAACTATTGTCATTTTGTGCTGGCTGAATATTTAAGAAGTGGAGCTAATATTGTTTCCATGAACTATGGAAACCAAATTCAGAAAGCATATAATTCTTTATATAGTACTCAGTCAAGTGATATGTCTGAATTTAGTGAGAAATTTAATATGTATATTTGGTCGACCAAGCAGTCAGAAGGAAACATTTATTACCCTCATGGCGATGCCTATCATTTAGATAACATAGGAATTTCTCTGAATGAAATAAAAAATTCGCTTTCTGATGGATTTTGCAATAAAATTGCAGAATGGATATACGAAGGTTATTGCTTTATATTTGCAGGATACAGTTGTTCTGATAATTTTGATGTGAATCCTTTATTTAGAAAAATTGATAAGGGAGTAATTCAAGTGCTATTATATTAAATCATGTCAATGAAGTTTCACAAGAGAAAATTCAACAAACTGATTTTAATAGAAGAAATTCAATGAAATATTTGCACCATTTGAAAAAAATTATGTATTGCATGCGGTTACTGATCAAGTGTTTTGTGATATTGCTATTACAAATAAGCTAAAGCATAAAAAATTTTAATACATACGATTGGAAAAATGAATTTTTCAAATATGCTTTAAAGGGAAATAATGAAAAATCTCAAAAATATCTTGCAATTGGAATATGTCAGGTCTTAGATATTGCTGATAGTACAATTGCAAAGAAGGCACATTTTAAAAAATCTGACAATCAATTTTTTAAGCGTAACTGGTATATTAATTATCATTTATTTCGAAATGCTGATGGGATAAATGTAATAAAGTATATTTCCAGAATGAAGCCTAACAAAGATTTATTGGCATTATCGGATATTTTCTCTAAATTTGGGCTTTGGAATTTTGCTGCGAAAGCAATGAGAAAATCTCCCAAACTATATTAGATGAATTAGAATATATAAAATTAAACAAACAAACGGAGAAAAATATAATTGATTGGGATATATCAACACCCCTAAATAGATATGCGGATTGGTTTATAATGTCTCTGTTTTGTTTTCCATTGCGATATAAATATTACTTAGAAAAACATATGGAGGATGCTAAAACGCTTATGAATTGTAATGACATTATTATAAACATGGGAAATGATGTTGTCAAAGATGTAAGGCAGCAATATACTGCTATGCGCTATTTGGGAATTTTAGGCATGTTATTTGATAATCAATATGAAGTGGCAATGACTCACTTAAAAAAAGCGTCATATCAATATGATTCTGCGAGTATGAATAGTGGAGTAACGACTTGTAAACTGTTTATGTGCTTGGTGGAAATTGATAAATGCAGAAAAGAAAAAAAAAGTAGGTATTAATTTGAGAGAAAAAGTGGAAGTGCTTCTTAATGACATAGTTCAAAGCGCTTGGAATAATCGAAGAAATAGATTATTAAAATATATTATTATGTTATATGTAAAAGTGTACGAGAAAAAATTTAGATGAATCGAAAACTGTGGAGGTGACGTGTTATGACATTTAAAGAAAAAATTATTGTAGCGGAAAAAAAATAATATTTTTATTCCATCTGATTTGGCTGGTAATCAAAATATTGTTGGAATATATAAAATTTTTGGAAAAAAGAATGGAAGACGTAAATGTCTGTATATCGGGAAATCAGCTAATATTGCAAATAGATTGCTAGGTTCAGGACGAGGTCATATTCATATGTATTTAAATAATAATCTCTCAAGATTAGTTCCCCGCATAATTAATAAATATATAAAAGCTGGATATAAAATCGAAATAAAAATTACTCAGTCGACTATTCAGACACCTCTTTCTCAAGGGCAGCTCATAGACTTGCCCTAGCAGAAATTAGTGAAATAGTTAAGTACCAAAAAAAAAAGGACAGTGTTTGGAACAAATGCCTGAAGGTGTTGGTGAGAATGAAGAAAAATTTTGGAACAATAATTATAAAATAGAAAAAATAAGGTCCGATTCATAGAATCAAAGGTAGAGTAAAAGGAGCAATTATGAACCAACTAAATAACATTTCGACCCCAAAGGGAAGAAAGGTATTTTCAAGAAGAATACTTTTCTTCTCTTTTTTTATTTTAGCAGTCATTGCTTTGGCTCTTGGGCTTTGGTTAAAAAGAACCGTGGATCAGGAGATCAAGCAGGACAACATAGAAAAAGAGATTACCACGGAGAAAGAAAAGGAAGGTGTACGGAACCTCCACAAAAAGTATAAAGATATGATCGGGTGGCTAGAAATCAAAGACACCGGCTTTTCTTATCCGGTTATGCAGACTGGCATCAAAGGTCATCATGAAGGTGACTGGCAGTATTATCTTCACCGGGATGTGCATGGTGATTACAGCTTTACGGGACACCGTTTTTAGATGTCCGCTGTAAGACAGACAGTGCCAATCTTATCATTTACGGTCACAACATCAACGGGAGACGGTACTTTGGCTATCTGCAAAATTTCCGTGAGGAAACATTTTTTAAGGAACATCCCGTGTTTTCGTTTACTTCGGTAAAGGGAAAGAAGCAGGACTATCACATCGTTTCGGCATTGGAGACGGACAAATATGCAGATTACTATTCCTTCACAGATTACGGAAACGAGAAGGATTATTACGGGATGGTAGAAAAAATCCTAAGTCACAGCAAGTTTCAGAGTGAAGCGGCAAAGAAGATGAAAAAGGAAATGGATGAAAGTGATGCAGAGACATTCTTTCGGAAATATAAGTTTGTAACGCTTTCCACTTGCCGGACGATGGATGGGAAAGATAAGCGGCTTATGGTAATCGGCTGCAGGAAAGATAACAGGAAGTAAGGAGGACAACAATGCATAAGGAATTAGAGGTTATGAAACCACGCTGCAATGGATTATGGAAAAGGTGCACAGGAACAGCAGCATTGATCTATTTTTGGATACTGACAAATGTGCCGGTTGTAGCACTGGCGAAAAGTGAAAAAGGAAAAAGTGATGCAACAGATACCGGAGTGACGGAAGTTACAGACGGCATCAATGTAATCAAGACTTGGTTCTTGGATGTGTTGGTGGAGTTGGTGTGATTTTTCTTGCCTGGGGTCTGTTAGACTTTGGTACCGGGTATTCGGCACATGATACGACACAGCAGAGTCAGGCGATCAAAAAAGGTGATCGGTGGTCTGATCATGATTGCAGTTCCGGCAATTTTGAAACTACTGGGCGTTTCGTAATGAAGACTTGGAATCCTGAAAGGAGGTGATGATGGTGGGATTGTGGGATTCTGTAACGGGATTTTTTCAGATTTAGGAGATTTCTTTAGCGGTAAAGACTTTTTGAAGCTGCCGGGTACGCATGGAATGACATGATGAAACTGGCAGCCGATGTTTTGACGAAAATCCATCTTCCGGCACCTATAAAGATGTCTGGGAAAATATATCAACGATCTATACCACCTTAAATGTAGTTGCAGTTTCATTGCTCTGCATTTTTTTCTTGTATGGATTTTGCAGGGACAGCTGCGACTTACATGCAGATCTGACATTTGAACGAACGATAAAAATGTTCATTCGGTTGATTATAACCTCAAATGTAATGAGTATGGCGTTAAGTTATATGCCGAAGTTTTTTGCATGGGGCAAGAATCTGACTTCCGCAATTTTGGGAGAAAACAAACTGTCAATGATATATGACTTTGATGGTGTAAAGGTGTATGAAAATATATCCAGTGCAGACTTTGGAACGATGACAGCATTTTTGACGAGCATTCTGTTTTTCTTATTTACCGTGGTGTGTGGATTTATGGTGGTGTTGACAGTGTTAAATCGTATTCTGAAGATTTACATGATTGCTCCGTTTGCGGGCGTGGCATTGTCTACTCTTGCAGCCGGAGGTCAGACGGCAAATGTGGGTTATTCCTATATACGCACCTTTTTCGGATATGTGTTTTCTGCGCTGCTTATTGCGGTTGTGATTGTAATAAGTGCAAGTTTTATCAATACCGTTGCGATCGACACGGATAATGCAATCATCCGGCTGCTGGAGTATTGCTTGAAGATGGGAGTTATTTCATCCTCGGTAAAGATGTCGGACAGCGTCATGCAGAAAGCATTTAATCTATAAGAAATGAGGGAAAAGAATGACAAAACAATCAATCCGGATGTGGCGCCTTTAAGGATGATTTCTTCAAGGGATTGTCTTTCAGGGAGTGCGTGTTCGGAGGAAGTGCATTACTTACAGGAGTGGGAGGAATCCTGCTTCTGCATTTTTACTTTGGTGTAGGGATCAATACAGCCATTACATTGTGTATGCCGGTGATCGGTATCATCGGGCTGTGTGGATTTTTACCATAAAAACGGCATGACATTGGTTCAGCTTGTGAGAAGGAGTATAAAGCTCATATTTCAAAAGCCCTATGTCTATGAAACAAGAAATCAGTGAAAGGAATTGGAGGTACAGACAAATGGAAGCAGAAAAAACGAAGAAAGAAACGATGAGAAGATGAGGATGGATATTGAAAGGAATACAGACAGTGAAAAAAAGGCCGATGGGGTACATAACCGCCATTGCAGAAAGCCGGGATCAGTAACAGCAGCATTTGGACATTATGTCCAAACAGAAGCAGGTGCAGGAGGAAAAAGTAATGACGAAATATATAAAAATCTCTGTTCTGGCACGAGAGACCGCAAAGAAAGTCTGTCGTGGCAGAGAGCAGTGGATTCGATACCTTGATGTTGCGTCAAGGTTATATAAGTATCCCTTTGAGGACCAGCTACTCATCTATGCACAGCGACCGGACGCAACTGCCTGTGCCTCGCTTGAAATGTGGAATGAGAGGATGTTTTGCTGGGTAAACCGGGGAGCAAAAAGGAATTGCCCTGATTGATGGGGAAAGTGAAAGACCAAAACTTCGATATGTCTTTGATGTATCCGATGTTCATAAGGCAAGAAGGATTGGTAAAGATCCATTTATATGGCATTTGAGGGAAGAGCATAAAGAAGTGGTTCTCGCCGAACTGGAGCACATTTATGGCAGTACCAATGATGCCCTTCCTTTTGAATACCGTATTTATGAAATTGCTGAAAAGAATAGCGGAAGATTTTTATGAGGAAGCGGTCGATGAGGTGATCGATGAAGCGGCAAACAGTTTTCTGGAAGATCTGGATGGGGATGCAGTTGCTGTCCGGTTCCGGGAAATGCTGGTACAAAGTGTAAGCTATACCATTCTGAAGCGATGTGGATGTGATATGACAGAGTTTGCTGATAATTTCACCTTTGATTACATCCATGAGTTTAATACGCTCAGAACCTTATCGGTACTTGGCAGTATCACTTCGGAGTTATGTGAACCGGTGCTGATCCGGATTGGCAGAACGATTGCAAGGTATGACAGGGCGTTATTGCAAAACAGACGATATACAACAAATCATAATCATACAGAAAGGGCGGTGGCAGGGCATGAATCTGGCATACGAAAGGAACGGGGACTATCGGATTCCCAATCTGATACCTTCGGAGCAGGAAGGAACAATGCTGACGAAATACGGAGTGTTGCGGAAGAATTATCTGAAAAAACCACAGGAGGGGGATTTACACGGGACTTCTTCTGAGCGGACAACTGCTGACACACTGTCTGGAGATACAGGAACAGGCAGAGGAGAGGTTCGAGGTGCTGACACAGAAGTTGTCGAAGAACCAGACCGTGACGGAGGAACTGAAACAGAACGATCCGCTGCAGTGGACGAAAGAGATGAACCGGATCTATCAGCAGGCGGAGGAGATCGTTCTGAAGGAACTGGTTTATCAGTAGCAGAGTTAGAGCAGTATGAACCGCCTGCAGAAAGTCCCTATCGACAGATGGATTTATTTTCTCTTATGTCGGAACAGGTGGGAAATATTGCAATGGCACATGCAGAAATGCCATCGGACAGATTTCTTTTCGGCACGATAACTGCAGGGCAGATCGAAGGGATTCTTCGTACCGGCGGAGGAAAGGAAAACAGTCGGAAACGAATTTATCATAAGTATCAGACCGGAAAAACACCAGAAGAAATGGCGGCTTTTCTTCAGAAAGAATACGGAGAAACCGGCAAAGGATTTCAACTTGGAGGGGAACAGATCTCGGTCTGGTTTAATAAGGATGGGATGTATGCGGCACATGGCACTTCTGCTTTTGAGCATACCGAGGCACATCTTTCATGGAGGGCGGTGGAGTCCGTGATCCGTGGACAGATCGAAGCAGGTAGTTACATTGACAGCAACGAAGCATATCTGGCTGACCAGTTTGTAAGAAAAGAGTTAGCCGATATGCTTTTCTTTTATTATCGGGACTCTGTTGGAGCGTTTCCGGAGAAACTTGGATTTGATGGATATGATTATCCGGTACAGCATGAACGCATTACGGATATGTTGTCCAATGGGGAGGATATTCAAAGGATTGTAGAGCAGATGGACCAGACACTGCAACAGGTGGATGCCGGAGAAATACAGTACCATTTTCGTCTGATCAAAGATCCAAAGGAGCTGCGGGATGACCTTGCAGATCTTTTAAAAGAAAAGGTTTCTTATCCGCTGCCGGAAGAAGTAAAAGTGGCTGTTGAAGATGTTATCACAGCGGATGAGATTGACCACACCCTTACGAGAGGTTCCGGCTTTGAGCATGGCAGCTTTCGGATTTATGACTTCTATCATCAGGAGCATACCTTAAAAGAAGCTGCTGATTTCCTCAAAAACGAGTATGGAACCGGAGGTACCAGTCATGCACTGGCAGGTTCGGATCGCAGTTTTAAGGATTATGATGCGAAAGGAATTAAATTACGCAAGGGCAGTATTATGACACCGGATGCGGAAGTTCTTCTTTCATGGAATGTCGTGGCAAAACGGATTGAAAAGCTGATGAAAGAGGATCGTTATCTTTCGGCAGAAGACAAGGTAAAGTATGCCCGGTATAAACAGAGGCAGGAAGAAAAAGCATTGCAGCAGGCAAAGGAAGAAATGAGATCTGTAGATGATGAACCGAAAGTTGTTAATGGAGAGGTAGCCGGTAAAGTTGACGAACCGGAAGCTGTTGAAGCAGAACAGAATCAAGAGATTGAAGAGCCAGGGATTATTTCAAAAATACTGAATTGGTGGATGATATTTCACCACTGGAAGAATCTGTTCCGGTCAGTGAGAGTGATATTTTGCAGGAAACAGAAAGCCAATCTCCAATACAAAATCAGTCGGATATTTCAGCAGAAAACTATGTAATTTCAGACATGGAATTAGGCGTCGGCACAGCGAAAGAAAAGTTTCAGCGAAATGTGGAAGCCATTCGTACATTGGAAACGATTGAATCGGAGAAAAGACCGGCAACGAATGAGGAGCAGGAGGTCTTATCAAAGTATGTCGGCTGGGGCGGTCTTGCGGATGCTTTTGATGAAACCAAGAGTGCTTGGGCGAAGGAGTATGCAGAGCTGAAACCCCTGTTGTCAGGAGGAAGAATATATATCTGCAAGGGAAAGCACCTTAAATGCTCATTACACCAGTCCTGTGATTATTCAGGGATTTACCGGACATTGCAAAGAATGGGATTTACAAAAGGAAATCTTTTAGAGCCTTCGATGGGAATCGGCAACTTTTTGGGATGCTGCCTGAGACGATGCGGGAGAGCCATTTGTATGGTGTTGAGCTGGATAGTCTGTCAGGACGAATAGCCAGACTGCTATATCCGAAAAAGCCAATATTACCGTGGATGGATATGAGAAACAGCATTTCGAATGACTTCTTTGATGCCGCTGTTGGCAATGTTCCATTTGGTCAGTACAAGGTGGCAGATAAAAATACGATAAATACAACTTCCTGATCCATGATTACTTCTTTGGAAAAACGTTAGATCAGGTGCGTCGGGCGGTGTGATTGCTTTTGTCACCAGTAAGGGAACGATGGATAAGGAAAATCCAAAGGTGCGAAAGTACATTGCACAGAGAGCTGAATTATTAGGGGCGGTCAGACTTCCCAATACCGCATTCAAAGCCAATGCCGGAACAGAAGTCACATCGGATATTCTTTTCTTGCAGAAGCGTGACCGTATCGTAGACATGGAACCGGACTGGGTGCATCTTTCACAGGATGAGAACGGCATAGCAATGAACAGCTATTTTGTGGAACATCCGGAGATGGTTGTTGGCTCGATGGAAATGGTCAGCGGACCGTATGGAATGGAAAGTACCTGTGTGCCGGATGATTCACTTCCTTTCGAAGAGCAGTTACAAAAGAGTCTGTCTTTTATCGAGGGTTCTTATGAGGAAATTGAACTAGAAGAACTGAATGAGGAGTTGACGGTAGAGGTTATCCCGGCAGTGCCGGAAGTGAAGAACTTTAGTTATGCGCTGATAAATGATCGGCTGTATTATCGGGAAAACTCTTTGATGCGTCCGGTAGAAGCCTCCGAAGGAATGCTTGAGAGGATCAAGGGGATGGTTGCCATAAGGGACTGCACGCGGGAGTTGATCCGGTTACAGTTAGAAGATTATCCGGATGAGCAGATCCATTCCCGGCAGAAACAGTTAAATGACCTGTATGATTCCTTTGCAAAAGATTATGGAAGGATTTATTCCAAAACCAATAAGCGGGCGTTTCATCAGGACAGCAGCTATTGTCTGCTCTGCTCACTGGAGAAACAGGACGAGGAAGGCAACTTTCTTGGAAAAGCGGATATGTTTACGAAGCGCACCATAAAGAAAGCAGAAGTTGTGACCAGTGTGGATACGGCAAGTGAAGCATTGGCGGTTTCGTTGGCAGAAAAAGCAGCGATTGATTTTAAATACATGTCCGAACTGAGTGGAAAAGACGAAGATACGCTGATCGATGAGTTGACCGGCATTATTTTCAAAAATCCATTTAGTGAGGAATGGGAAACGGCGGATGCTTATTTAAGCGGAAATGTGCGAAACAAATTGGAAGCAGCCGAAACTTTTGCTAAGAATGAATCCATGTATGCGGTCAATGTGGAAGCCCTAAAAACGGGTACAGCCGAGAGAACTGGATGCCAGTGAGATTGAAGTCCGGATTGGAGCAACATGGATTGAACCGAGATTTATCGAGGTCTTTATGAGAGAAGTGTTTGAGACACCGGAGCATTTGTTAAATCGTGATGTGATAAAGATTCAGTATTCCGATGTGACCGGGCAGTGGAATGTGAAAGGAAAAAATGCAGACTTTGGAAACGCACTTGTAAACATGACATATGGAACCAGCCGGAGAAATGCGTATCAGATTTTAGAAGATTCCTTGAATCTGAAGGACAGCCGGGTATTTGATACAGTGATCGAGGATGGCAAAGAAAAAGCGGGTTCTCAATAAAAAGGAGACAACGATTGCTGCACAGAAGCAGGATGCCATGAGGGAAGCATTCCGGGACTGGGTGTTTCGTGACATGGACAGGCGTAATGAACTTGTAAGTAAATACAATGTACTATTTAATTCCACCAGACCACGAGAGTATGACGGTTCTCATTTGAAGTTTCCGGAATGACACCGGATATTGAGTTAAAGGGTTATCAGAAAAAATGCCGTGGCTCATGTTTTTGTATGGAAATAATACCCTGCTTGCACACTGCGTTGGTGCCGGAAAAACATTTGAAATGGTTGCGGCTGCAATGGAAAGCAAGCGTCTGGGTT
>VOFG01004661.1_pt1 | contig 12634 bp, 15 predicted proteins | sample 5384171 | NCBI WGS metagenome assembly VOFG01 (sample SAMN12384726, study PRJNA508395) | human gut metagenome | isolation source: healthy gut F | host: Homo sapiens | reverse complement strand
AGTTGAAGAGATTCATGGTTAAGGAACTAGGCAAACTGACCCCCGTAACTTCGGGATAAGGGGTCCTCGTTTGACGAGGCGCAGAGAATAGGTCAGGCAACTGTTTAACAAAAACACAGGGCTGTGCAAATTTGAAAGAAGAAGTATACAGCCTGACACCTGCCCGGTGCCCGGCGGAAGGTTAAGAGGAGAGCTCATCAGCGATGAGAAGAAGCGGAATGGAAGCCCCAGTAGAAACGGCGTATTAACTATAACGGTCCTAAGGTAGCGAAATTCCTTGTCGGGTAAGTTCCGACCTGCACGAATGGTGTAATGATCCGGACACTGTCTCAACCGTGATCCCCAGTGAAGGTAGTATCGGTGAAGATGCCGATTACCCGCGATGGGACGAAAAAGACCCGTGAACCTTTATATAAGCAACGTTGTACGGGCTGTCGATGTGTAGGATAGGCCGGAGGCGTCGGGCGGGCACGCCAGTGTCCGTGGAGCCGTTGTTGAAATACGGCCTTTGGCCGTCTGAGTACTAACGGTGAATCAAGGACCGCGTTTGGTGCCGGTAGTTTGACTGGGGTGGTCGCCTCCAAAAGCGTAACGGAGGGCTCCTCAAAGGTGCCCTCAGGCCGATTAGTAACCGGCCGCAGGTGTAATGGCAAAAGGGCGCTTGACTGGGAGGCCGACAGGCCACTGGGCAAGGAAAACTGGTATAGTGATCCGGCAGTTTCCGTATGGGAGGTCCGTCGCTCAAAAGATAAAAGGTACTCAGGGGATAACAGGCTGATCCCTCCCAAGAGCTCATATCGACGAAGTGGTTTGGCACCTCGATGTCGGCTCGTCACATCCTGGGGCTGGAGAAGGTCCCAAGGGTTGGGCTGTTCGCCCATTAAAGTGGCACGCGAGCTGGGTTCAGAACGTCATTGAGACAGTTCGGTCTCTATCTATCGTGGGCGCAGGAAATTTGCGTGGTTCTGACACACTAGTACGAAGAGGACCGTGTTGGACCGACCTCCAGTTTGCCGGTTTGCGCCGCCAGGTGCACCGCCGGGTATCCGCGTCGGGTATGGATAACCGCTGAAAGCATCTAAGCGCGAAGCCTTCCACAAAGATTAGATTTTACTTTATGAGGGTCGTCAGAGACGATGACGTGGATAGGGTGCAGCGGGTGTAAAGACGGCGACGTCAAAGCCGAGCACTACTAATAAAGCTTTTGTCTGGTACATGGTACTTTTTTTTCGCATGGTGTTTTCCATGTACATTCCGGTTTGTTTTTATGTTTTGTTGGTTTTGATGTCAAGGGTATGATACGCCGCTTCCCTATATAATGTTGTGCGGCGTGTGTTCCCTCGAGTCAGATATTATGGTGTGGCTAAGCAGCGAACCCCACCCCTTCCCATTCCGAACAGAGAGGTTGGGTTCGCCTGCCTGCAAAGCCCAGGAGAGAGGTAGCCGCCTTTTTTCAGGTAAGAGGATATTCCGGTCGGACGGGATGTATCCTCTTTTTTTTCCTTTTGCCGTGGCGGTAATCCGTCAAGGCCGTTTGTCCCCTGAAGGGAGCAATTCCGTCAGCACGGGGGATTTTCGTTTGCATGCGGGCTGAAGCGTCCCGAAAGCCGGACATAATGCTCTTTTGATGCCGGGGTATTTCTTGAATAATATTTTCGGCTCTGATTTTTCTGTGATTCACTCCCACTTTTCAGAGACTTAAAAAGCAGATGTCTTCTTGCCAATAATTCCTTGCGTGTATCACCATTCTCAAAAAAAGTATAAGGTATGTATTTCCTTTTCAACCCTTTTACTTCCTGTTTGGCATCAGTTTCTTCCTGTATGGCTTCCCGGCGATGTCCGATTCTTATTTCCTGCACGGTGTCTTTATGTAGATAAAGTAAAATTGTGTCTTACGGAGAAGGGGAAGAGTTCAATTTACATTTCTGTTGCGTTTCCTTTATCTTTCGTTCCGTCCGGACACTTTTTTCTCCTATCGGTTTCCTTTCGGTGAATCTTTTTCTTTTCCGCTTTTTCTCATCTTGCTAGGTGATACTGTATTATTTAGATAATTGAAACATTGCTCAATCATTGATCTTTTTTAGTATAATCGTTTTGTTTTGAATTTAACCTGATGTTACATTCCTTCCCTTTTCTAGAGCTACCGATATCCTGTTGTCTTATATTCAGATATTTATTCCATTATCCGGTTCTATGTAAGTGAAGATGTATATTCATTGTAACCTTAATATCTAGAACTTGTTTTTGAAGAGGAAAAAAGTGATGGATGTTACATACCTTAAAATATTCGCAATAGTTATTTTATGAGGTTTCTGTTTTTGTTTGTTTCTTTGCAATGAATTTTTTTGCGGGAAGATGTAATACTGGTGGCTCAAATAAGATTTTATGGTTATGCGGAAAAGAAGAATGTTAATGGTATTATTGGCGGTGAGCGGCTGATAGGTTCAACTCTGGGCTATCGACAACAAGTGGGGATTACTTTTTGAGCGTTGCTGATTGTTTTACGCTGATTGAGGACGGCAAGGCTACTCCAATATTGTTGATGAAAAAGATGATGTCGGGATTGTCATTGCTGCGAAAAACTTTACAAGATGATTTCCGTAAAGTGACGGAAGGCAAGCCGAAACCTCTCACTCCGTGAGGGGGCGTGTTTGATTGTGGGCTTCTGTCTCTTTTGAGAAACGATTTATCAAGGAACCTGTAAAGCAAAGAAAATAGATATAACTCATTGAAAGGCAAACGTGAGAAATACCTGATGAAAGCTGTTTTCGTCCTTTGATGGAGTAGACGAGGCATGGGTCGTTGTCGGTAGTGATAAGCGGGGGAACGATTTATGGCATATATGAAACTTTCAGAACAGATAGGGTATCCTTGGTATGATTGGGCGATGTGCCTGTGGTACAACGTGCAAGAATTTGTATATTCAGCGTGGAAAAAAGAGTATAATGGCCGGTGAACCGGCCGTAAAAATATCGTGGGGTATTTCGAACGATGAAGCCCTTGTCTTACGGGATGGCAAAAGCATACCTATGGAACCAATTATGGAGACCACCGTTTTTATGCCCGCGTTTTCGAGCGCTGATTCTCCGCTTGCGAGGAAACTTTATGTGGCCGGCCATGTGGGTGGAGCTTTTGCGCGGATGATCCTGAAAACAGCAAGCAAGACGGCCTGCGATATGGGAATTATAATGGGAACTTCCCATCATGAACCGATGGCGCGTAACCATCAGGAGTGGGCACGCAAACGGAAACAGTACGGGTATGGGATTATCGCGACCAATCAAAAGTGCTCGATCGTTTTTCCGTGAAGGAATAGAACGAGTGAAAATACCGAAGACTTGATTACTATCGGCATGCGTGGCGACGGTGATGCACCGATGGGGCGGAAAAGAAGGCGACCATGAGACAAGTCGGGCACCGTGACGAATACAACATGAATTTGCTCAAGAAAGTAATCAAGAACCAGCGTAAAATCATAAAGGACGTGACTGGCAGGCCTGCCGATGAGCGGCCCTTTGTGGTGGGCCATATATAAAGAGGTACAAATCGTTTATGACATGGGGCTGCGCGTACCGGATGATGTAATCATGTTGCTGCGATGATAATTGGGGAAATGTACGTCGTCTGCCCAATGCGGAAGAACGCAAACGTCGGAGGATGGGGCATGTATTATCATGGGATTATGTCGGTGCGCCGAAAATTCAAATGGTTGAATGTGACTCCATACAGAACATGTGGGAGCAGTTGCGATTGACGTATGATTACGGTGTGGATAAATTATGGATTCTTAATGTGGGTGATTTGAAACCCATGGGTATCCCATTACTGTTTTTTGGATATGGCTTGGAATCGAAACGGTATACGGCAGATAACCTGCTGGAGCATCCGCGTGGTTTTTGTGCCCGACAGTTTGGAGAAAGAACAGGCAGATGAAGCTGTTCGTATTCTCAACCTTTATAGCAAATACAATGGGCGTGTGACTCCGGAAATGTTGGACTGCCATACTTATAATATAGAAACCGGCGAGTGGAAACAGGTGGCCGATGAATACCGTAAGTTGGAGGCCGATGCGCTTCGCCAATATCTGTCTTTGCCGCAGGAGTATCATGATGCTTACAAGCAGTTGATTCTTTTCCGTGCAAAGCCATGCCCAATGCTGAGATGTATTATGCGCAAGCCATGAACCATAAGTTATATAAGGGAGAACAATCCGCAAGCTAACTTTTGGGCGGATAAGGTAGTGCAGACATTTAAGTTTGACTCTTTGTTATGCGATGACTACAATAATGTGATGTCCGGGGAAAATGGAAAAACATGATGGCGCAGAAACATATCGGATATACCTCATGGAATGATAACTTCCGTGCCAATATCATGCCGGGGCGTATTCCGGATAGAGAAATCCCCGAACGACAAAGGGAGGCTATGTCTTTTTACGGGCAAGTATGGCGTGGTGTCTATGGAGGCCGAGCATTATTTCGAGGCAAATCCTTCGGCATCAGCCGATTGGCAGGTCATTCCTTATTTGGGACGTACGTTGAGCGGTGTGGCATTGATGCCCCACTGGGGGCGTGGAAGGCGCGTCGCTGACTTACAAGATGGCTCTTCCGGAAAATGTGTCGGAAGTCAACGTACATGTAGTAGTCAAGTCCACGCTGGCTTTTCATGATGTGAAGGCCACGGAATATACCGTCGGTTTGATGGGGGAAAAGAGACGGTGGTCAATTTCAATGCAGATTTGAATGAAGAGCCGGAGGAGGCATATGCGTGTTTTATCCGACGGCAGCCGCCAGGTGGTAAGAAGACAAGTGAAGCTTACCGTGCCTCCATCTACGGACAGGACGCAGTTGCTTACTCTGAAACCTTTAGATCCGGGAATCGTGTTTGAAAAGATCGTAGTGGATTGCGGCGGATATCAGAAGAGTTATCTCTTTATGGATGAATCGCCGTGCAAGGAGGGTTTCACACCGGTAAAGGCGATCGCCTTACGGACGGAACCGTATCCCTTCCGTATATTAAGCCTGTTTGAAGTTTCCTTTTTTAAGGACGTTCGTTTCAGGTATTCTTTGGGGCAAAATGTATTTTTTGCAGAAAATAAACCGGAACAAGTCCGGCATTATTGAGGTTAGCCAGTTTGAAGACTATTGGTTTTAGCTCCTTGTGAAATGATAATGTCGTATTTAATGTCGATTTTCTTTTAATTTATTTGTCTGGGTCGATAAACTTTTATCTTTTGCAGTCGAATAATAAAAAGGAAGAAGCAATGAGCAATGACGATTTTACATTATTGGCCATGTTGGATATTCGACTGCGTTTTTGTAGTGGGAAGTGTGGTCTGTGCGTAGTTGTAGTGTGCAAAAATATACAAATTTCCACTTCCCACGGTGAAAGAGGCTTATTTTTGATAGATTATAAAACGAAAAGATATGAACGACAGATTATTTATTTTGATACGACCTTACGCGACGAGAGACAAGTTCCCGGCTGCCAGTTGAACACGGTGGAGAAAATTCCTCGTGGGGCGCAATGCCTTCGCCCACTCTTCGGGCATCCACCAAGACGGCGTGTTGAAGAATGTACAGACCTACGAGATTATCAATCCGAAAGACGTGGGCATCGACGACAATGCCATCGTATTGACAGCCCGCAGCGGACGAGCAGCCTTGAAGCACCGCCTGCATGTGTTGGGCATCGAGATGGAGCAGGAGAAACTGGACAAGGTCTACGAAGATTTCCTGAAGTTGGCTGACAAGAAGAAAGAGATTACAGACGACGATGTCATGGTATTGGCGGGTGCCGACCGCACACAAAACCACCACATCAAACTGGAATATTTGCAAGTGACAAGCGGCGTGGGCGTCCGCTCCGTTGCCAGCCTCGGCTTGAACATAGCAGGCGAGAAGTTTGAAGCAGCGGCAACCGGCAATGGTCCGGTCGATGCAGCCATCAAAGCATTGAAATATATCATACACCGCCAGATGGTATTGAGGGAATTCACCATCCAAGCCATCAGCAAAGGCAGCGACGACGTCGGGAAAGTACACATGCAAGTAGAATATGACGGACACGTCTACTACGGCTTTGGCGCCAATACCGATATCATTGCCGCTTCCGTAGAAGCATACATCGATGCCATCAATAAATTTGTAAAATAACATATCCATTATGAATACACTATTTGATAAGATTTGGGACGCTCACGTCGTGCAACAAGTCAGCGACGGTTCCTATACAATTATATATAGACAGGCTCTATTGCCACGAAGTAACCAGCCCGCAGGCTTTCCAAGGCATGAGGGAAAGAGGACTCAAATGTTTCAGACCCGACCATATCATCTGTATGCCGGACCACAACACGCCCACCCACGATCAGGACAAACCGATTGAAGATCCGGTGTCCCGTACACAAGTCGATACGTTGGCAAAGAATGCGGCAGATTTCGGGTTGACACATTTCGGCATGATGAATCCCAAGAACGGCATTATCCATGTGGTGGGACCCGAAAGAGGGCTTTCCCTTCCGGGCATGACTATCGTGTGCGGGGATTCGCATACATCCACCCACGGTGCCATGGGAGCGGTGGCTTTCGGCATCGGCACCAGCGAAGTGGAAATGGTCATGGCTTCCCAATGTATCTTGCAGGCACGCCCAAAAACAATGCGCATCACCATCGACGGAAAACTGGGGAAAGGTGTCACTGCCAAGGATATCGCCCTCTATATGATGTCCAAGATGACCACCAGCGGAGCGACCGGCTATTTCGTCGAGTATGCAGGAGAAGCCATCCGCAACCTGACAATGGAGGGACGCTTGACGCTTTGCAACCTCAGCATCGAGATGGGAGCCAGAGGCGGCATGATTGCCCCGGACGAAGTGACATTCGAATACATCAAAGGGCGTGAATATGCCCCGAAAGGGGAAGCGTGGGAGAAGGCATTGGCGTATTGGAAAACGTTGAAGAGCGATGACGATGCCGTGTTTGACAAAGAGGTGTGTTTCCATGCGGAAGAGATTGAACCAATGATTACCTACGGAACCAATCCGGGCATGGGAATGGGCATCACACAGCACATCCCGACGACCGAAGGCATGAGCGCAGTAGAAAAGAGCTCATTTGAGAAATCCCTAAAATACATGGGATTCGTAGCCGGGGAATCGCTGTTGGGCAAAAAGGTGGACTATGTATTCTTGGGGGCGTGCACCAACGGGCGCATCGAGGACTTCCGCGCATTCGCATCTCTTGTGAAAGGGAGGAAAAAGGCAAAGGGAATCACGGCTTGGCTGGTGCCGGGTTCATGGATGGTGGATGCCCAGATTCGGGAAGAAGGATTGGACAAGGTGCTGAAAGAGGCTGGATTTGAAATCCGCCAACCGGGTTGCTCTGCTTGCCTGGCAATGAACGACGACAAGATTCCGGCAGGCAAATATGCCGTCTCCACCAGCAACCGCAACTTTGAAGGCCGCCAAGGTCCTGGCTCAAGGACATTGTTGGCAAGCCCATTGACCGCTGCTACCGCTGCCGTCACCGGTGTAATCACAGACCCGAGAACCCTTTTATAAAGACGAATAGAAATGAAACAGAAATTCAATATCATCACAAGTACTTGCGTCCCTCTCCCATTGGAGAATGTGGATACAGATCAGATTATCCCTGCCCGCTTCCTGAAAGCGACGACCCGGGAAGAGAAGTTTTTCGGTGACAACCTTTTCCGTGACTGGCGTTATCATCCGGACGGAAATCTCAACACGAACTTTGTATTGAACGACCCTACTTATGGCGGACAAATCTTAGTCGCAGGCAAGAACTTCGGAAGCGGTTCCAGCCGTGAACATGCCGCATGGGCAATCGCCGGATATGGATTCAGGGTCGTGGTCAGCAGTTTCTTTGCCGACATCCACAAGAACAACGAACTGAACAACTTCGTGCTGCCGGTGGTCGTCAGCGAACCTTTCCTTAAGGAGTTGTTCGATTCCATCTATGCCGACCCGAAGACAGAGGTGGAGGTCAATTTGCCGGAACAAACCATCACCAACAAGGCGACCGGCAAATCCGAGAAGTTTGAAATCAATGCCTACAAGAAGCATTGTTTGATGAACGGCTTGGACGATATCGACTTCTTGGTACAGAACAAAGATAAAATCGAAGCATACGAAGCTAAACATAAATAAAGTATGGAGAATCATCCAAGAATAGAAATCATGGACACGACACTCCGTGACGGAGAGCAGACCAGCGGAGTATCGTTCGTCCCTCATGAGAAATTGATGATTGCCCGTCTATTATTGGAGGAACTCAAAGTAGACCGCATCGAGGTGGCTTCTGCCCGTGTGTCGGACGGGGAACTGAATGCCGTCCGGATGATATGCGATTGGGCGGCACGGCGCAACTTGCTGTCGAAGGTGGAAGTGTTGGGATTCGTCGATGGCAAAACCTCGGTCGATTGGATCCATAGCGCAGGCGGGCGCGTCATCAATCTGCTTACGAAAGGGTCGGAGAAGCATTGCCGTTACCAACTGAAGAAGAGGGTGGACGAACATATATCCGATATCTTGCAGGTCGTCCGCTACGCCAACGAACTGGACATGTCCGTCAATGTCTACCTTGAGGATTGGAGCAACGGGATGAAGGACTCTCCGGAATATGTATATGCCTTGGTGGACGGATTACAGGATTCGGGCATCAAACGGTTCATGTTGCCGGACACTTTGGGAATCCTGAACCCTTTGCAAGTCATCGAATACATGCGCAAGATGAAGAAACGTTATCCCGACTTGCATTTCGACTTCCATGCCCACAACGACTATGATTTGGCGGTCAGCAACGTCCTGGCTGCCGTCTTAAGCGGCGTAAAGGGATTGCACACCACCATCAACGGCTTGGGGGAAAGAGCAGGAAACGCACCTTTGTCCAGCGTGCAGGCAATCCTGAAGGACCATTTCGGTGCCATCACCAACATAGACGAAAGCAAACTGAATGAAGTGAGCCGTGTCGTGGAATCCTATTCGGGCGTTTCCATTCCAGCCAACAAACCGATTGTCGGGGACAGTGTCTTTACGCAGGTGGCTGGCGTCCATGCGGACGGGGACAACAAGAACAAGCTCTATTGCAACGACCTGCTGCCGGAGCGTTTTGGAAGAGTCCGGGAATATGCCTTAGGCAAAAACTCCGGGAAAGCCAATATCCGGATGAACTTGGAGAGCTTGGGGCTGGAACTGGACGAAGAGTCCATGAAGAAGGTGACCGAACGAATCATCGAACTGGGAGACAAAAAAGAGTTGGTGACGCAAGAGGATTTGCCTTATATCATCTCGGATGTGTTAAAACATGACATTAGCGGGGAGACGAAAGTGAAATTGCTCAGTTATTTCGTAACTTTGGCAAAAGGTTTGAAACCAATGGCCACATTGAGCATTGAAATAAACGGCAAGACCTACCAGGAAAGTTCTTCGGGGGACGGACAATACGACGCATTCGTCCGTGCCTTGCGGAAAGTTTACAAAGGGACACTGAACCGGAGATTCCCGATGCTTACCAATTATGCTGTCAGCATCCCGCCGGGAGGACGCACCGATGCATTCGTGCAGACGGTCATTACTTGGAGCTTTGACGACAAAGTATTCCGGACACGTGGATTGGATGCCGACCAGACCGAGGCGGCTATAAAAGCGACCATGAAGATGTTGAACATGATTGAAGATGATTATAAATAAATAAACAAAACAATAAGGAAATACGATGAATTTTAAAATAGCTGTATTGCCGGGCGATGGTATCGGACCGGAAATATCTGTACAGGGAGTCGATGTCATGACTGCCGTTTGCGAGAAGTTTGGCCATAAGGTGAGTTACAAATATGCTCTTTGCGGGGCGGATGCCATTGATAAAGTGGGAGATCCTTTCCCGGAAGAGACTTTCCAAATCTGTAAAGAGGCGGATGCGGTATTGTTCTCCGCCGTGGGCGACCCAAAGTTCGACAACAACCCGACTGCCAAAGTCCGTCCGGAACAGGGATTGCTTGCCATGCGTAAGAAACTGGGATTGTTTGCCAATATCCGCCCGGTACAAACATTCAAATGCCTGTTGCATAAGTCGCCCCTTCGTGCCGAATTGGTGGACGGTGCCGACTTTCTTTGCATCCGCGAACTGACGGTGGTGGACAAAGCCAATGTATTGGCATCGAGCCGGTTGTGGCGTCAGGTAGCCAAGGAGATGGCTCCGCAGTATCCTGAAGTGGAGACCGATTATATGTTTGTGGACAATGCCGCCATGCGTATGATTCAAGACCCGCGTTTCTTTGATGTGATGGTGACGGAGAATACTTTCGGCGACATCCTGACCGACGAAGGCTCTTGCATTACCGGTTCCATGGGCTTGTTGCCGTCGGCTTCTACGGGTGAGCATACGCCTGTGTTTGAACCTATTCATGGTTCCTGGCCGCAAGCCAAGGGACAGAACATAGCCAATCCTTTGGCCCAGATTCTTTCCGTGGCCATGCTGTTCGAGTACTTTGATTTGAAGGAAGAAGGCGCATTGATACGCAAGGCTGTGAATGCTTCTTTGGATGCCAATGTACGTACGCCGGAAATTCAGGTAGAAGGCGGGAGCGTTACGGAACGACGGAAGTCGGGCAGTGGATTGTGGATTATATCAAAAAGCCTGATACCGGAGGCTTCGGCCTCAATAGGCCGGATTCTCTGAATGTTACGAATAAAGAAGGACTGTCGATATGCCGGAAAATGGCATGTCGGCAGTCCTTTTCTTATAGATGACTGTTTTTGGTCTATTTCTCGGCAAATATGAGGCAGAATCTTTTTAATACCTATTTTGCGTAAGGAATACACCTTGATTGCACGTAACGATTCTTTATGAACCAAAAAGGAGGGCAAGATGAAAAATGGATATTCATGGCGAGTTTATGTCTGGTGACGATAGCTACACAGGCGCAGTCATATAAGGAATATGTACGGAAAGCCTTGGACGCAATGTCCACGGACAGTACGGAAGTGGCGGAGAGGATTTTCGCGAGGCGATGCGTGTGGAGCCAGCCCAACGTTCCAATGCAATGATATACTACCAGATAGGCCGTATGCAGGAACATCGCGGCAAGTTGGAAAAAGCCTTGGAGAGTTATACGGACTGAACGTGGCTCCCCACGTCCTGCCGTTGCGCATGGCCCGCCAAACTCTACATGCAGTTGGGCAACAAGGAGAAGGCTTTGGTGGATTATAGCGATGTGTTGGACTGGAAGGCTGACGAGCAGGAAGCGCTTTTCATGCGTGCGTATATCTATACCGAGCAACGGCTCTACAAGAAAGCGCGTACGGATTACGAGGCTTTGCTCAAACTGAATCCGGCACACGAAGAGGCTCGTATCGGCCTGGTACTGTTGAATGAGAAAGACAACCGTCCGCGGGAGGCCATGGAACAAATCAATGCCATGGTGGCCGCTGCGCCGGACCATGCCATCCTGTATGCCGTCCGTGCCGGTTTGGAACAGACGCGCAAGCAATACGAGGCGGCCGAGGCGGATTTCACGAAAGCGATTTCTTTGGAACCGAAGAATATCGATTATTTGCTCAACCGTGCCGCGCTCTACATCGAGACGAAGCGGAAGAAAGAAGCTCGTGCCGATTTGGACAAAAGCCATGGAGTTGGGGCTAATCCCGAAGATGTGGCTTCCATGCGGCACGAACTGCGATGAGTTTTGCTTTATTTCGCTTCATAGCAAAGGTACTAACTTTTTGTTTTTATAGAAAAACATCGAAATGTTTGCAGTACGGCAGAAAAACATTATCTTTGCAATAACAATTTCCGCCACGCCTCTTTACAATGCGTACCAGGGCGGAACTTATTTTTATACACCTATGGAAACATATACTAAGCAGCCCATAAGTATTGTCGACCAAATGGAAATGTTGAAAAACAGGGGACTTCTGTTTGATGATGAGCAAGCGGCAGTTGAATGCTTGAAAATCATTAGTTATTTTCGTTTGGCTAAATTATTGAAACCTATGGAAAGCGATAAAGTGAACCATGTATTTAAGCCTAAAAGTAAGTTTGAGAACGTAGTAACCTTTGTATAATTTTGACAAAGAATTGCGTACCCTCATTTTTTTCAGCGATACAAAGCATTGAGATAGCTCTCCGCACTAAAGTTATCCAAATAGTATCATTAAACTGTGGTGCATTTTGGTTTGCTGATAAATCATTGTTCTCCAACACAACAATCTTTTTTCTAAATGCCTCTCCAATATAGAGGAAGAACTGAAACGCTCAAAAAGAAGATTTTTGATTGAACATTTTGCCAAGTACGATAACCCACCCTATCCACCCGTGGAAAACCTTTTGGAAGTGTCATCTTTCGGAACGCTCTCAAAGCTATATTGCAATTTGGCAGATAACAACCTTAAGAAGCTAGATTGCAAAGAGAATTTGGTTTTACCCCAGCATTTTATCTTGAAAGTTGGATAAAAGCTTGTCTGTGTTATGTAATTTTGCATAGCACACCATGCCCGTATATGGAACAGGAAATATCCATGGAAGCCACAACTACCTGGTGAACAAAATCCTGATTCAAGACAAGGCTATACCAGCAGGAAAAAGCTATATGCTCAATTATGTTGTATGGCTTA
>VOFG01004790.1_pt1 | contig 12636 bp, 18 predicted proteins | sample 5384171 | NCBI WGS metagenome assembly VOFG01 (sample SAMN12384726, study PRJNA508395) | human gut metagenome | isolation source: healthy gut F | host: Homo sapiens | reverse complement strand
GCGCTCGTTGTGGCCGCCGACGTTGTACACCTCGCCGATCTTGCCGCCGTTGGCCACCATGTCGATGGCCTTGCAGTGGTCCTCAACGTACAGCCAGTCGCGGATCTGCATACCGTCGCCGTAGACGGGCAGCTGCTTGTGGTGCTTGACGTTGTTGATCATCAGGGGATGAGCTTCTCCGGGAACTGGTAGGGGCCATAGTTGTTGGAGCAGCGGGTGATGTTGATGGGCATGCCGTAGGTGTCGTGGAATGCCATGACGAACATATCAGCGCTGGCCTTGGAGGAAGAATAGGGGCTGTGGGGCACAGCGGGTGGTCTCCATGAAGAAGCCCTCAGCGCACCCAGAGCGCCGTAGACCTCATCGGTGGACACCTGCAGGTACTTCTTGCCCTCTTTCCAGGTCTTGGCGTCGGCGTCGTACCAGGCTTCCTTGGCGCGCTGCAGCAGGTTGACGGTACCCATCACGTTGCTCTGGACGAAAATTTCAGGGTTCTTGATGGAGCGGTCAACATGGCTCTCGGCGGCAAAGTTGATGACGTAATCGAAATCGTACTTTGCAAACAGGCTCTCGACCAGCTCCTTGTCGCAGATGTCGCCCTGCACAAAGACGTGGCGGGGTCGCCCTCAATGTCCTTCAGGTTCTCGAGGTTGCCGGCGTAGGTCAGCTTGTCGAGGTTGACCAGCAGGATCTCCGGGGTATTTCTTGAGCATATAATGCACAAAGTTGGAACCGATAAAACCGGCGCAGCCGGTGATAAGATATTTTTTCATAAGTTTTTTTCCTTAAATTATTCTCTTTTTTATTTTGCGCAGGGCCCGGCACTTTGCATTTTTCAGCAAAACTGACCCAGTGTCAGTCCATTGCAGCCAGAATTTCATTGTTCAGCTCCCAGCATCCGCAACGCTTTTTTCGCGTCCAAACAACAGAACGCTGCATAAAATCCTCCCCCTTCTGGCGGCGGTCGGCGTTGATGCAATCTCCGGAAACTGAGCAGACGCGAAGCGGCATCTCAGGTTAAACTTTCATTTCCGTTGTCGCCGTCCCAGTGGGTGAAGAAGCAGGCCAGCGCATCCTTCCAGTCACGGACGTCGTTGCCAACGGTGCAGCGCAGCATCCGGTTGTCCAGAGCGCTCCACTTTGGGCGGTCGGCGCTGTCCGGGTGCTTTGCCTTGTACTCTTCGCTGGTGCAGGGAGCCACGGTGGCGTCCACGCCGGACAGGCGGATGATCTCGACGCGAAATCATACCAGGAGCAGATGCCCTCGCCGGTGCAGTGGTACAGGCCGTACTCGTGGGTCACGCAGAGCTGCAGGATCTCGTGGGCCAGGTCCACCGCGTTGGTGGGGTTGCCGCACTGGTCGTTGACCACCTCCAGCTTGCCGAATTTCTTGCCGGCATTGACGATGGTCTTGACAAAGTTCTTGCCGTAGTAGCTGTAGAGCCATGCGGTGCGGACGATGAAGTGGCGGTGGCAGAACTGCTCCACGTACTTCTCACCCATGAGCTTGGTGGAGCCGTAGGCGCTGATGGGGCCGGGGATGGTGGCCTCATCCTGCGGGATGCCGCCGTTCTCGCGGCCGGAGAAGACATAGTCGGTGGAGACGTGCACCAGCCGTGCGCCGGTCTTGGTGGCAGCCTGCGCCAGATTGCGGGGGCGATGGCGTTGGCCTTGAAGGCAGCGTCATGGTTCACCTCGCAGCCGTCCACGTTGGTGAAGGCGGCGCAGTTGATGATGACATCCGGGCGCTGACGGCGGATGAAGTCATCCACCATCTTATAGTTGGTGATGTCCAGTTCCGGCAGGTCCACCGGAATGACCGTGGCGTTCATCAGCTTTTCGGGGATGGGGGCCAAGCTCACTGCGGCCCTCCCGGAGCTGCTTGACGATCTCGGTGCCAAGCTGGCCCTTGCAGCCGGTAACAATGATTTTCATGCGGATACCGCCTCCTTAATACTTCAGTTTGCCGTCGGCCACATTCTTCAGGTGCTGGCCGTAGGGGCTCTTGCCGTAGCGCTCGGCGCTTTCCAGCAGGGTGTCGCGGTCGATCCAGCCGTACTTGAATGCGATCTCCTCGGGGGGCGCTGATCTTGATGCCCTGACGCTTCTCGATCATCCGCACAAAGTCGGCTGCCTCCACGAGGCTGTCCATCGTGCCGGTGTCCAGCCATGCAAAGCCACGGCCCAGCAGCTGGACGTCCAGCTCATCCTGCTTGAGGTACATATCGTTCAGGGTCGTGATCTCCAGCTCGCCGCGGGCGGAGGGCTTGACCTGCTTTGCCATCCGGACGACTTCCTTTGTTGTAGAAATACAGGCCGGTGATGGCGTAGTTGCTCTTTGGGATGCTGGGGCTTTTCCTCGACGCTCAGCACCTTGCCGTTTGCGTCGAACTCCACGATGCCGAAACGCTCGGGGTCCGGCACATAGTAGCCGAACACGGTGCAGCGGCCCTTGTTCTCGGCGTTGGAGACAGCATTCTTCAGAATCTTGGAGAAGCCGTTGCCGTAGAAGATGTTGTCGCCGAGGATCATTGCGCAGCAGTCGTCGCCGATGAACTCTTCACCGAGGATGAAAGCCTGAGCCAGACCGTCCGGGGACGGCTGGACCTTATATTGCAGATGGATGCCGTACTGGCTGCCATCGCCCAGCAGCGCCTCGAAGCGGGGCGTGTCGGTGGGGGTCGAGATGATGAGGATGTCCTGGATGCCCGCCAGCATGAGGGTGGACAGAGGATAATAGATCATCGGCTTGTCGTAGACGGGCAGCAGCTGTTTGCTGGTGACCATCGTCAGCGGATAAAGCCGGGTGCCGGCACCGCCGGCCAGAATGATACCTTTCATTTTGTGCACTCCTTATATTATGAAATAAAAAGTTGTGCAGCTTGTACAAGGCCCGACAGCGTATCCGCCGGGTCCTGTATGGATTCAAAGCGGAGCTGCGTCCGCTGTAAACAATGTTGGTGGTAATACGCCGCCAGCCGCCGGGCTTCCCGCGCCACGCGCGCTGGCAGGATCTCGCTGTGCACTACTGGCAGGCTTGCGATAGTATTACACCTTATTCTACTATCAAATCGAAAAAAAGCAGGAAAGAGCGCCCTCCTGCAAAAATTTTGCGGAGGGCGCTCTTTTGTTTCATCAGCAAAGGCTCAGAACTTGAACCCCCACTTTGGAAATACCGCAGCAGGCTCCCGGTCTGCCACAAAAGGGGCCTGAGGCTGCGGTGGGCTGCACGATGCCACGCATGGATGGCGGTGTACTGGGGCACGAGGTAGGCTTTGCCGGTGGTGCGCATCTTCTGGGTCAGGTCGGCATCCTCCACATACATGAAGTAGTGCTCATCGAAGCCGCCCACGGCCTTGAACTCCGCCGTCCGCACCGCGGAAAAGCTGCCGGTGCAGAACTCGATCTCAACGGGGCAGGACAAGATCTTCCCCTTCCATCAAATACGCACGGTTATATTTTTCCCAGAATTTCAAAAACGGCAGCTGGCGGTAGACCATAGGGCCGCAGCGCACAGCGCCGCAGCGGCAGGCTCTGGGAACGGCCATCCGGGAAGCGCAGCCCCGGCCGGGCCATCACAGCATCCGGGTGGGCGGCCATCCAGTCGGCCAAATCGCTGAGGGTGTCGGCGGTGAGCTGGATGTCCGGGTTCAGGATGAAGTGATAGTCGCTCGTCAGCTCCGGCAGGACGGTGTTGTGTCCGGTGCCGAAACCGCCGTTCTCCTTCCGGCAGCGCACCTCGACCTTCTGGCCCGGGCTGAGTGCTCAAAGCGCCGCCCTTCACGGCGGCTTCCAGACGCGCCGCTGCCGTCGGGGCTGGCGTTGTCCACCAGATAGAGGGTCAGCGGGTGGCGGCGGGTGTATTGCAGCACCGTCTGCGCCGCCTTGAGGGCTTCGTCGCAGCCGTTATAGACAACGATACAGGCAGAGAGTTCCAAGTTCGTTCTCCTTTATCATTCCAGCGGTAATATCTTTCAGGCTGAAATCTTCGCGCTGGATGTCGAAGTTGGGATTGGTGCAGGGGTCGCCTGCAGCCAGCAGGTCGCCCCAGCGGGCCTGAAAACGCAGCACCTCGCCCTGAAAACGCTTCTGCTTTTCGGGGTTGTCCTCCATGCCGCGGCTCTTGCTCTCGTAGTGGTAGAGCTGGGCAAACGGAGTGAAGACGTTGGTGTAGCCTGCCTGACGGACGCGGACGCAGAAGTCCACATCGTTGAAGGCCACGGCATAGCTCTCGTCCAGACCGCCCACTTCGTCGTAGATCTCCTTGCGGATGAGCAGACAGGCGGCGGTGTCAGCGTAGACGTCCTGCACATAGTTCAGGCGGCCCATATAGCCGTCGGAGCTGGCGGGATAGTACTTGTGCAGATGGCCCGCCACGCCGCCGATGCCGAAGCCGACACCGGCGTGCTGGATGGTGTCGTCCGGGTAGAGCAGCTTGGCGCCCACGCAGCCCACCCGCTTCTGCTGGGCATACATGACCATCTCTTCCAGCCAGGCGGCGGTGATGACCTCGGTGTCGTTGTTGAGCAGAAGCAGATATCACCGGTGGCGAACTTCTCGCCGAAGTTGTTCAGGGCGCTGTAGTTGAAGCCCTTGCCCTCCCAGGTGACGACCTTGAGGTTATCGGGGTGTTCCTTCTGCATCCGCTCGTAGGTGCGGAAGGTCTCGGGGCCTTGCTGTTGTTCTCGATGAGGATGATCTCAAAATCCGGGTAGGTGGTGCGGGCGTAGATGGACTCCACGCAGGTCTCCAAGTCGCGGATGTGGTCGCAGGTGGGGATGAGGATGCTCACCCGGCCCGGATGGTCGATGGTGTAGTCGGTCTTGTAATAGCCCGGCGTACCCGGGATGAGGGAGACATCGTCCACCGCCACGCCGCAGCGGGCATAATGGGCCTTGAGGGCCGCGATGCCTGCATCGATGCAGTAGGTCTTGGCCGCAATGTCGCTGGCCGTGCTGCCCGGGCTGGAGCGCCAGTAATAGAGGGCGTGGGGGATGTGGACGATCTTCCGGGCCGTCTCGGTCAGGCGGAGGAACAGCTCATAGTCCTGACTGCCGTTGTACTCCATCCGCTCGGGGCCGCCTGCGGCGTCCATCAGCCGACGGCTGAAGAGGGTCAGGTGGCAGATATAGTTGTTGGAGCGGAGGTTGTCCAGCATGAAATCCGGGCTTGAAGTGGTAGAGCACCACGTTCTCCACCTTGCCCTCGAAAGGTCGCTTCGTCGGTGTAGATGAAATCGGCCCCCTGCTCCACGATGGCCTTTGCGGTGTACCACAGCGCACAGGGGTGGAGGATGTCGTCGTGGTCCAGCAGGGCGATGAAGTCGCCGGTGGCCATCTCGATGCCCTTTGTTGGTGTTGCCGGGGATGAGCTCGTTCTTCTCCAGCTTCCTGGTAGCGGATACGAGGGTCCACAGCGGCGCGCTGCTGCACCATCTCGCCCACGCCCGGGGCAGTGCCGGCGTCCACACAGCAGAGCTCCCAGTTGCGGTAGGTCTGGTTCACGACGGAATCCAGCAGTTCTTCGAGGAAGTCCAGCGGGGTGTTGTAGAGCGGCACCACGATGCTGATCTTGGGGCCTGCGGGCTGATCGCCCGCCTGCCGCACCAGCAGTTCCACCGGTGCGAACCGGTCGGCGCGCATGACCCTTTGCCCGGGAAGAGGGCGGCGTACTCGCGGCGGGCGCGGGCCTGTTCCCGCACACCCTCGATGCCGCCGCTGCGCAGCTCCCGCAGGAGCACGAAGAAGGGCAAAGTGTGCCAGAGCTGGCGGCTCTTGCTGACGACATAGCGCATGGGCCAGGTCATCTTCCAGAAGGTCGAGCCGGTCACTTCGGCCCAGTGTCTTTTCCAGCTGCTGCTCGTGGCTGCGGCTGAGGAAAGGTCGCTGCGCAGCCGGGCGATGAGCTCGGCCTCCTCGCCGCAGGTGCGCTCGGCGCGCACCATCCGGTCGCGCAGGATGTCCATTTCCAGCTCATAGCCCCGCACCATCTTATACCCGGTGGGCTGGGAGGCGCAGAACAGGGCGGACTGCTGGGCGCGGCCCTTGCTGCGCCAGCCAAAATCGCGGAAATATCCCCTCTGCGCCAGCTGCTCGGCCCAGCCCGCCATAACGGTGCTCTCATCGCTCACCAGCAGCACCCGGGCGGGCAGCTTCTCCGGCAGCGTCTCATAGGCCGGGTCTGCCACCATCCAGAAGCTCTGCCTCCGAGCCTTCCGCCCACGCCTCCGCCGCCACGCCTGCCCGGCGCAGGGCCTTGGTCAGCAGGGGCATCTGCTCTCCCAGCAGGGCCGCCGAGGCGGCAGCCGCCTCCTCCGCGATGCGCTGCGCCAGTGCACGGCAGCGCTCCCGCTCCTGCTTTTCTTTCTTTTCCTTCTCCAACTGCATTCCGTTCTCTCCACCTAATTCATTTTTATCGTATCGTCCCAGCTTTGGGCGTGAAACGCGAAAAGAGTCTGTTTCTTGAGTACAAACGTGTACAGTATACCAAATCGCGCCTCATTTGAGAAGTATTTTGCGCAATTCCTTTTGTTTTTACATGCCCAGCAGGCGGCGCAGCCAGCTGAACAGTCCGCCGCCGGAAGAGCTGCCGCTGCCCACCGTCCGGATGGAAACGCCGGAGTAGTAGTGCTTCAGGATGTCGCGGTAGCCCATCCTCCTCGGCGGCATAGCCCACGGCGCCGCACTGGCTCATGCCCACGCCGTGGCCAAAGCCATAGTAGTTCATGCAGGGCACGCCCGCAGCATCTGCGCTGAAATCGAAGCAGTAGCGGGAGGACACGAACTGGTTGATGTAGCGGTAGCTGCGGCCGTTGGACACCAGCGTGTTGTACTGGACGAAGCCGCCGAGGTCTTTGTGGGTGGTGTCGGCGCTCTGGTAGGGCTCACCGGTGCGGCTGTCGTTGTACTCGACATAGTCATAATCCTTGCCGATGATGCGGCGGAGCTTTTCGTGGTACTGGCGCTCGTAGGGGCTTTCCACGCTCTTGAGGTACGGCACATCCGACCCCCATGCATCGAGGCTGGAGCAGGTGCCGTAAACGCCGGTCTGGGTGTTATAGCCCGCGCTGGCCGACCAGACGGCGTCGATGACGCTGCCGTTGTAGGTCAGCACCTCATCCTTCACCGACTCCACCGCCTTACGGATGGCCGAGCGGGCCGAGGACGGGATGTCCTCCACCGGGGTGTAGATGAGGGCGTTGGCCGAAGAGCCGTACTGCTTGTGGTACTCGAGGTAGGAGTGGATGGCCACGGCCTGGGCCTTCCACGCCTCCTGCGCGGCGCTGGCACTGACATAGCTGCCGATGGAGCCAAGCTCGGTGTAGGTGATGCCCACCAGGCAGTCCACGAGGTCGAGGGTCACGTTCCTGCGCAGGCCCTTGCCCTTGATGTTCAGATAGGGCAGTGTGATCTTATCTTTGGAGCCGAAGAGCCAGCTCAGACAATTTTCTTCTTCCCCAGGGACGAGGGTGGTGTTTGCGCCGCCGATGGTGGTGGCCCCGGGCGCGGCATCCTCGGCAAACACCGCCGGGACAGCCACACACAGCATCACCGCTGCCAGCACCAGCGCCGTCAGACGGCGCGCGAAACTCAGACTCTGCTTCACGGTCATTTTCCTCCTGTGGTTTCGGATTTTCATAGTTAGCTATCAGTGTAACACACTGCGCCCCCGACGGCAAGGACGGAAGTTGTGCGAAAAATGTGAAAAGACGCCTTTGCAAGCTGCCGGGAATTGTGATAAAGTATAGCAGGAGAGAACAGGTCCGCCTCTGACAGGCAGGACAAGGAGGGCCGGAATGGACAGCAGAGAGTTATATCCCAGCGACGAGCAGCGGCGCCGCATCATGGACTTTATCATGGCGGCGGGCGAGACGCTGCTGGAAAACGGAGCAGAGGTCTTCCGGGTGGAGCAGACGATGGAGATCATGGCCCGCAGCTTCCATCTGCGGGAGTTCCACGTCTATGTGCTGACCAACGGCATCTTCGCCAGCGCAGGCACGGCGGAGATCGCCGAGGTGCGGAACGTACCGGTGCGGACGACCCACTTGGGCCGGGTGGTGGCGGTGAACGCCCTTTCCCGTCAGATCGCCCGCCGGGGGCGTCACGCTGGCCGAGGCTGAGTGCCGCCTGGCCGAGGCCCGGCGCATCCCCTTCCCAAGGGCCGGACCCAGCTTCTGGCCGGGATGAGCGGCGCAGCCTGTTTCGCCCTCATCTTCGGCGGCACGGTGCGCTCGGCGCTGGCAGCGGCGGCGGCCGGCTTCATCGTCAGCGGCTATCTGCTGCTCTGTGAAAAATCGGGCTTTCCAACGGCTTCCGCAAGATCTCGGCGGCAGCGCTCATTACATTGGTCTGCATTCTGGGGTGCCATCTGCTGGACACTGAGGCCAGCCACGCCATCATCGGCACCCTGATGATACTTGACCCCGGCATCGCCTTCACCATGGGCATCCGGGACTTTCGTGCAGGGCGACTACCTCTCCTGCACCATCCGGATGATAGACGCCCTGCTCATCGCGGCCAGCATCGCCATCGGCACCGGCCTCGTGCTGAGCCTTACTTCTCTCCTGACGGGGGTGACGGTGGTATGATGACGCTGGCAAATACCCGATCGGCCAGTTGGCGGCCCAGTTCTTTCTGGCCGGGGCGGGAACGCTGAGTTCGCCGTCCTCTTCGCCTGCCCTAAGCGCACCCTCCCCCTGCTGTGCGCTGGTGGGTGCAGTGGGCTGGTTCGTCTACGAGCTGGCTGTCTTGTACGGGGCCGACGCGGCGGCAGCCTCCCTCATCGCGGTCATCCCGCTGGCGCTGGTGTCCCGGCTCTTCGCCATCCTGCTCAAAACGCCGGTAACGGTCTTTCTGCTCACCGGCATCTTCCCCCTCGTGCCCGGCGCAGGCATCTACTACACGGCCTACTACTTCATCCAAGGCGAAAACGCCCTCTCACTGGCCAACGGCATCTCTACCTTCAAGGTCGCCGTCGCGCTGGCCGTGGGCATCGCGCTGGTTCTGGGCCTGCCCATGCCAAAGGGGCATGGGTGGAAGAGCAAATAAGCTGTAACAACAAAAAGCACCCGCAGTGCTGTTTCCCATGATATGGAAACGTGCTACGGGTGTTTTTTGTTCAAAAATGCGTTTTATCGCGTAGTTTCAATTATAGGACCATCTCAATTTTCGCAACTGGCTTTTTTGCCGTCCAGTCAACGTCAAACTCTGTCAGCCCCTCGTTCTTCAGCTTAAAGCCTTGATTTGTACGAATCTTTTCAGAGTCTCCTCGATCTGCTCCTTCTTGACATTGCCGCCCTTTACGACACTGACGGTTTCATCATACGCAGCTGTCGTCAACCTGTGGCTGGACTTCAACATCTGCCATCACAGGATTTTTGCTGCTATCGCAGCCAGAGAACACCGCTGCTGCCACGGCCAGAGCCATCACACCAGCGCTCTTCAGGAAATTACGACGAGTCATATTAGTCATTTTTCTTGCACCTCATAAACTGTTTTGTTTCTTCTTGTTTTCCTTTTGCGCGTCTCCGCAAAAAGGAGGTTAGTTTGCTATAACTAATGATAGGTCATCTCCTGCTTTTTGTCAATATTTTTCCAGTATGTTAGCGTTCATTAACATTATATCATCATTTTTATCTCAGATTTATGGATTTTTCTCTCATTTCTTCATCTCGCAGACGTGTCTTGTCCGTGTTTTCTGCCGCATCCAAATTCCTTGCACTGCGCCTGCGCCTATGCTATAATCAGGCTGTACTTATATAGTAAAGGAGTGTCCGCTGATGATGTCTATTATGGAAACGCTCAACACCCGCCGCACCTACCGCCGCTTCGCCCAGAAGCCGGTGCCGCAGGATGTGGTGGACGATATGGTGGAGGCCCTGCGCCTGTCGTCCTGCGGCGCGAACCGTCAGGCCGTGAAGCTGGTGGTTGTGCAGAGCCCTGAGATGGTGGCAAAAGTCCATCCGCTGGTCAAGTGGGCCGCCTATCTGCCGCCGGAACAGGGTGCTCCCAAAGCCGACGAGCAGCCTGTGATGTATCTGGCCGTCGTGCAGGACAGCTCCATCCCCGGTGACCTGAACACCGACACCGGCATCGCGCTGGCGAACATCACCCTCGCCGCATGGGCCAAGGGCGTGGGCAGCTGCATCATGGGCGCCATCAACAAGCCCGCCCTGAGCGAGCTGCTGGGCATCGCCGCGCCGGACAAGCTGGCGTTCATGGTGGCGCTTGGCTGCCCCACCCACGCCGCCAGGGTCGTACCGATGACGGAGAAGACCGGCATCAAATATTATCTCGATGAGAACGGTGACTACTGCGTGCCGAAGCGGAGCGTGGAAGAGCTGGCAAGAAGCGTATAATGGCTCCCCTTTGGGAGAGCTGGCCTGACGCCTGAGATGGCAAGGACGCTGCCAAAGAATCTGCAGACGTCGCGATAGTTTCGCTCTGACAAAGGAGCTGCCTATCGCCGTGCGGCGGCTCTGGCGAAGAGATGAAGCTTTCCGTCACCTGCCATCCTCCCAAAGGGAGGTGGCACGGCGATCCGTGACGGAGAGGTTTTGCATATATTCGCTCTCAAGCTTTATCCTCATAATTGTTTGCAATTCGGTTTCAATTTGATGGAATTTTTTGCACAACACTTGACTTTTCAAATTGTACAACCTATACTAAACACGCTCTCTGATTTTTCGATGAATCGCATCGCAGCAGAGAGATGCAAACGATATGCACATAAAGAGGAGTGTTTGAATATGAAAAGATCTCTCGCCGCAGCTTTCTGGCTGCCGCCGGCCTTTCCGCTGCTGCTCTGGCCCTGACCGCCTGCGGCGGCTCTGCCTCCACCGCTTCTTCCGCTGCTGCAAGCTCTGTTGCTGCTTCTTCTGAGGCTGCTTCCACCAGCGCTGCCGCTGCTGAGCTGACCACCGTTGAGGCCGGCAAGCTGACCATGGCCACCAACGCCACCTTCCCTCCCTACGAGATGACCACCGACGCCGGCACCATTGAGGGCATCGATGTGGACACCGCACAGGCCATTGCCGAGAAGCTGGGCCTGGAGCTGCAGATCGACGACATGGATTTTGACGCCGCTCTGCTCAGCGTGCAGCAGGGCAAGGCCGACATCGCCATGGCAGGCATCACTGTCACCGACGAGCGGATGGCTGTGATGTCCTTCTCCGACAGCTACGCCACCGGCATCCAGTCCGTCATCGTGCCCGAGGGTTCCGACATTGCCTCTGTGGACGATCTGGCCGGCAAGAAGATCGGCACCCAGCGCGGCACCACCGGCTACCTGTACTGCTCCGACGACTTTGGCGAGGACGCCGTGGTGGCCTACGACAACGGCCTGACCGCTGTACAGGCCCTGAACAACGGCCAGGTGGACGCTGTGGTCATCGACAACGAGCCCGCCAAGGCCTATGTGGAGTCCAACCCCGGCCTGAAGATCCTGGACACCAGCTACGCCGAGGAGGACTACGCCATTGGCATGAACAAGAGCAACACCGCTCTGCTGGAGGCTGTGAACGCCGCTCTGGAGGAGCTGAAGGCCGACGGCACCCTGCAGGCCATCGTGGACAAGTACATCAAGGCTGAGTAAACAGACCCCTCAAGGGGAGGCGGCCCACCGGGCACCTCCCCTTTTAAGGGATATAGGTTACAAAATTCTGACAAGATCACAACAGACGAAAAGAAAGTGAGGATGCGAATGGCCGCACAATACGAACTGTTGAGCCAGCTGCTGAAAAGCGGCGGCCGGCTGACATGGGGCAGGAGCTGTTCTACAAATTTTATCAGGCCTTTGTCCTGAAGGACCGCTGGCTCCAGTACATCGGGGGCGTAGGCACCACCCTGCTGGTCACTGCCATTGCTCTGGCCATGGGCGTCCTGCTGGGCAGCGTGGTGGCGCTGGTGCGTGTGGCCCACGACCAGCAGCGCCCCGGCCGCCGCAACCCGGTGCTGGGGGTTCTTAACGCCGTGTGCCAGGTGTACACCACCGTGATCCGGGGCACCCCCATGATGGTGCAGCTGCTGATCATGAGCATGGTCATCTTCAACAACAGCCGCAACTTTACGATGGTCGGCGCTCTGGCGCTGGGCATCAACTCGGGCGCTTATGTCTCCGAGATCATCCGGGGCGGCCTGATGGCTGTGGACCCGGGCCAGATGGAGGCCGGCCGCAGCCTGGGCCTGAACTACATCACCACCATGGTGGTCATCATCATCCCCAGGCCATCCGGGCGGTGCTGCCTGCCCTGGGCAACGAGTTCATCATGCTGCTGAAGGATACCTCCCTTATCACCGTCATCGGCGGCAAGGAGCTGCTGTATGCGGCCCAGGGCATCATGAACCGCACCTACGAGGCCATGTTCCCCTGTTTGGCGTGGCACTGATCTATCTGGTGCTGGTGATGCTGTTCACATGGCTGCTCGCAAAGTTTGAGAGGAGGCTGGCACAAAGTGACCGATAAGATCCTTGAAGTCCGGGGCCTGACCAAGACCTACGGCGGCGAAAAGCGGAAGGGCGCAAAGCAGCCCACCCCCACCCTCGACGTGCTGAAGGGCATCGACATCGACATCTACCGCGGCGACGTGGTCTGCCTCATCGGCCCCTCGGGCTGCGGCAAATCCACCTTCCTGCGCTG
>VOFG01003948.1_pt1 | contig 12650 bp, 13 predicted proteins | sample 5384171 | NCBI WGS metagenome assembly VOFG01 (sample SAMN12384726, study PRJNA508395) | human gut metagenome | isolation source: healthy gut F | host: Homo sapiens | reverse complement strand
TTATGAAGAACAAAAAATTCTTTGTAGTGTTTGTTTCCTGTTTGCTTTCGTGTCAGTCCTTTGGGGGCAAAACATAACGGTAAAGGGAAATGTGACTTCAAAGACGGACGGGCAACCGATTATCGGTGCTTCCGTGGTGCAAAACGATTCGAAATCAACAGGGACTATTACAGACTTGGACGGTAACTTTACTATTAGTGTACCGAAGAATGCATCATTAGCTATCTCTTATATAGGATATAAAGAAGTGATTATTGCAGCAAAACCTTCGTTGAAGATAGTAATGGAAGAAGATTCCAAGATGATTGATGAAGTGGTTGTGACAGGTTATATGGCTGAAAAGAAAGCCAGCCTGACAGGTTCGGTAGCCGTGGTGAAGATGAAAGAAGTGGCTGATATTCCCACAGGTAATGTGATGTCGGGCTTGCAGGGTCGTGTAGCCGGTATGAATGTAACAACCGATGGTAAACCCGGTGGGGGGAACACGGATACTAAGTTGCGCGGTATTACTACCATTAATAATTCTTCCCCTCTTTATGTGATAGATGGCATTCAGACACATGACAATGTCGCTTCTAATTATTTCTTCCAATGATGTCGAATCCATTCAGGTGCTGAAAGATGCGGCCTCTGCAGCGATTTATGGTGCGCAAGCTGCCAATGGTGTCATTATTATCACCACAAAGCGTGCTAAGGAAGGCGATGTGAAAGTGAGTTTTGATATGTCACTCACTGCCCAGACTTTTGCCGGTGGTGTTGATATGCTCGATGCTTACCAATGGGGAGATGTTTATTGGCAAGCCTATAAAAACACTTACGGAACCTCATCCGAACAGTGTAGTGTACGGAAATGGGGAAAAGGCCCAGTTGCAGGAATATTATTTTGACCAGAACGGAGTCAAAATAAAGTCGGGTAACACCGATTGGGCAAAGGAAATATTCGGTACGGCTTTAATGCAAAATTACAACCTTTCTCTTTCTAAAGGGATTCAAAGACGGTAATGTAGCTCTTACCTTAAATTATATGAATCAGGATGGTCTTTGTCCGCAATACTGACTATGAACGTTTTAATTCTCGCCTGGCCTCTAATTTTCGCTTTGTTGATGGCAAAGTACGTGTGGGTGAAAGCATTTCCGTGAACCACTGGTTGGAACATCTCAATCCGTCCGGTATAGAAGAACTTGTGATTGCTCAGCATCCTGCTATTCCTGTGTATGATGAAAATGGAGGATATGCCGGTGGTTACGTAGACATATTGGGGGATAAGCCGAATGCCGTTCGCTTGACAGATAATGAAGCTAATAACCGTCATAAAAGTTGGCGTATCTTTGGCAGTGCTTATTTGGAAGTGGAACCAATTAAAAACCTAGTGTTGAAGAGTCAGTTTGGATTGAACTACACTACCGGTTTCAACTCAACTTTCGTCCCGAAGTGGAGTGAAGCCGATCGTAAGGTCGATATAAATGAGCTGACTGTGCGGCAAGATAATAGTGTGCAGTGGGTATGGTCGAATACCGCCAATTATAGCATAGAATTAGGAAAGAACAATATCAGTGCTGTGATAGGAACTGAGGCCAAGAAAGAGAATGGTGAACATTTACAGGGATATGGTCGCGGATTGGTGATAGAAGATCTCGATTATCGTTACTTAGACACTGTAACTGAAGGAAAAAGTGTGAGTAACAATGCTTCCACTTATGCTATGGTTTCTTACTTCGGTAAGGTGAACTATGCGTTCGATGATAAATACCTTATATCGGGAACAGTACGCCGTGATGCTTCCTCACGTTTCGGTAAAGGTAATAATTCAGCAATCTTTCCTTCGGTATCTGCCGGCTGGAGAGTTTCGCGTGAGAAATTTATGGAATGTACACAAAGTTGGCTGTCAGACCTTAAACTGCGTGCATCGTGGGGTATTAATGGTAACGACCAGATTGACAATAATGCTACATACAATCTCTATTACACCAATATGTCCAATGGTTCCTACAATTTCAACGGCGACGGGGCGACGGTGGTACCCGGTGTACAGAAAGACCGTTCGGGCAACAACGATTTGAAGTGGGAGGAAACCAAACAACTGAACTTTGGTATTGATGCTGCTTTCTTTGACAACCGTTTGGGACTGACACTGGATTATTTTCAAAAAAAAGACTACTGATATGTTAATCCAGAAACCTTATATAGGAGTGATCGGTGAAGGTGGTTATAAATGGTACAATGCTGCCAGTATGGATAACAACGGGGTGGAAGCAACCTTTACTTGGCGGGATGAAATAAAGGATTTCAAGTATGACATTTCGTTCAACCTTTCTTATTATAAGAATGAAATTACCGAACTTCCGGATGTAATCAAATATACCTGGGGAGGTGGTAACGGTGTGGACAAAACCATTGTGGGACAACCTTATGGCTCATGGATGTCATATAAAGCCGATGGCATATTCAAGACCAAGCAAGAGGTATATGAATATCTGAGCAAGTATGATGTACAGATTGGAGCTCCCGGTGTGGGACGTATTCGCTATAAGGATCTTAATGGCGACAACGTCATCAATACTGCCGATATGGACTGGCAAGGTAGCGATCAGCCTAAATTTATCGGTGGTCTAAATATAGGTGCATCTTACAAAGGGTTTGATCTTTCCGCATTCTTCAACGGTATGATTCGCGATGCATGGAACAATTCCAAGTTCTATACGGATCTATTTCAAGGTTGGACAGGTAATCACTCTGTACGTTTGATTGATGCAATGCATGCTTGGAATGATTATGAGCAAACCGGAGTTTATAATTGTGACATCCCTGCATTGACTGTGGTGGACAATAATGTGGAAACACGCAGTTCCACTTTCTTTATCGAAGATGGTTCTTACGTGAAGCTGAAGACTCTAACGCTGGGTTATACTTTCCCGATAAGTGGATTAAAAAGCGCATCTTTCCAATTTGCGTGTGTATCTGCAAGCACAGAACGTTTTTACCCTGACTAATTATACGGGTGCCGACCCTGAAGGACTGGGCTATCCATATCCTCAGCCTCGTACCTACACATTCGGTCTATCACTTGGTTTTTAATCTTTTATCCTAAATACAGAACATTATGAATTTGAAATATATCCTTGCGGCAGGTGTTGTGGCACTATTGGCCAGTTGCGATGAGAGTCGTTTTCTTGATATTAAACCACAGGGTACACTCAATGACGATTTGTTGTCGTCGGCTGAAGGTGTGGAACTCCTGGTCACTTCGGCTTACGCCGGGCTGAAAGGTCCCAATCGTGATATGCACTGGGTACCAATGACGAATTGGACGTATGGCGAAGTACGTTCGGACAATGCCTATAAAGGTGGCGGTGGTGTAAACGATGGAGACTTTTGTACACTGCTTGAAACTTTTAAGATAGATGCTACATGGACCAATGCCGATGAAAAATGGTTTCAACTTTATTGTTGCTTGCAACGTTGCAACAGTGCATTGCGGGTCATGAATACACTTGATGAGAACACCTTGCCGGTGATTAAGAGCCGTAAAGCGAAATGAAAGTGATTCGTGCACATTTCTTCTTTGAACTGGTTCGCCTTTTCAAGCAAGTACCTTACTTTGACGAGAATGTGGATATTGATGACTATAAATACATCCCCAACAATCAGTATACCCGTGAAGAACTTTTGGGTAAAATAGCACAAGAATTTCTCGATGCTGCTAACGATTTGCCTGATACTCAATCTCAAGTAGGGCGTGTCACTAAGAACATTGCTTATGCTTACGCTGCCAAAGCTAGACTTTATCAGGCTTACCAACAAGATGAGAATAACCAAGTGGTTGCTATTGATAAGCAGTTGCTTGCTGAAGTAGCGGCTCTTTGTGATAAAGTAGGTGCGCAAGGGAAGGCGTATGATCTTTTGAATGACTTCCAGAAACTTGACCAACTGGAATATGAGAATGGGGTAGAGTCTGTGTTTGCCGTACAATATTCGATGGATGATGAAACCGATGGTGCCGGGAATATAAACTGGAGTAATCTGTTGAACGCTCCTAAAGGTCCTTATGGTGGTGACGGATTTTTCTTACCCAGCCAGAACTTAATCAATGCCTATAAGACAGATACCTATGGATTGCCTTTGTTTGATACCTTCAACACCGATGACTATGGAATATACGAAGGAAGTGAACTCACCAACATTGATGCAACTGTGGATCCTCGTTTGGATTTCGTAACCGGTCGTCCGGGTATCACTTGGAAAACATATACCGTTGAGCCTTGTAAAGCAAACTGGGTGCGTAACAGCGGTGAATATGGTTTAATTGTACAAAGCGCTTCTACATTTCTCCGGAGAGTGACGAGATGTTCCAAGGTTGGCCTTGGGGGCTTCTCATCTCAATTGGCAGATAATCCGCTATGCTGATGTATTATTATGGAAGGCTGAAGCGCTGATAGAGATAGGTGAAGCTGCCGGACTGGAAGAAGCCCGCAAGATCATTAACCGTATTCGTCTGCGTGCCAAAAATAGCCCTTATGTGAAGGACTTTGAGCATTCATGAACAAAATGCGGCCAATTACCTGATAGGCGAATATCCGGCTGAAGGTTGGAATCAAGAATTAGCCCGCAAAGCACTACGTTGGGAACGCCGCATGGAGTTTGCCATGGAAGGAGATCGTTTCTTCGACTTGGTACGTTGGGGTGATTGCTGAGGAAACCATGAACAGTTATATCATTGTGGAGCAGAATAAGCGTGTTTATTATCGCGGTGCCCGCTTCATCGGTGGCAGGGATGAATACTTACCCATCCCCAATGCGCAATATAACTTCTCTGAAGGCAATTATGTGCAGAATCCCGGATATGGTAAGTTTAACTAGTATGAATTCCTTAAATATAAATATGATGAAACTAAAGAGATACTTAATGAGCGCCTTCTGCCTGTGCATGTTCACAGCTTGCGACGGTGATGATAACCTGTTATGTTATGGTACTCATACTGACATCGAAGGTGATGTTACTGCATTCGGAGCTATTGGTGATGGAAAGACCGACTGTTCGAAAGCTATAAATAGTGCAATAGCCTCGTTGCCCGCCGAAGGGGGAGTATTGGTGATTCCCGAAGGTGATTTTGTACTTGATGCTCCCATTGTGATTAATAAGCACAATGTGACGATTAAAGGGATTGAATCCCGGTATGCGCAGCAATATTGACGTGAATGGAATCAACGATCTGCTGGGTCCTGGCGGTGGAAGTAAATTAGTGGCGCGCAATGCCGAGGCTGCTATAAAAGTAGAGACAGACGTGAAGGGGTTAAAGATTATGAATCTGATGGTGTCGGGTGGGACGGAAGCCAAGAACATCGGCATACATTTTACAGGCACGAGCGATAATGGAATACTTTCTAATATTATTGGCATAAATCTGCATACAGGCGTCAAGATAGAACAGGCAAAGAATATGCAGATAGTCAATTGCTGGGTATGCGAGCTCCCTAATAGTATGGTGTTGATTGGTGGTGAGAATATTAATATCAAGAATTGCCAACTGGGTGCTCAGCCCACTGGCATAACCTGTAAGGCGCAGGGAGTGAACAAACTGTCGTTTGTTAATAATCAGGTCTATCCCTGACGGGCGTGAAAATTTAGTGCTTGATGGTTGTAATAACTGTATTGTTGAAGGTAATAATTTTAAGAGCTACTACAATGGTATTCTCGTGTTGAACGGTAATGATAATCCGGTAAATAAGAATATTTTCTGGCTTACGGGAGCTGTTCAGAACCAGCTGCTCGACCATGGCGATGACTTTGGCATAATCAATGTAAAGGGTAACAACAATACGTTTGTGTCCAACAGTTTATCATGTGAATGGGCTTATGCTGATGCTGTAGCTGTAAATGCCGTTCAGGGAACCGGTAACGTGTTCAAGAATTGCTTTGTTGACAACTTGGAGAGCTATCGGGTATTTCTGGTGAACGCACAAACCGAAGTCTCCAATTGTGTATCATCCGATAAGGTGAGCATAGTAGAATAACCTCCCTATCATATACCATTATTAATATAATAACACCATGAAGATAAATAAATTCTTAATAAGCGGACTGCTCTTTATACTGGGCACATCTTGCAGTAATGACGATAACTATACGCTTTGCGATGAATGTAAAGGTCAGAAGATAATAGATATAACCCAGTTCGGGCTTCCGACTGACGGCTCTACCGATTGTGCCGACCTCATCAATGCCATAATAGCCGACCTCCCACCCGAGGGAGGAACGATACTTATTCCCGAAGGAACGTTTCGCCTGGATAGCCCCATTCAGCTTACGCGTAATTTCGTAACACTGAAAGGTGTGAACGATGAAGCGGTTGTTCCTGTTACTGACGCTAAAGGCAGTCGTTTGATACTGGGAAATGCTGAATATGCATTACACGTTGCTCCTGTTGCCGATATAGGCGGACATAAAAATCGTATTAGCGGGGTGGAGGTAAGCGGACTTACCCTTGTGGGGAAGGGGGACCACCAAGGAACCGGAATCTTTGTCGAGCACGACAACGATCGCCTGCACTTCTTCAATATTAAAATGGAAAATATGTACCAGGGCATTAAACTCCAAGGATGTGACGCCATAACATTAGCTCGGATAGATGCAACCGATGTAGTGAATGGCATTGAAATGAATGGTGGCATACAGAATATGGTGACCAACTCCGTCTTCGGATCAGCGCAAGGCGGTGTGGCTGCGCGTATCTCGGGTGAAAGTAACCTGATATTCTCTCACAACAAACTGACGGCGAATGATGATCGCTGTGCCAACTTTACTGGCTGTAACCGGGTGAATATCTCGGATAATGAATTTACAGGAAACAAAATGACTTTCTTTGATATAAGCGGGCAAAACAACTTGATAAGTGATAACTTGTTCACTGTAAATCAGAGCGATAATCAACTCAATGGCAAAGAAGCAGACTATGGGGTAATTCATGTGAAAGGTGAATACAATCATTTCACGTCGAACACCATAAATGTATCTTGGAGTGAAGGTATAGAAAATCCCACTACAGTGAATGCTGCGGAAGGGGAAAATAACCGTTTCGCAGTTTGTACGATAGAAAATACGAACAGCAATCAAGTCTTTTATGTCAGCGAATCGTCCGAAGTGATAGATTGCGGAGTGACAGAAGAAAATATTAAGGTGAAACCTTCTGAGCAGGACTTGACGAACGCAGCTTACGTGATAACGTATGACACTCCCGAAGAGATAGAAGATGATGATGAAAAGGCTTCCTATGCGTGGTTCAAGAAGCAATTTGTACATGGCAAAGTCATCACTTCCGCTACATTGACTGATGAGGATCTTTCTGCTTATGATGTTATTTGGGTACATATAGACCGTGTGGGTATTGGAGCCGGCTGGGACAAGTTACCTTTGTCTGCCGATGCGGTCGCTGCGTTGACAACCTATTATAAGAATGGTGGGAATCCTGTTCCTGAGTAATCATGCGACTCAATTGGTTGTGCCTTTGGGACGTACCGAACGGGTACCAGGAATATTTGGAGACGGTGAAGGAGGAGATGGGGCAGACATTTGGACAATTAATGCCAATATCGGAATGGAGTATGATCATCGGGCTCATCCGGTTTTTGCTGGTATGGTTACTTCTTCCCAATTCCCCCATGAAACGTTCCCGCTGATCGGGCCTGGACGGCGTGAAGACCATAACTGTATGTGGGACTTGAATTCTTATGGTTTCCCCGGTCTTTATCCCAATGCAGGGAATATAGTAAAGGCATTTGAAGAAGAAAACAATGCTACCGTTTTAGCAACGTGGGGACACGTGACGGATTATTGTTGTGCCGGAATGGTGGAATTTGCTCCGACAGCGGAATATCAAGGAACTTGCATCGCTCTTGGGCTCGCTGCTTATGAATGGAACCAGAATAGTAATCTGAACGTTTATCAGGATAATATCATGCTCATGACGAAGAACATATTGCATTATCTAAGCGCTAAGAAATAGGCAGGTAACATTTTTTCTATCTTCTGAAACAAAAGTGATAGGTGTAACTATCCGTTGCACCTATCTTTGCATGGTGACAAATAGAAGACAATGAATATTAATAATTAACTCTAATACCATCTGACATGAATGTATTATTCTCGTTTAAACAAGTACAGACCTTTTTGACAATTCTGGTTATGATGATTTTCTCATTTTCGGATGCTTCAGCCGATACTTCTTCTTTATTAATAAAAGATTTGGGTGAAGGACATTGCCTGGTACAGATAAATACAAATCAACGTTATTTGCTTTTACCCGTAGAGGAGGTGATGCCTGATGTACGTGTCAGCATGATCGTTAATAATAAAGAGGTGAATGTTGCGGATGTTCGCCTGGCAGTGAACAGAGTGGACTATTTTGTTCCGCTGGATCTTTCGGACTATGCTGGTAAAAACATATTGTTGAAATTTAAATTAGGTTCGAATGATCCGATACGGGGCAAACTTTCTGCTGTTTGCTGCAAGGAGATGAAGTTGGCCGACACCTTCGATACCGGCAATCGCGAAAAGTTCCGTCCCACCTATCACTTCTCACCTCTTTACGGTTGGATGAACGATCCCAATGGGATGGTATATAAAGATGGTGAATACCACCTTTTCTATCAATACAATCCTTATGGTTCCAAATGGGGAAATATGAGCTGGGGACATGCTATCAGCAAAGACCTGATAAATTGGGAACATCGTCCCGATGCTATTGCCCCGATGCGCTTGGTGACAATTTTCAGCGGTTCGGCTGTAGTCGATACCGATAACACTGCCGGTTTCGGTGCGGGAGCTATCATTGCAATTTATACGCAGAACAGCGATCGGCAAGTACAAAGCATTGCTTACAGCACCGATAACGGACGTACTTTTACCACATATGAAAATAATACGGTATTGACGTCTGATGCCCGTGATTTTCGCGATCCGAAAGTATTCTGGCATAAAGAGACCCAACGTTGGATTATGTTGTTGGCAGTAGGACAGGAAATGCAAATTTTCTCTTCTTCCAATCTGAAAGACTGGGCCTTTGAAAGTAGTTTCGGTGAAGGGCAAGGTGCACATGGTGGTGTTTGGGAATGTCCCGATTTGTTTGAACTTCCAGTAGAAGGTACCAATGATAAGAAATGGGTGCTGCTTTGTAATTTGAATCCCGGCGGTCCGTTCGGAGGAAGTGCCACTCAATATTTTGTAGGAACCTTCAACGGAAAAGAATTTGTAAACGAATCTCCCTCCAAAACCAAATGGATGGACTGGGGAAAAGACCATTATGCAACCGTGACTTGGAGTGATGCTCCCGACAACCGTCGTATCGCTATCGCATGGATGAGCAACTGGCAATACGCCAACGATGTTCCGACTTCCCAATACCGCAGCCCGAACTCTGTTCCTCGCGACTTGAGCCTGTTTACCGTAGATGGTGAGACTTACCTCCAATCAGCTCCCTCTCCCGAACTGCTGAAACTGCGTGACATCTCCAAGAAACGCTCGTTCAAAGTAAACGGAACACGTACCATCAAAGACATGATTGCCGGCAATGAGGGTGCATACGAAATAGAACTGACTATCGAAAATCAACATGCGGACGTTATCGGCTTCCGTCTTTACAATGACAAGGGCGAAGAAGTGGATATGCAGTATGACATGAAAGAAAAGAAATTCTCAATGGATCGTCGCAAGAGCGGGGAGGTCAGCTTCAATGAGAATTTCCCGATGTTGACCTGGACGACCATTGAAAGTGGAAAAGACGAATTGAAACTCCGTCTCTTTGTCGATAAATCCAGTGTGGAAGCCTTTGGAGATGGTGGACGTTTTGTGATGACTAATCAGGTATTCCCGTCGGAACCTTACACTCATATCGACTTTTACAGTAAAGGAGGAGCTTATAAAGTAGATTCGTTTGTGATTTACAAGTTGAAGAAATAAGCTCATTCTCCTTACTCTATGCGCTCTTTTCTGTTTCTTTAGAGTAGAATACTTCTTTCCCTATAGACTAATACGTCTTTCCTTATGGAAGAGTACGTCTGTCCTAGTGGAAGAGTTCTACTAAAGTGCGGAGACACTTTCTTCAAAGCCACAGTTCTGTTAGTTCGTCACGGCCGTGACGAGATCCTACCATGGCCGTGGTGAGAACTCTTCACAGCCGTGGAAGAAGCTACCACGGCCGTGGTAACCCAACAAGACCGTAGCTTTAAATAACAAGGAACGGGAGATACATCAACTATATAAAGGACTGATGCATACATTGCCATATTCGGGTTATGTGCTCCGCCCTATGGAAACAGAATTCATCATATAAAAGATAAAATAATGGAAAACAGTAAAAACTCTTCTCTTTCCAAACTGATCCCGGTGATGCTATGTTTCTTCGCCATGGGATTCGTTGACCTGGTAGGCATTGCTTCCAATTACGTAAAGGCGGATCTTGGTCTGTCGGACTCACAGGCGAATATCTTTCCGTCATTAGTATTCTTCTGGTTCCTGATTTTCTCCGTACCGACCGGGATGTTGATGAGCCGCATCGGTCAGAAGAAAACCGTATTGCTCAGTCTGCTCGTGACATTCGCTTCATTATTGTTACCCGTTTTTGGTGACAGTTATATGTTGATGTTGATTTCCTTCTCTCTGTTCTGGGAATCGGAAACGCGTTGATGCAGACTTCCCTGAATCCGTTGCTTTCTAACATCGTACGTGGCGACCGTTTGGCAAGTAGCCTGACTTTCGGCCAGTTTGTGAAAGCGATAGCCTCTTTTCTTGCTCCTTATATCGCCATGTGGGGAGCGACGCAGGTCATTCCGACTTTTGATCTAGGCTGGCGCATCCTGTTCCCTATTTACATGATTGTAGCCGTCATCGCTATTCTTCTGCTCAACGTCACGCAAATTGAAGAAGAAAAGGAAGAGGGCAAACCGTCTACTTTCGGACAATGCATTGCTTGCTCGGCAAGCCGTTTATTCTGCTTTGCTTTGTCGGTATCATGTGTCATGTCGGTATTGACGTAGGTACGAACACTACTGCCCCGAAGATTTTGATGGAGCGCATCGGCATGGGACTGGATGATGCGGCTTTTGCAACAAGCCTTTATTTTATTTTCCGTACGGCAGGCTGCTTCCTCGGTTCTTTCATTTTGCGTAAGATGTCTCCGAAGTCTTTCTTCGGCATTAGTGTGGTGATGATGTTGATTGCCATGATCGGTTTGTTTATCTTCCATGAAAAGGCAATGATCTATGCTTGCATCGCTCTGATCGGTTTTGGCAACTCCAATGTGTTCTCCGTTGTCTTCTCGCAGGCATTGCTTTATTTGCCGGGAAAGAAAAACGAAGTTTCCGGCTTGATGATTATGGGACTGTTCGGCGGAACGGTATTCCCGTTGGCTATGGGAGTTGCTTCGGATACTTCTATGGGGCAGAATGGTGCTATCGCCGTAATGACAGTGGGCGTGCTTTATCTCTTGTACTTATACGTTCCGTATTAGAAAATAATTTTATAACTTTGGAAACAATTAAACCTGTATATCATGAATAATATAATTGTAGGAATGGGCGAAGCATTATGGGATGTATTGCCCGAAGGAAAGAAGATAGGCGGTGCTCCGGCTAATTTCGCTTATCATGTTTCACAGTTTGGTTTTGACAGCCGCGTAGTAAGTGCGGTAGGCAGGGATGAACTGGGAGAAGAAATTCTGAAAGTATTCAAAGAGAAGAAGTTGAAGATGCAGATTGAGCGGGTAGACTATCCTACCGGTACGGTGCAGGTGACGCTCGATGACGAAGGGGTGCCTTGCTACGAAATCAAAGAAGGAGTGGCGTGGGATAACATTCCCTTCACGGACGAACTGAAACGTTTGGCTTTGAGTACACGTGCCGTTTGCTTCGGTTCGCTGGCTCAACGTAATGAAGTGAGCCGTGCCACTATCAACCGTTTTCTGGATACGATGCCCGACATAGACGGACAACTGAAAATCTTTGATATTAATCTCCGCCAGGACTTCTACACCAAAGAGGTATTGCGTGAATCGTTCCGCCGCTGCAACGTCCTGAAGATTAACGACGAGGAACTGGTGACCATCAGCCGTATGTTTGGATATCCCGGCATCGACTTACAGGATAAATGTTGGATTCTGTTGGCAAAATACAACCTGAAGATGTTGATTCTGACTTGCGGAATTAATGGCAGTTATGTGTTTACCCCGGGTGTTGTCTCTTTCCAGGAGACGCCGAGAGTTCCGGTTGCCGATACGGTGGGGGCAGGTGATTCCTTTACGGCTGCTTTCTGTGCTTCCATTTTGAATGGAAAACCGGTGCCCGAAGCGCACAAACTTGCTGTTGAAGTTTCTGCTTATGTCTGCACGCAAAGCGGTGCGATGCCCGAACTTCCGCAGGTTTTGAAAGACAGACTAATGTAATTCTTTTATGGATAGTAAGCATAGAGGTATATTTCATTTCGTGGGGGTGTACCTCTTGTTTTTTGTACGTACGAAAGATACAGGCATAAAAAAAGGAGCAACGCCTTGCTCCAACCTTTGTTAACCTTAAATCTAATACTATGAAAAACACATTGCAAAGATACGGACTTCTGTCAACTTTGCAAATAATCCAAATAAAAAGAGATGTTTTATAACAT
>VOFG01003772.1_pt1 | contig 12659 bp, 18 predicted proteins | sample 5384171 | NCBI WGS metagenome assembly VOFG01 (sample SAMN12384726, study PRJNA508395) | human gut metagenome | isolation source: healthy gut F | host: Homo sapiens | reverse complement strand
ATCAGAACGATATTCTCCGGCTCTACAAGTGGGGCATCGTGGGCGGCGTGGACGAGGACGGCTCCTTCCATCCGAATGATACGCTCAAGCGCAGCGAGCTCGCGGCACTGGTCGTGCGCATGGTCGAGCCGTCCGCGCGCCTGACGCTCTCGTGGCAAAGTCTTTCCTATCGCTCCGCCGCGGGCACAGCCTGGGGCGACCTGATCGCGGCGCCCGCCGAGGTCTCCACCGCGCCGGCAGCCGACGACGCCAACGCCATCGACGCGCTGATCCGAAAGATGCTCCACGACGGCGCCGACAGCATCACTCTGCAATACAACCGTACGCTGACCAACGAGGAGGTCGCAAAGCTCACCCGCGCTTTTACAGTCGGCGTCAAGCGCCATTGCGAGCAGATGTACAACTCCACCTCATGCCGCAGCTATTCCTCCGGCAAGGTGCTGCTGACCTTCTCCTCCACAGCCTGCGACAGCGCGCAGCTCAAAAAATACCGTGAGGAGACGCTCGCCCGCGCGATCCTCGTCCACGACGCGCTGTGGGAGAGCGGCTATCTGACGGGCGACATGACGCAGTATGAGCTGGCGCGGGCCTACTACGTCTGGCTGTGCAACAACTGTGTCTACGATGAGGGGACCGTCTCCAGCAGCTCTCTGAGCCATCTGGCCTATAGCGCGCTGGTGGACGGCGTGGCCGTCTGCGACGGCTACACGGGAGCATACGACCTTCTGCTGCGGCTCGAGGGCATCGAGTGTACCGCGCTTATGAACGCCGACCACATCTGGACCGTCGCGGAGCTCGACGGCACAACCTACCACATTGACACGACCTGGGGCGATCAGGGCACGCGCATGGATATGAGCTTCTTCGGCATGACCGAGGCACAATCCCGTGCCAAGCACGCATGGTAAACGGAAACGACCGATAAAAAAGCAGCGGCTGCGAAGCAGCCGCTGCTTTTTTGCTGTGTTGATGGGTTCTCAGCGCTGGCCCTTGTCGTAGGGGATGCCCTCCGCCTTGGGAGCGCGGGAACGCTTGGAGGTGAACGCCAGCACGATGAGAGAGATGATATAAGGCATCATGTTGTACACCGGACTGGGAATGTTCATCGCCGTGAGGAAGCCAAAGCCCATGTAGACATTCGAGAGCGCGCGGAACAGACCGAAGAGGAGCGCCGCGAGCGCAATGCGCTGGGGCTTCCATTGACCGAAGATCATGACCGCGAGGGACAGGAAGCCGAAGCCTGCCACGCCGTACTCAAAGCGCCATTCGGAAACGCCGGCGGTGATGAACACGATGCCGCCGATGCCGCCGAGGAAGCCGGAGATCAGCACGCCCGCCCAGCGCATCTTGTAGACGTTGATGCCCACGCTGTCCGCCGCCTGCGGATGCTCGCCGCACGCCATCAGGCGCAGGCCGAAGCGGGTCTTATAGAGCAGGACGTAGGACGCGGCGAGCAGCAGCGCGGTCACGAGCATGAACCAGCTGAACTCGAACGAGCCGAGATTGACGGTGAACGCCTTCTTCGCACCGGCATACTGCACGATGGAGGACACGTCGTCGGGGTTGGCCGCGGTGTTGATGGCCTTGACGATGACCGTCGCGCCCGCCGTGCCCAGCATATTCAGGGCCGTGCCGACGATGGTCTGGTCCGCCTTGAAGTTGATGCAGGCCACGGCCAGCAGGCAGGAATAAATCATGCCGACCAACGCCGAAATAGCCAGAACGCCGAGGATCATCACGATGGCGGGCACATTGGGCGAAATGTAGCGCATCGCCAGCGCGCCGCCGAGGGCGCCCATGATCATAATGCCCTCAAGGCCGAGGTTGATGACGCCGGAGTGCTCCGCGAAGCAGCCGCCGAGGGCGACCAGGATCAGCACGGAAGCAAAGATCAGGGTGTATTGCAGCAGCAGTACCATTACTGATCGCCTCCTTTCCCGGCCTCGGCCCGGGCCTGCGCTTCGGCTGCCCTGGCCTTCAATGCCGCCTTCTCCTCACGCTTGGCCGCGTAGGAATTCATCGCGTGCTTCATGAACAGCACGAAGCCGCAGAGATAGATAATGAGCGCCGAGATCAGATCGGAGATCTGCGCGCAGTACATGGACTTATCCACATACGCGCCGCCCGCCGTGATGTGCTGGATGAAGAACGAGGCGAGCACGGTGCCGATGGGGTTCAATCCGCCGAGGAAGGCCGCGGCGATGCCGTTGAAGCCCATCGCAGGGACGGAGGAGGTGGAGCACTGCCACTGCTCATAGCCGGTGAGGTAGAGCATCGCCGCGCCCATGCCGGCGAGCGCGCCGGAGATCATAAGGCTGAGAATGACGTTGCGCTTTTCCGCCATGCCGCAGTATTTGGCGGCATTCTTGTTGTAGCCGGTGGCCTTAAGCTCATAGCCGAACTTCGTCTTTTCCAGCACGACCCACACGAGGATCGCCATCAGCACGGACAGCGGGATCGCGAGACCGACGTACTGGTTGTTGTTGAACAGTGCGCCGAGCCCCAGCGAGGGCAGCACGGCGGATTCGTTGATGTGTGCGAGCACCTTGGTGTAGGGGCTGGCGTCCTCCTTCACCGTGGTGAGGAGCATATTGGTCAGATACAGCACGATCCAGTTGAGCATGATGCCGGAAATGACCTCGTTGACGTTGCAGTAGGACTTGAGCAGGCCGGAAATGCCGCCGAGGATCGCGCCGCCGCAAATGGCGAGCAGCATACACGGAAGCCAGCTCCAGCCGAGGCCGAGCGCCGCGTACAGGCTCAGCGCCACGCCGGCGCAGTACTGTCCGGCTGCACCGATGTTAAAGAGGCCCACCTTGTAGGCAAACAGGATCGCCAGCGCGCACATCAGCAGCGGCGCGGTCTTGACGAGCGTGTTGCCGAAATATTTCAGCTGCGAGGCAGGGCGGTTGTAGGTCATAAAGTTCTTGATGACCGTAAGAATGGCCTCGCCCGCACCCGCGGGATTGATGAGCAGCAGCACAAGGTAGCCGAGGAACAGTCCCAGCACGATGCACAGGAGGGAGGCCAGCAGCGACTGGAAGCCGCCGCTTTTGAAAATATTCTTTTTCATGCCTTCACCTCATCTCTCTTCGCGCCTGCCATGTAGAGGCCCAGCTCCTCCTGCGTGGTCTTTTTCGGGTCGAGCTCGCCGACGATCTCGCCCTCGTACATCACGAGGATGCGGTCGGGCACGTCCATGACCTCGTCCAGCTCCAGACTCACGAGCAGGACCGCCTTGCCCTCGTCGCGCTGCGCGACGAGCTGGCGGTGGATGTATTCGATGGCGCCGACGTCCAGACCGCGGGTCGGCTGCACGGCGACGAGCAGCTCGGGATCCTTGTCGATCTCGCGGGCAACGATGGCCTTCTGCTGGTTGCCGCCGGACATGCTGCGGGCAATGGTGATCGGGCCCTGACCGGAACGGACATCGTACTGGTCGATGAGCTTTTCAGCGTAGGTGCGGATGTTCCTGCGGCGCAGGAAGCCCGCCTTGTCGGTGAACTCCGGCTCAAAGTAGCGCTGGAGCACCATGTTGTCCTCGAGCGAATAGTCGAGCACAAGGCCGTGCTTGTGCCGGTCCTCGGGGATGTGGCTCATGCCCATCACGCTGCGCTGGCGGATGGACGCATGGGTGATGTCCTTACCGCAGAGCTTGACGGAGCCGGAAACGAGCGGCTCCAGGCCGGTCAGACCATAGACGAACTCCGTCTGGCCGTTGCCGTCGATGCCGGCAAGGCAGACGATCTCGCCGCGGCGGACCTTGAGCGAAACGTTCTTGACGGCATTGTTCTTGTGGAGCTTGGAGGCCATGGTCATGCCCTCCACCTCGAGCACGTCCTCGCCGGGCTCGGACGGCTTCTTGTCTACATGGAAGCTGACGCTGCGGCCGACCATCATGGCGGACAGCTCCTCCGCTGTGGTGTTGGCGGTCTCGACCGTGCCGATGTACTTGCCCTTGCGCAGCACCGAGCAGCGGTCCGCGACCGCCATGATCTCGGCGAGCTTGTGGGAGATGAAGAGGATGCTCTTGCCCTCGGCGGCGAGGTTGCGCATGATCTGCATGAGCTCGTCGATCTCCTGCGGGGTGAGGACGGCGGTCGGCTCGTCGAAGATCAGGATCTCGTTTTCGCGGTAGAGCATCTTGAGGATCTCGGTGCGCTGCTGCATACCGACGGCGATGTCCTCAATGAGCGCGTCGGGGTCAACATGCAGGCCGTACTTCTCGCTCAGGGCGAGGACCTTTTCGCGGGCCTCGGCCTTTTGCAGAAAGCCGTGCTTCGTGGGCTCCACGCCCATGATGATGTTGTCGAGCACGGTGAAGCATTCCACCAGCTTGAAGTGCTGGTGGACCATGCCGATGCCGAGCGCGTTGGCATCGTTCGGGTCCTTGATGGACACGACCTGTCCATCCTTTTTGATGACGCCCTCCTCGGGCTGGTACAGACCGAAGAGCACGCTCATGAGCGTGGATTTGCCCGCACCGTTTTCGCCCAGCAGGGCATGGATCTCGCCCTTTTTGAGCTGAAGCGTAATGTTGTCGTTGGCGATAATACCGGGGAATCGTTTGGTGATGTTGAGCATCTCAATGGCATACGGTGATCCCAAGATGTTTCGCCCTCCTTCCGTTTTGATGGCCCGCCGCGTTGGGGATGTGCGGGGACGGAAACCATGAATATCTTACAGTATACTATACCCGCTTCCATAAAGCAAAGTCAATTTGGCAAAATCGTATGATTTTTTCGTTTTTCGGCAAAAAAAGAGAGACGGGCGGCTGCCCGTCTCTCCGTATGTACTTGCGATAAAGCGCTTAGCCCTTGATGGAGCCCTGATCGTCGACCGTGATCACAGTGGCAAAGCTGGCAGCACTAACATCGCTGCTGGTGTTGTTGCTGACGGTGATCTTGCCGTCAAACATATCCTTCACCATGGCCTTATAGTCGTCCTGCGTGAAGCTGTCGGACCACTGGGTGCCGTCGCCCATGGGGATCTGAACGTAGTTCGCCTCGGGATCGGTGCCGGAAACAAGACCCAGCGTCTCGATCTTGCCGACGTACTTCTCCCAGTTGCCGTTGACGATGACATCGGTGAGGGTGTCGTAGGTCGCGGATAGAGGCCCTTCATGGCGGAGGTGACGGTCATGCCGTCCACGCCGGCATACTTGGCGATGACACCCGCCTGATCGACGTCAACGCCGATGACCTTTGGCGCCCACCTTCTTGGCAGCGTCAACCGCGGAGGTGTAGATGCCGCCGCCGCAGGCGAAGACGACCTCGGTGCCGCCCTGATACCAGGTATCCATCACAGCGGTGATGTCGGCGTCGCCGAAGAACTGGCCGTAGATGTAGTTGACCTTGACATCGGTGAGACCCATGTCGGCCGCAGCGGCGTCAACGCCCTGCACGAAGCCGTAGCCGTAACGGACGACCGCGGGAACGGACATGCCGCCGAGGAAGCCGAGGTTCTTATAGCCGAGCTTCCACAGCCGCGTAACCGGCCATGTAGCCGCAGAGTTCTTCCTGATAAACCGCGCAGTAGACGTTGCTCATGTCAACGTACTTGTTGAGGTCCCAATTCTCGGGCTGCCGTCGTAGGCTTCGCCCGCCTTGGCAACGGCGGTCTCGGCAGGTCGCCGGCGGCGACGTCGAGCGCGATGAACTTCACATCAGGTAATAGGGGAGCGGCCTCAACGATGGCGCCGCCGAAGGCATAGCCGGGCATGACGATGACGTTGTAGCCTTCGTCAACGGCCTTTTCGATCATGGCGACACGGTCGGCGGTCAGCATCGCCGGCGGGCTTGAAGTAGCTGAACTCGATGCTGTTGTCCTCGGCAAACGCCTTGCAGGCCCCATAGGTGGTCTGGTTGAAGGACTGGTCGGTGATATCGCCGTAGTCGGTGATCATTGCGACCTTCATTGCGGGCCTTGTCCGGTTTGCCGGTTTCCTTGGGGTCCTTGTCGCCGTTATTGCAGGCGCAAAGAGCAAAGACCATGCACAGAGCAAGAACCAGTGCGAGAATTCTTTTCATGTTTTTCCTCCGTATAAATTTAATTTTTGCGAACGAAAGTGATATGTACACTTATCGCGTACTATGCACAGTATACCACTGATGTGGTGTCAAAGCGCAAGTATAATTTAGCAATTTGTCCAAATGCGCCGCTTTTTTGCGTGAAATCTCATAAAATTCATACTTTGTCCATCTTTGCAGCGGTGTCAAGGGGCTATTCCATCATCTGAGTGAAGGACAACTGTCTTTCCTCGGACGACAGTGCCTCGCTGCGGTAGATATGGTCGGAGATCGTGCAGATACACAGTGCGCGCTTTCCGGCCCTGGCGGCGTTCATGTAAAGTCCGCGGCCTCCATCTCGCAGGCCATGACGCCCATATCGCGCCACTTGTCGTTGCTGTCGCAGCCGGCGGGCGAGTAGAAATTATCGCCTGACAGGATGTTGCCGACCTTTATGTCGACGCCGTGCCCTTTGCAGCTTCGACGGCGGTGCTTAAAAGCGTGTAGTCGGCGATGGAGCGATGTGCCGTTTAATTCAAACTGGTGCACAAAATTCGAGTCGGTGCAAGCGCCCTGAGCCGCGACGATATCCATGAGCTTGAGATCGTCGCGCAGCGCGCCGGCAGAACCGATGCGGATGATGGTGTCCACGCCGTAGAAGTTATACAGCTCCCCAGCTGTAGATGCCGATGGCCGGGATGCCCATGCCGCTTGCCATAACGGTCACGGGAACACCCTTCCATGTGCCTGTGTGTCCCTGAACGCCGCGGACGTTATTTACGAGCACGGGGTTTTCAAGGAAGGTCTCTGCGATGAATTTCGCTCTCAGCGGATCGCCGGGCATGAGGACCGTTTTGCGATGTCCTCCTTCTTTGCCGCAATGTGCGGAGTGGGAATAGGCATGGTATTTCCTCCTTGTGGTTTTAAGTGTTTTGACCAAATTATATCTGCACCCCCGCCTTTAGTCAAGTTTTAGTGGCGAATTAAGGCTCGGTGTGGTATTATGAAATAAAACCGATAAAAAATGCACGGGAGAGAAGATATGAAAAGACAGCAGCATCATCGTTATCGGCATTGCCGGCGGCACAGGCAGCGGAAAGACGACGATCACACGCAAGATCATGCAGCACTTCGGCGGCAACGTCAGCGTCATCTACCACGACAACTACTACAAGGCTCACCACGGCATGAGCTTTGAGGAGCGCACAAAGCTCAACTACGACCACCCCGACGCGTTCGATACCGAGCTTCTCATCGAGGACCTCAAAAAGCTGCGCCGCGGCGAGACGATCCACAGCCCGACCTACGACTACGATCCACGACCGTGCGGAAAAGACCGTAACAGTCAGGCCTCACGCGTCATCATCGTCGAGGGACTGCTGATATTCCAGAGTCAGAGCTGTGCGACCTTATGGACATCAAGATATATGTCGATACAGACGCCGACGTGCGCATACTGCGCAGGATCGTGCGCGACGTGCGTGATCGCGGCAGGAGCCTTGAAAGCGTTGTGAATCAGTATCTGACCACCGTAAAGCCCATGCACGAGCAGTTCGTCGAGCCGAGTAAGCGCAAGGCGGATATTATTATCCCAGAGGGCGGACACAATCAGGTCGCGCTGGACATGGTGCTTGAGCGCGTACGTGCATCTTGCGAAGAATTGAGGACAGGACATGGCAAAGCTTTTCATATTTTAAATACGGCGCCATGGGCTCGTCAAAAACGGCGCAGGCGCTTATAACGCAGTTTAACCATGAGGGAGCTCGGCATGAGCGTCTGGCTCATAAAGCCCAGCATCGATACCCGCGACGGCGCGGGATATAGTTCAAAGCCGCATAGGCCTCAGGCGCTCGGCCGAGGTCATAAACCCCCGAGCAGGACATAATCGAAGCCTACGCGAAGGCCGGCCGGCACGACGTCATCATAGCCGACGAGGCGCAGTTTTTCACTCCCGAGCAGATCGACCAGCTGCGCGAGCTCGTCGATGAGGAAGGCCTGCCTGTTCTGTGCTTCGGTCTGCGCACGGATTTTTGACGCACTTCTTCCCTGAGCGCGCCGGCTCATGGAGCTTGCAGACTCCATCACCGAGATAAAGACCGTCTGCGCCTGCGGGCCGCAAGGCCACGGTAAACGCCCGCATCGACGAAAACGGACGCATAATCACCCAGGGCGATCAGGTGTTTCTCGGCGGCAACGACAGCTATGTGGCCATGTGCCACAAATGCTGGGTAAGCAGAATAAAAGAACAGGAAAAGTGAATATATGTGCAAAAAGCTCAGGCAAAAGTCCTGAGCTTTTTGATTGCAATTTTATTCTACCTCGACGACGCCGTCGGCCTTGACGGTGACCTTTGCGCCGGTTTTTACGTATTCGAGGAACTCATCGCCCAGACTGTCTACAACGGGCATCTTCGCATCCGTCCACACGTCTCCGAGGATGGCGCCCGAGGCTGCCAGAGGGTCAATGGGCTTTGAAAACAGCATACACGCTGCCTGCTTTCCGAGTGCGCATACCGTAAACAGCACCATGCCGCCGGTCGTCGAGCCTTATGGTCATGGGCAGGCACATGGCCTTGCCGATCATTGGCTTTTTTGTATATCTCGGCATTATTCTGGTCGCCGCACTTCATCTGCTTATCGCCGAACATCATGCCCATCTGATACGAGGCGAGCGTGTTGAAGCCGCCGTGGGAAACGAGAGCCTCGGCCGTGCATGTGCCGGGACGACTACTCTTCCTTTGAAGTCTTCATTTTTGCCCTCCTCTTCGTGGTTATGGTGTGCAGTATCTCCTCCTCGGTGTAGTATCGTGCGCTGGTGTAGGTACGCAGCTTGTTCGACGAGGTTATGACCGCCTTTTCTTGCACAGGGGATTATTCATGTACATGAGCGGGCAGATGTAGCTGAGGATGATGCCCTGACGCGTGAGCTGCTTGTAATACGGCGTTTTTCTCAAACTCCTTTATGACGGGCGTTGAAGCCGTGAACACCGTGGGCACGGTGACCTTTTTAAGACCGCTTCTGCTCAGCTCGCTGCCGACGGCGGTCGTCCAGTCGATAAGCTGCCGGAGCGTCATGTGCGGGCAGCCGACAAAGCACAGCGCTGCGGTGCCGCGTCGATCTTTCCAGATGACGGGGTAGCTTGCCTTGACGCGCTCAAGCCCGCGTCGTCAATGACATAGACCTGCGCGCCCTCGGCGATTATGCCCTCGCCCTGCTCGACGGCCTCAGGCGTGAGGTTTTCTATGTGACAGGCCGACAGCGCTGTTTGACGCGGTAGCCGCGCCGAAGTCCTGAGATAGGCAGGCCTCCGTCGAGCGTCGCCCAGCCATTTATCCAGGCCCTTGACGTAGGGAACCTCCTCCATGACCTTCATGCCGATAGCCGAGCCGAGAAGCTGCGCCTCGGGCTTTTTTTTGAACACTTCACTTCAACCACCCATGTAGCCTTTGCGGTTTCGTCAAGCAGCAGGCCGAACTCGGGAACGAAGCCCGCTATTGAGCCCATGAGCTCTATCATGCCGAGTTGCGGCTGCATCTCGCGCCGAGCACGGAGTTTGCGTACACGACAGCCGACGACCTGCCCAGGAGAGCACCTCGGCCCTTATTGGGCTTGTTGCCGACCTGATCGAGATAGCAGGCAGGTGTAGTCATCGTCGCTGGTTATGCTGAGCTCCCTGATGCTGCTCATAGCTGTCCCAGATAGGGTGTACATGAATTTTTGAATACAAGGTCTTCTATCGACTGTTGGGAACATGCTTATCCAGCGGCTTGGGGTCGGCTGTAAACTTGATCGGACGTAAGGCCTGGTGTCGATAATCTCCTGATACAGATCATACACCGGCTTCATGACCTTCAGGACCGAAGCTGATAACGGTGTGACCGTATTTGACGTTATCGGCACCATGCGCTCGGCGCCGAACGTGTCGCCGTACATGACAAGGGTCTCACGACCTTTGCCATGTCTCCCCTTCACCGCTTAGCATCGCCTGCTGTTCGGGTGTAAGCTTCATATGCATTCACTTCCTTTAATTTTTGTTATTGAAATTAACACATATATTGTATACCCTGTGTATTATAATGTCAATAATAAGCCGTCGTTTTACGACGCGACTGAGCGCTAGAATGCACAAGGAAGCGGCTCGACGAGTCACTTCCTTTAACATTCTGTTCTATTCAAAACCGCCCGCCCGGGCATCATTTCAGCAGAGATGCGCATTAGCATTATTTGAAAACAGCCCTGTTTCCTCGGGCGTGAAGTTATCCCTCGATGCGGCCGAGAACGGTTTTTGACATAGCTGCGCATGATGTCCGTATAGCTGTAATATTTTTTCCGACAAAAATGAGGTGATATTCTCTGCGGTCGGTGTCTGAGTTCTGCTGTTTTAAGATAGCGCTTTTTGATGAGGCTGTTGACCTTATATGTCGCATTCGACTGCGAAATGTTCAGGGCAAAAAGCGGCCGATGGTCGGCTCGTTCAGGGCGTAGATGATCTCTATCGAAAATGCCTCCATAGCAGTGAGCGAGGCACTCGCGCTCACGCACGAGCTCGAATATTCTTCGGAAAAACTCAAGCTTAAACTTATCATACACTTCCAGAAAGCTATCTTGCAGCACCTGACCTCCCTTTTCATCATAAACGGACGGCAACTGTTGCGGATTTTGAACCATTTTAATATATTTTCGTCAATTTGTCAAATTTTCGTCAGAAAAATCAAAAAAAGACAGCATATCGCTGTCTTTTTTCCGGTTCTTTTTTTTTTCGCTTGCCGAACATGCCGTTTTTCGGCTCTATCGTCTCGCCCATGGAGGACGCAAAGCCGCGCAGAGTCTCCTTTTTGAGCCGATGTGAGATTTCTCGGGACCGTCACCTTGACGGTGACGAACTGATCTCCTCTGCCGCCGGAGCGCAGGAACGGGATACCTTTGCCCTTGAGACGGAAGGTCGTGCCGGTCTGCGTGCCCTCGGGTATGTTGAGCTTCACCTTTCCGTCGAGCGTCGGCACCTCTATCTCCGCGCCGAGCGCCGCCGTTGCGAACGATATGTCCTGATTCAGGGAGCACCAGAAGCGCCTCGCGCTCGAATCTCGCGTGGGGGCTGAACGAGCACCGTGACCAGCAGATCGCCGGCCGGGCCGCCGTTAGAGCCGCTGTTGCCCCTGGCCGCGCAGGGATATGGTCTGTCCGTCGTCAATGCCGGCGGGGATGCTGATGCTGACCTTGTGCTGGCGGCGGATGCTGCCGGCACCGCGGCAGGTACCGCAGGGGCTGTGGATGATCTTTGCCGCGGCCCCTTGCACCCTATTGCAGCGCGTGTTCTGCTGCATCATGCCGAACGGTGTGCGCTGCGTAGTCTTTACTGACCTGTACCGCCGCAGTCGGGGCAGACCTCGGCTGTCGTGCCCGCGGCGCAGCCCGTGCCCTTGCGGTCGGGGCATTGCTCGACACGTGTGACGAACACTTCCTTTTTACGCCGAAGGCCGCTTCTTCAAACTTTATGTTGACATTTGCGCGCAGATTCTCGCCCTTTCGCGGAGCGTTTAGGTTTTTGCCGCCGCTGCCGCCGCCAAAGCCGAAAATGTCGCCGAATATATCGCCAAAGCCGCCGAAATCACCGAAGCCTCCGAAATCACCGAAGCCTCCGAAGCTGCGCGCCCTGTCCGCCGCCAAAGCCCTGACTCGGGTCAAAGGCGGCATGGCCAAACGATCGTACTTTGCGCGCTTATCAGCATCGGAAAGGACCTCATAGGCCCTATTTATCTCTTTAAACCGCGCTCGCACTCTTTGTCGCCGGGATGAAGATCGGGGTGATTTTCTTTGGCAAGCTTTCTGTATGCTTTTTGAGCTGATCCTCGGTCGCGTCCTGATACGCCGAGAACCTCATCATAATCTCTTTTTTTCTGCCATAAAGTTACCTCATTTTTGCTGCGTTCAAAAAGCCATTGACTTATTTAAACGCTCAAACAGGCGCACAACGTGCGCCAAAGTCTGTCGAATAACCTATGCTGCCGAGTAAGAACAACCGCGTAGCGGGGAGTTTGAGGGGCAGCGTCCGCCTCGTTTGATTATAGCCATCAAAAATGTCTGAGCTTATCAGACTTTTGACGAGCGAAGGAGATTTTTCGTGAAGCGTACTTCATTGCAAATGGGCGTGCATATAAAAGCAAAGCCAAAGTTTTTGCTTTTATATGGGCGCACTGCAAAGTGCGCCCATATAATATAAGCAAGCTTTCGATTACTTGTCGTCGTCATCGACCACGGTGTAGTCGGCTGCGTCGTAGTAATCCTGACCGTTGCTGTCGCCGCCTGCCTGAGCGTTAGGTCAAAGCCCGCCCGCCATGAGCCGACTGGGTGCCGCCTCATACAGCTTGCCGAACACGTCGGTAAGCTCCTTGGTGGCGTTCTGATGGCCGCGGTATCGGTGCCGGTCAGTGCGGTCTTGAGCGCCTGAAGCTTTGCCTCGATCTCGCTCTGATGCCCGGATCGACCTTTGTCGCCCATCTCCTCGAGGGTCTTCTTAGTCTGATAGACGATCTGATCGCCTTCGCTGCGGGGCACGACCTCCTCCTTGCGCTTTGCGCCCTCGGCAGCGTGCGTACATCTCGGCGTCCCGACAGCCTTGCTGATGTCCTCCTTGGACATGTTGGTCGAGGA
>VOFG01004450.1_pt1 | contig 12732 bp, 14 predicted proteins | sample 5384171 | NCBI WGS metagenome assembly VOFG01 (sample SAMN12384726, study PRJNA508395) | human gut metagenome | isolation source: healthy gut F | host: Homo sapiens | reverse complement strand
CCGCCGGTTGACACATTTGACAGTCGCCTTGGTGGTGCGCAACCGGCCGATCTGGTATCCTGTCCTCAGCCGGAAACGGAAAACCAACACGGGAGGAAGTCTCTTATGATATTGGCAGAGAAGATCATGACCTTGCGCAAGCGCGCCGGCTGGTCGCAGGAGGAGCTGGCGGCGCAGCTGGGCGTTTCGCGCCAGTCGGTGTCGAAGTGGGAGGGCGCGCAGTCCGTGCCCGATATGCAGAAGGTCGTGCAGATGAGCCGCCTGTTCGGCGTCACGACCGATTACTTATTAAAAGAAGAGCTCGGCGAGCCGGAACCGGCCCAGGCCGAGCCGGCTGCGCCGCTGCGCTGCGTGACCATGGAGCAGGCGGCGGACTATCTGGCGCTGCGGCAGGCGGCCGCGCCGAAGCTCGCGCTGGCGACGCTGCTGTGTGTACTCTCGCCGGCGGCGCTGCTTTTGCTCGCCGCGCTCAGCGACCGGCCGGGCGCGGCTATTTCGGAAAATGCGGCGGCGGGCATCGGCCTGTGCGTGCTGCTGGTGCTCGTGGCGGCCGCGGTGGCGGTGTTCATCACGTGTGCCGCGCAGGTGAAAGCATATGCCTTTCTGGAGAGCGAACCGTTTGAGACGGCCTGCGGCGTGACCGGCATGGTACGCGAGCGCCGGGCGGCGTTTGCGCCGCGCCACACGCGCGGAAAGGTCGCAGGCACGGTGCTGTGCATCCTGTCGGCAGTACCGCTGTTCATCGCCGTCTGCCTGGACGGGCCGGACCTGCTGTATGTCGGGGCGGTCTGCCTGCTGCTCGTACTGGCGGGTGTTGGCAGCGCGGTGTTTGTCTCCGGCGGCGTGTATTGGGCGGCGATGGACCGCCTGCTCGAAGAAGGTGACTATGTCCGGCCGCGCAAGCGGCAGAACGGCGTTGTCGGCGCGGTCAGCGGCATCTACTGGCTCGTCGCCGCAGCGGCGTATCTGCTCTGGACGTTCGGACCGTGGTGGGACGCGCAGCCGCAGGACACATGGATCCTTTGGGCGGTCGCGGGGGTGCTCTACGGCGCGGTCATGGCGCTCGTGCGTCTGCTCCGGAAATAACGCGCTAATGTGAATGGGAAAAAGGAAAGAGCCGCAGGGTATGCCTGCGGCTCTTTTGCAGCTGTGTCCGTGCTGGTGTGACGCGTTCAAGGAATGTACGCCGGGAAGGATGCCGGATACGGCTGCTGTATGGACGAGTATGCCTGTTGAAAGAAGGGGGTGAAGGGGTGGCGCGGGTTTTTATCGGTGCCGGCCCGGCATACAGAGACCGGCATGGGAGGAGTGAAGGTTAAGATATCTGCTCTGCGGCAGCCTGTTCGCGCTCCGCCTGACGGAATTTGCGTGTGCGCTGCGGCCAGATGAAAAACAGCGGGATGACCACCAGCGGCATACCAATGTAGGACACGATCGTCAGGCCCGTGTTGGCGAGGTTCGTCAGACCGAGCGCGCCGATCAGCGTGCAGATGACCATAAACAGGATGGCGGCCACGATGTTGCGGCTATTGTCCGTTTTCAGTGCCGGGATGAACTTGAGCGCCGACTGGTAGCGGGAGGAGATCATGTAGGTCGCCGGGATGGTGGACGACACGATCGCCAGCAGCATGAGGATGTAGTAGCAGGTGCGGATCCAGGGATAGGCCGCGCTCAGGTAGTTGTTCATGACGTACACGAGCGGCAGCGGATCGTTCATGACTTCGTCGACGAACGGCAGGAAGGTGAAGCAGCTGATGGCCTGCAGCAAACCGCCGAGGATGAGAATGAAGATTCCCAGCAGGCAGCTCTGCTTGTGCGTTTCAATGGGCTGTTCCACGCAGCACATGGTCAGCGCAAAGGCACTGGAAGCAAACGCATACTTGCAGCAGCTCCACAGGCCGCTCCAGATCGACACGCCCTCCGGAACATACCAGGACGAGAGCAGGGCTGACCTGCGGCCCGAACAGGTAGACGACCAGAAGTGAGATCACGACAAAGCCGACCAGCAGGACAATGGTCATGATGGAGTTGGCGTACCGGATGAGTTTGTCGCGGTATTTGACGAGAATGACCGTGATGATGGCAATCAGGATCATGCCGACGATGGTCGAGACGCCGGTCAGCTCGGTGAGGAACGTGCCGGACATGTTCAGGATGATCGACGTGCCGACGACGTTGGGTAGAAAGACGTAGATATCAAAGAGGATCGTGAAGATGCGCTTTCCGCCGTATACCTTTTTTGGACAGCGCACCGTATTCGTATATTTTATAGTGACGGATGATCTCGGCCGCGCTCAGGCACATCAGGCCGACGATGCCGCACGCCAGAAACGGGAGCCACAGCGAGTTACAGCCGTTGGACAGATAAAAGACCGTGGCGTAGGTACCGGCGACAAGGGCGGGGCCGACCAGCGCGCCGACGTAAACGCTCGCGACGGAGAATGGGCCGCTGATTGTCTTCCAGAATGATTGTTTCATGTGTTCACCTTATTTCAGAAAGCCGTAGCTTGGCGGCTCTCCGGCCGGGGCTGCCCCGACCGGAGAGCCTGAAAAATCAGTCGTTGTAGATGACAGGCTTGACCATGTCATCCGGTTTGACGTCCATCATGTTGTAGGCGTCCATGATGTGCTCCATGCCGTGGAAGCGGTGCGTGATGAGCTTGGTCGGATCGAGGCGACCGGCTTCCATGATCGACAGCAGACGCTGCATACGTTTGCGGCCGCCGGGGCACAGGCCGCCGTTGACCTGCTTATGAGACTGCCAGTAGAGCGTGTACATACCGGGGATCTCGGTGTCGAACGTCTGTGCCTGCAGGTTGGAGACGATGCCGTTCGGCTTGACCATCTTCAGGCAACGGGCGAAGGTGTCATTCGTGCCGCCGGTGGTGATGCAGCAGTCGGGCGCAACGCCGCCGGTGAGTTCCAGCACCTGCTCATCAATTGGACCGTCCATGTAATTGAGCACATCCGTCGCGCCGTATTCTTTGGCGAGCTCGAGCGTGATCGGGCGGCGGCCAATGGCGATAATCCTGCCGGCGCCGCGCAGCGCGCTGCCTGCAACGGACATCAGACCCACCGGGCCGATGCCCATGACGACAACCGTGTCGCCCCAGGTCACGTGCGCCATTTCCACGCCGTGAAAGCCGGTCGTGACCATGTCAGAGGCCATCAGTGCGTGCTCATAGGTCAGCCCCTTGGGGATATAGGTCGCGTTGCAGTCGACCTGACGGATGCGGAAGCGCTCGGCGAAGGTGCCGTTTTCGGTCACGCACCAGTTCATGCCCTGCGCCGCGCCGTTGGCGTCCTGATGGATGTTATCCTGGCAGTTCGGCCAAGTCCAGTCCGGCGTGACCGCGCCGACGCAGACAATGTCGCCGACCTTGAAGTCTTTGACCATGGAGCCGACTTTCACGAGCCGGGCCACGACCTCGTGGCCGAGAATCAGACCGGCCGGAAGGCCGGCGTGTACCTGATGCGGGTCCGAGGTGCAGGTCGCCCAGGCAACGGCTTCGGCGATGGCGTCCATGGGTTCGCAAATGGGCTCCGGGGCACCAGTGATCTTGCCGAACGTATTGGGGGCAATGATTCCATAACCGTTCATATCATCGTTCTCCTTTGTTGTCTCAGTTGGCTGCGGAAGCAGCTTTGTTCAGCTTCTTGAGCGGGGAAGTCGCGATCGAGAGCATGACCAGAACCATGCCGACGATGGACACCGCACCAAAGACGATCCACAGGGTGTTGAAGCCGCCCGGCGTTGCGAGCACGGCGGAGGTCAGCAGCGAGGAAATGAGCTGGCCTGCGTAGACGGCGGTCATCAGGTTGCCGATGATCAGAGCGATCTCCTTGGGCCCGAAGATGCCGTGTGCGACCATGCTCGGGAACGCGGCGTCGATCGGGTAGCAGACGCCGGCGGTGACAACGATCAGGACCATGATGAAGCTGGAGCTGTTGGCGCCCCAGACGAGCATGAGCGCAAAGCAGGCGATCATGCAGATATGCGTCAGCAGAGTGTAGCCGCTGCTCTTGAGTTTCTTAAACACGGCGCCGGCAATCAGGAGCGAGAGCGAGGAGATGAGCAGATACACAGCCGTCCAGTTGGAGGAGGCGGTCGCGCTCATGCCGAGCCCCTGCCAGTAGGCGGCGGCGTAGGAGATGATCGCGGAGCAGGCGGTGACAGAGCAGAGCATACCAATGACAAGCAGCCAGAAGGAACCGGACTTCAATGCGGCCTTGTGGGTGACGCCGGGGAGCTTGGACGGATCCGTGACAGTGTCATTTTCTTCTTTTGCCGGCATGGGCAGCTGCCCGACTTCTTTGGGCGTGCGGATCAGGAACAGAACGGCGATCAGGCCAAATACCAGCGCGATCACGGTGATAATGCGGTAGCACTGCTGCCAGGTGAAGTATTTGAAGAGCTGGCCGGCGAGGAACACCCAGATCGCAGCGCCGAAGCCTGCGCCGGAGAGCACGGTGCCGGTGACCTTTTCACGCTGGTGCGAGTCCAGGAACCACTCGGCGATCAGGCCGGAGCAAACGGCGTGAGAGCCGAACGCGATGGCCACGGAGGCGAGCGCACCGCCGATGTAGAAGCAGATCAGGGTGCCGACATTCTGGCCGGGCGTCGCAAAGCAGTACATATTGACGTGCAGTGCGACGGCCAGAATGGAGATCAGCATGGTCCAGCGGTAGCCAATCTTTTTTGCGACCGGGATGGCGACGAGGGACAAAAGCAGGTTGACGATGGTGTTGATCGTACCGATGATGACACAGGCACTCAAAGACCAACCGGAGAAGGACGCAAGCTGTGCGATGAACACGCCCAGAGTGGTGCACACGCCGATATTGACGAAGATGACCAAAAAGGCGCCGAGGGCGGCTTTATAGCCGGCGAATTTTTTGTTTTCCATGTTTCGTCCTCATTTTCCTTTCTATATCAGGTGAATGTTGCGTTACTGCAGACCCATCGCGGCATAGAAGCCGTCACGGATGGCCTTGCCGGATTTGCCGACCTGGTTGCAGTCGCCGATGTAATTGCACTTGGTATGATACTTGGCGTAGATCTTGTCCGCAACTTCGGTGTTGGACTTCTGGCCGAAGGCAGCGAGGACCGTATCGCCTGCGATCTTGGACTCGGTGCCGTCGTTGACATTGACCACGCGCACGCCGTCCGGCTCGATGCCTACAACACGCTGAGAAGTGTGCAGCGCGATGCCGTATTCTTTCATGAGCTCGTGGATGGTAATGCTGTTGATGAACTGCGCGTCCTTGGCAATGTCGTCCTGCATTTCGATGATGCTGACGTTCTTGCCTTCGCCATGAAGTTCGATCGCCGCGTCGCAGCCGGACAGGCCGCCGCCACAGATGACGATGTTCTGGCCGTCGGTGCCGTGGCGGTGATAATCGAGCACGGTCATGACGTTGGGCAGATCCGCACCCGGGATGGGCGGAACCAGCGGCACGGAACCGGTCGCGAGGAAGATCGCGTCGGCGCTGCCGAGGATCGGGTCATCGGCGGTGATCTCCGTGTTCAGGCGCAGATCCACGCCGAGCTTGTTGAGCTGGTTGTTGTACCACCAGATCAGGTCACGGATGCGGTGCTTGAAGCCGACGGATGCGATCGTGCCGAAGTTGCCGCCGATCTTGCCGCTCTTTTCAAACAGCGTGACCTTGCATCCGCGCATGGCAGCGACGCGCGCAGCCTCCAGACCGCCGGGGCCGGCGCCGATGACGACGACATTTTTCGGCTCGGGCAGCTTCGTGATCTGATAGTGGCCTCCATGCAAGCCTGAATGTTGACCGTGCAGGACAGCTGGGACTGACGGCCATGATGCGGCCGATGCATTCCTCGTTGCACAGCAGGCAGGGACGGATGTCATCACGACGGTTATCTTTGAGCTTGTTCGGGAAATCGGGGTCGGCGATGAGCTGGCGTCCGAACTGAATGATGTCCGCGTCGCCGCTCTCGAGCAGATCGACGGCTGTTTCCATCGTATGGCTGCCGCCGTTGATGATCGGCACGGAAACGTGTTTTCTGGCTTCCTTGCAGACGTAGGACGTCACGGAGTCACCGTAGTAAACAGTCGGATAGATGAGATCCAGGTGCTCATAGCTCGCGACGTCAACGTCGAACGCGTCCACGCCGGCCTTTTCCAGGATGCCAAGCAGCGGCACGCTGTCCTCAAGGGTGCGGCCGCCGTTGAAGCGGTGATCCAGGGAGATGCGGAAGAGGATCGGGAACTTCGGGCCGACGACCTTGCGGATCGTCTGCACGATCTCACAGGCGTAGCGGGCACGGTTTTCAAAGCTGCCGCCGTATTCATCCGTGCGGCGGTTCCAGATGGGGGACATGAACTGATCGATGATGTAGCCGGCGTGCGCGTGCACCTCGATGGCGTCAAAGCCGGAGCGGACGGCGATGTCTGCGTCAATGGCCCAGTCCTTGAGCGACTCCTTGATCTCCTCGATCGTCAGCGCGTGGCAAATGATGCTCGGGTCGAAGAAGTTCGGGTTGTCGGACGCGGAGAACATATTCTCGGTCGCGCCGGTGTCGATGGCGCCGTTGCGGCCGCAGCCGCCGGACAGCTGCAGGCAGACCTTTGCGCCCCATCTGTGGCAGCGCTCGGTCAGAACGGTCGTGCTGGGGATGGAGTGGTAGTCCCACACGGCAATGCCGGGACTGCCCTGCGCCAGCTGCTTGTTGACGAACATGGCGCCCGTCATGATCAGGCCGACGCCGCCCTTGGCGCGCTCTTCATAGTAGCGCATTCCTTCCTCGGTGTCCGTGCCGTCGAGGCGGGGCGTGTATGTACCCATCGGGGACAGTGAAATGCGGTTGCGGAGCTTCATGCCGTTGATCTGGATCGGCTCCCAAAGCTTTGTATAGTTATAAGGATAAGGCATAATGGTTCCTCCTGATGTATCTTTGCGGTTCTTGTTTTGGGCTTAGTGGCAGGTCCAGCCGCCGTCCACGGGGAGGATAGCACCCGTGACGTAAGAAGCTTCATCGGAAGCCAGGAATACGGCTGCGCCTTCCAGCTCGCCGACCTTGTCCAGCTCGGACGGCAGACCCGGACGATCCATCGGGGTGTTGACGCGGATGAAGCTGTCCATCGCTTCCATCTCTGCCGGGCCGTTGGATTCAGACGGGAAGAAGCCCGGGCAGATCGCGTTGACGGTGACGCCGGTGGTGGCGAGCTCCGTGGCCGCGCAGCGGGTCAGGTTCACGACACCGCCCTTGGCGGACTGATAGCCGGCGACCGGAACGCCGTTTTCACCGACGAGGCCGAGAATCGAGGCAATGTTGATGATGCGGCCGTAACCCTGCTTGACCATCACCTTGCCGAACTCGCGCAGGCACTTGAACAGGCCGAGCAGATCTGTGTTGATGTCCTTGAAGTATGCTTCGTCCGTCATTTCCAGAATCGGCATCGACGTGCCGCCGCCGGCGTTGTTGATGAGAATGTCGACCTTACCGAACTCGGTGAGAATGGTATCCAGAGCGGCCTTAACCTCTTCCAGATCATTCACATCGCACTTGACCGGGAGGCATTTGACACCGAGGGAGCGAACTTCTTCCGCGACCTGGTCGAGCTTTTCCTTGCGTCTGGCAAGGATCGCGACGTCAGCGCCCTGACGGGATGGCAAATGCAAAACCTCTTCCGAGACCGACAGATGCGCCGGTGACAACGGCAACTTTTCCGTGAAGATCAAACATGATGAAACCTCCTGAATGTTCATATTTGTAATGTGCTTGAAAGAATGTCTGTGTGTGCGGTGCAGTCCCTCCTGCGCGGCACGGCTTTCCTGCAGCAAAAGCCGAAACCGGAAGGGCGGAGCTGCTCGCCTTGCATGGCAAAATAGTAGCAGGAAAAAAGATTGTTTGTCAATTCACGAACTATGTGAACTTCGCGGATTTCATACCCCACATTTTTCACGGATTTCACACATGAAAAACGGCACTCGGAGCCGTTTTTGTTAATTGACACAATTTCGACGCTTGGTTTTGTAACAATTGCACAACAAATGTTCTGCGCATAACAGATGCGTGGAAACCGGAACGCCATCTTTTCCACGAAAATGACATTCTGCGACAAAAATGATGAAAAACGACATTTGACAAATTATTAACGGTACAATATAATGGACACTGTTTTAGAGAAACTTTCGGAAAAGGGGAGACCGGCATGCAAACGGAAGCGAAAATCGATGTGGTTCGGCGGCTGTGTATCGATGCGATCTTGTATCACCAGGATGCGACAACGTTGCTCAACGCTGTTTATGCAAAGATCCAGATTCCGCTGATTGCTTTTGATGAGACCATTGCGCTGATCGCATATGCCTTCCCGCGGCCGTTCTATTTCAAAGACTGGGACGAGATCGTGGAATACGGCACTTGTCCGAAGCAGAAAGTCCTGCAGAATCTGCGTGACTATCAGGAAGTGATCTACCGCAACCGCGCGCCGACGGTGATCTCCTGGGGCACCTGTGCGCAGCTGCATCAGATTTGCTGCCCGATTATTTGCCGCGATTTCCTCTACGGCTATATTGGCATGGCGCCGCAGGCCGGCAGCGACATGGAAGAAATGTCTGCAATCGAGGCGATGCTTGCCAAGACGCTTGGGCGCATTCTCAATGACGAGCAGCGCACAGACGTTCTCGCGCCGGAGCAGTATGTGAGCCACCTGCTGATGCGGGACAAGCCGGATCACAAGGTGCTCGATGCCTACGGTAAGCATTTTGCCCCGCCGTATCTGTTCGTAATGCTCATGCGTCCGGTTGTAAATGAAGCGGAGCTGCAATATGTCCTTGGACATATTTGCCGCACACAGCCGCAAGTCATTGGCTGTGCCAGTGAGTCGCGCTATCTGTACCTGCTGATTGCCGGAATGGACAGCGAAACGGCGCGGGTGATGATCCATCAGCATTTGCGAGCCGTTGCGCTGCAGACGGACTATTATGTCAGCTTTTCCGATGTGTTTTACGACATTCGGACGTTGCCGCAGCACAAGCTGCAGGCGACACTTACACAAACGGTCAACACGGCGCTTGGCCGCAGCGAGCACGTCTCCTCCTTTGTGGAAAACTACGCGGATATTATTGGCTACTACTCGATAGAGCATTATGGGAAGACTGCGGTTTTGCCGTATGTGCTGCAGAAGCTGGCAAAGCTGGACGCGCAGGAGGGGAAAGACTATATTCCAACGCTCTCATGCTATCTCGGCAACTCCATGCATCTGTCCCCAACGTCACACGCGCTCAACCTGCACCCCAATACAGTCCGCAGCCGGCTGGAACGCATCAGCAGCATTACCGGGCTGAACCTGGAGGATTATGATACGTTGATCCAGCTGCGCACAGGCTTGCATATCTATGATCTGCTGCGAACGGAGGGTGCAAAAACGGATACGCACGATCGGGAGGAACGCCTATGAACACCACAGCGACCTGCATCGACTTTGAGAAGATTCTGTTTGATGATCTTACGGCGGAAAAGCCGCTGCGTCAGATCCTGGAGCATGTGCGCCTGCACACGGGGTTGAACGTATTTGTCCTCTCCTGCGATTATCGCCCGCTGCTGTATTCTGCCGATCAGCTTCTGACGGCGTACTTTCCGCATCTGTATGAGAGCGGCGAGGACGTGATCTGTTATACGGGCGATGAGGCGGAGCAGACTGCCTTGCGGGAAATCTTCCACCGGCAGACGGCGGTGGTTTGGAAGCCAAGCTCGGACGATCCGTATTTTACGGTTTTCCACCCCGTCAGAAAGGAAGGGCAGCCGATGTGGCTGCTGGCGATCAAATGCAGTACGGAAGAGCAACTGGCGTTGGCTGAGCAGGCCGCGCAGCGGCTTGCGAGTTTGTGCGCGAGCCAGCTTGCGGTCGAAAGCAGCGGCACGACGGCACTCGACGGCGGTGCGGAGACAACTGTGGCGCGCGAGCTGATCGTGTTTGACTCCCCGGCATCCGGCAGCATATCACTGGCGCAGTTTAAGATGCAGTATGGCGCGCTGCTCAGTGGTGAGGCAATGAACCGCTTTCGGCCACCGTTTTCGATCTGTGCATTTCGCAGCCGCGATCCGCAGCAGACGGAGGAGATTACACGCAGGCGCTTGCGGAAATGAAGGAGCATTTCCCGGACAGCTTTTCCATTGTCAGCCGCGGCACACTGTATGCGTTTTTTACGCCTGCGATCGGAGCGGGTTTAGTGAGCTGGAGAATTTTTCTTATCAGTTTCAGCTTCGCGCCGGTCTGTCCGACAGGTTTGATACGCTTGAAGAGCGGCACTACTTTAAAAAACAGGCGCGGGAGCTGCTGAAGATCGGCGAGCACACGGCCAGCGCGAAGTATGTGTTTCCGTTCTTTGAAAACTACACACAGCTTCTGCTGTGCAACGCGGCAGATCGCTTTGGCGCACAGGCGTTTGTTTTATCGGACGTGCAGCGCCTGCGGGAGCTGGATGCTGAGAGCGGGAACAATAATATGCTGCAAACGCTCTGGCAATATAGCCGGTGCTTCAATACGCCGACAGCGGCCGCAAAGGCGCTGTATGTCGACCGCAGCACGCTGCATTACCGGCTCAAGAAGATCTCGGACCTCATGGAAACGGATCTGGACGTGCCGGCCAATGCGCAGGCGCTGTCGGCGTCGATCTGGCTGCGAGAGATTTATCGCTTTTCCGACGGCGCGGATAAGCAAAATTAAATACGCCGCTCGTAGGCCGCACGATCGCTCTCACAGACGAGGATCGTGCGGCCTGCCTGCGTCAGGCGCAGGTGCACGTGTGCGTCGCAGCTCTCGCGGATGGTCTCGGTCATGCTGCCGCACTGCGGCGCCAGCAGCGGGTGCCCGCCGTCCGTTGGGCGGATCGCCAGCTCCAGCAGCAGATCCCCCTGCCTGAGGCGGACGGTATCGGCTGTCAGCGTCAGGATGCGCACGCCGCGATAGGTGGCGAGACGATATTCGCGCCCCGCGAATATCAGCGCACAGATGCAGCCGGTGAACGCGTTGCCGAGAAACGGAATGTGCGCGATGGAGAGCATCAGAGAGCACGGCGGCGTGAAGTCGTTGCACTGCAGCCACAGATAGGATCTCGGGAACGAGCGGCCGGAGTCTTTTTCCGCATAACCGCTCCCATCGCGGAACACGTGCGTTTTCCCGTCCACGGTCACGCGGCCATCCACGCGATGCCCCATACTCACCACGCCGTGGCGGCATTGCATTGGCAGATGTGCGAACGGCCCCATGATGTCCGAGCGCAACGGCGTCCGTCCGTCATAGCGCAGGTCGCCGCTCACACCGGGCAGCTGGATATGCAGGCCGGCCGGGGAGAAGATGCACCCGCCGGTGCGTACCGTGTCGCCCCGGACGTGAAAATCCGGCATGGCAAAGTGCCGGGTGCCGTTTGAGTCGATCATCTGCACGAACGGACCGCCGGAGGCCCGGCCGGGGATGAAGGCAAGCATATAGTCGCCGGCGCGCTGCTTGTAGTACCAGCCCAGAAATCGCCCGTTAGACATGGGCGTCCCTCATGGCGGGATTGTCGATGAGCGCACCGTCCGGGCGGAAGCGCGAGCCGTGGCACGGACAGTCCCAGCTGTGCTCGGCAGCGTTCCAGCGCAGTGCGCAGCCGAGATGCGGGCAGCGTTTTGCGGTCGGGATCACGAAGTCCGCGAGCGTTGCGCCGAGGTTGCTCAGCAGCTGCAGATGCAGTATGCTTCGGTCGGGTGCGAACACCGGCGCGCAGGGATGCTCCCGTCCCATGACGGCGTCGCACAGGATTGCCGCCGCTGCCATGGATGTCGTCATGCCCCAATGATGGAAGCCGGTGGCGACATATACGTCCGGCAGACCTGGGCTGTAGCGGCCGATATAGGGGATGCCGTCGAGCGACATACAGTCCTGATTCGACCAGCGGTACCGCTCGCGCACGCCCGGGAACCAGGCGCGTGCAAAGGCCTCTGCGGCCGCATATCCTTCGCCGCTTCGACCCGTCCGATGGTCGCCGCCGCCGATGAGCAGCAGGTCCTGATAGTTGCGGAAATAGCAGCCATCGCCTGCGTCCGCTGCCGTGCAGCCGATCTGCGGCGCATGGTCGTAGGCAATGACGTAGGAACGTTTTTGATAGAGCTTCAGAAAATACCCGCCGCGCCGGTTGATAAACGGGAAATGTGTGGCCACAATGACCTTTTTTGCGTGCACGCGGCCGTGCGCGGTGACGGCCGTCGTGCCGTCGAGTGCCGTGACGAACGAGTGCTCATAAATGCGCAGCCCCTTGGTCATGGCATTGAGAAACTGCAGCGGGTGAAACTGCGCCATGTCCGGGTAGATCACGGCGTCCGCGACCGGCAGCGGCAGCTGCGGGTTTGTGGTATATTCGGCGTCAAAGCCGAGCGCGTGCAGCAGCTCGGCCTCTTCCCCGCAGATGATCCTGCCCGGTCAGCGAGTACATGATCGAAGGGCGCGTCTCGAGTGCGCAGTCGATGTGCTGCGCCAGCGCACGAAACCGTGCCAGCGCGTCCAGATTTGCGCGCAGATATTGCTGCGCGCGCTCCATGCCGTATCGTTTGGCGATGTCGCGGTAGAGCGTGTCGTGCTGCGCCGTCAGCGCGGCGGTCGTGCCCTTCGTGATTCCCTCGCCGACCTGCCGGGCTTCGAGCAGTACATTGTCGATGCCCTGCGCAGTCAGCTGTGCCGCGCACAGCACGCCCGCCATGCCGCCGCCGATCACGCACAC
>VOFG01002699.1_pt1 | contig 12732 bp, 14 predicted proteins | sample 5384171 | NCBI WGS metagenome assembly VOFG01 (sample SAMN12384726, study PRJNA508395) | human gut metagenome | isolation source: healthy gut F | host: Homo sapiens | reverse complement strand
CGAAGCCTTCAAGAACCCCTGACGTACGCGCAGGTGGTTCCATCGTAAGCTCAACCAAGGTGGGACCGGCAGTGGCAAAGGACATCACACACGGAGCCATCATCTCGGTGCTCTTCGCACTCGTGGCGATCTTCGTATATATCCTCATCCGCTTCCGCAACGTGGCATTCTCCATCGGCTCTACCGTAGCCCTTGCCATTGATGCCACCATCGTCATCGGATTCTTCTCACTCCTGTGGGACATCGTTCCGTTCTCACTTGAGGTAGATCAGACATTCATCGGCGCCATCCTCACCGTTATCGGTTACTCAATCAACGACAAGGTGGTGGTGTTCGACCGTATCCGCGAGAACCTCTCACTGCACAGAAAGATGGATTTGCAGCAGCTCTTCAACAACTCATTGAACGAGACTCTTGCACGAACCATCAACACCTCGCTCTCAACACTCATCGTGCTGCTCTGTATCTTCATCCTCGGTGGTGAAAGCACACGCAGCTTCTCGTTCGCAATGGTGCTTGGTGTAGTCTTCGGAACTCTGTCGTCAATCTTCATCGCAGCTCCTATCGCCTACATCACACTGGGCCGCAAGATCAAGGAGACCAACGAAGCCGACGCCGCAGCAGAGACGGTGAAAGCCCTGACAGAAACTTCTTCATAATTACGCATATCTGCGACCGCTTTCCCACTCGATGGGAAAGCGGTCATTTTGTTTTTTACTACTTTTTACCCATCACTACACACACCGCGCGGAATCCACACGGCGGTGCGCAAACCCCATAACGCAAATGAGCAACACCGAAAGCAAGGACCAACTGCTATCACTCATCCGGCAGAAGAAGCCCATGACGCTCGGACAGCAGGCACGGCTCGTGCTGCAGCTCAGCACGCCCGCCATCCTGCGCAGCTCACCACCACCATGATGCAGTACATCGACGCGTCGATGGTGGGCAGCATGGGTGCCGAAGCATCGGCTTCCATCGGCATCGTGGAGACCACGGTATGGCTCCTCGGCAGTATCTGTTCAGCCACGGCGGCAGGCTTCTATGTGCAGGTGAGCCACCAGTTGGGTGCCGACGACGGTCCCCAGGCACGCGACACACTGCGCCAAGGCATCGTGTCGGTGCTCGCCGTGAGCATGGTTCTGAGTCTGACGGCACTCGCCGTAAGCCCATTCCTGCCCGTATGGCTTGGCGGAAACGCCGACATCAACGCCTCGGCGTCGGCCTACTTCGCCATCATCGCCATGGGAATACCCGCATTCCAGTTCTCCATCTTCGGTTCGGGAATGCTCCGCAGCAGCGGCAACATGGTGGTGCCAAGCATAATGAGCGTGGTGATGATGTCGCTCGACGTGGTGTTCAACTTCTTCCTCATCTTCCCCACGCGCACCGTCAGCATCCTCGGCACGGCGTTCACCATGCCCGGAGCGGGTCTCTCCGTCGAGGAGCCGCCATCGGCACGGTGTCGGCAGAGTGCATCGCCGCCTCCATCACGATGTACCTGCTCTGTTTCCGCCGCGGCGAACTGTCGCTGCGGCGCCGTCCCGGCCGCTTCCGCCCCACCCGACGCGTGCTCGGCAAGGCGTTGCACATAAGTCTGCCGATGGGTCTGCAACAGGGCATCATGTGCTCGGCGTATGTCGCCACGACGCTCATCATCGCCCCGCTCGGCACCTTCGCCATCGCCGCCAACTCGTTCGGCATCATCATCGAGAGCCTGTGCTACATGCCGGGCTACGGCATCGCCGACGCCGCCACCACACTTGTGGGACAGAGTCTGGGCGCGGCACGCCACGAACTGATGAAGCGTTTCGCCTGGCTCTCGGTGCTTTTGGGCATGGCTGTCATGGCCGTTATGGGCGTGGTAATGTATGTCGGCGCACCGTTTGCCATGAGTCTGATGGCGCCGGTGAGCGAAGTGCGCAGCCTCGGAGCCGGGATTCTGCGCATAGAAGCCTTTGCCGAACCCATGTTCGCCGCCGCCATCGTGAGCTACGGCGTGTTCGTAGGTGCGGCGCAGACACTCGTGCCGAGCCTGATGAACCTCGCGTCGATGTGGGAGTGCGCATCACGCTCGCCGCACTGCTCGCCCCCCACGATGGGACTGCGCGGCGTCTGGCCGCCATGTGCATCGAACTGTGTTTCAGAGGGTTCATCTTCCTCGTGCGACTAAGGTTCTGGCGAAGCGGAAGGAGCAAAGGATAGGAACGGGGGAAGAAGTCGGAGAAGTTAGAGAAGAAGTTAAAGAAGTTAGAGAAGAAGTTAAAGAAGTTAGAGAAGTTAAAGAAGGTAAAGCCGTATGCTTTGCTAATCATAGGAGGTCGAGCGTCCCGCTGACAACAACACCCAAGGCAATGGGTTAGAGAAGAAGTTAAAGAAGTTATCGGAAGTTAGAGAAGTTAAAGCCGTATGCTTTGCTAATCATAGGAGGTCGAGCGTCCCGCTGACAACAACACCCAAGGTAATGGGTTAGAGAAGAAGTTAGAGAAGGTAAAGAAGTTAGAGAAGTTAAAGCCGTATGCTTTGCTAATCATAAGAGGTCGAGCGTCCCGCTCGACAACAACACCCAAGGTAAGGGGTTAGAGAAGTTAAAGCCATTGACCTTCAGCATTCGGAAGCGGATGGGAGCGAATCCCACTCTGGCGGATGGAAGAAAACGGACACTCGTCAAGCGGCATTCCGACGGCTTTTCAAACAAGGCTTCTTTAGAATGCAAACAAGGCTTCTTTTGAATGCAAACAAGGCTTGTTTTCATTGCAAAGAAGCCTTGTTTGCAAAGCGGCAATGCGTGCGCTACGGGCGACGGTGCAGACACGATGCGGCGGAGGGTGCTATTTCCATCCGTTTTATTTCTATATTCCGAAAAAAAATGCGTAAGTTTGCACACGCTTAGCGTGCCTGTCCGCACCACGATGCCGCCCTTGCAGCACGGCGGAGGCGATGGCAACGGCACGGGAAGAAGTCCGCAAGGTCTTGTAGTTCAATGGATAGAACAACGCTCTCCTAAAGCGTAGATTTGGGTTCGATTCCCAACAGGACTACGAAAGACGCCTGGTTCCACAACAGATGAAGCCAGGCGTCTTCGCGATGCCGCCGACGTCCGTGGAGTTCAACTATAGTGGTGAAGGCCCCAAGGACGCACCTGCCCCCACTGAGGACAAAGCTGCCGAAGAGGAGGCCAAGACGGATGTTGCCGCTGCTGGCGACTCTGCCAAGGCTGCTGCTGGCGACTCTACCGCCACTGCCGTCAAGGCTGACACGGGCACCGCTGGCGTGGGTTCAGACCTCTGGACACCGGTCATCAAGGAGCTGAAGGCTTTTGAGGACGGTCAGAGCACCAAGAACAAGTCGGTTTGGTACATCTTCCTAATGGGTATCGTCGGTGGTTTCGTAGCCCTGCTCACGCCGTGCGTATGGCCGATTATCCCGATGACGGTGAGCTTCTTCCTGAAGCGTTCCAAGGACAGCAAGAGCAAGGGTATCCGCGACGCTGCCACCTATGGTATCTCCATCATCGTCATCTACATGGCCCTTGCGCTCATTGTGACGGCACTCCTTGGCCCACAGCGCCTCAACGAGTTGGCTACCAACGCACCGTTCAATATCTTCTTCTTCCTCCTGCTGGTTGTCTTCGCTTTCAGCTTCTTCGGATGGTTTGAGTTGCAGCTGCCCTCATCATGGGGTAACGCCGTCGATACGAAGGCTTCCACCACTACAGGACTTCTCTCCATCGCCCTGATGGCCTTCACCCTCTGCCTCGTCAGCTTCTCTTGCACGGCCCCGATTATCGGTCTGCTGCTTGTGGAGGCCGCTACGAGTGGCGACTGGGTGGCTCCGACAGTAGGTATGTTCGGCTTCGCCCTCGCTTTGGCCCTGCCGTTCTCACTCTTCGCCATGTTCCCGACCTGGCTGCAGAAGGCTCCGAAGTCGGGCTCTTGGATGAACATGATCAAGGTAGTGCTGGGCTTCGTCGAGTTGGCCTTCTCTGAGCCACGGCATCTTCGGCGACACCATCTACTCCCACATCATCGCCAAGACGGCCCTGGCCTGCGACGCGCGCATGGGTGGCGCGATGGTGCCCGTGATGAGCAATAGCGGCAGCGGCAACCAGGGCATCTGCGCCACCAATCCCGTGGTGGTCTTCGCACAGGAGAACAAGAACACGGACGAAGAGCTGGAGACACGAGGGACTTAAAATCCCTTGGCCAGTAACGGCTGTGCGGGTTCGAGTCCCGCAAAAACATTTGAAACAATTTTTTTTTCCATATCTTTGCACAAGACATATTGGCAAAATGTCTAAAAATAGAAATATCTTTAATTAAACACTTATTATTCACTATTTAAACAGAAAGGATTTCTTATGAAGAAAATTCTACCTTTTGTACTTTTTCCTCTTGATGTCAGTGACAGCAATGGCAGGAAACAGTTATGAGTTCGAAGAGACATACCGTTACTATGGCGATGTAACACATGATGGTACTGGCCTCGCAAAAAGTTGTCATCACCGACAATGAAGACGGTACTTACACCATTGCAATCTCTGGAATGCAGTGCTATGTGGACCTTGGAACAATCACATTCAAGAACATCCCTGGTAAGGAACTCCGCGGCATCACAACTTTTTTCTTCCGACATGGAGTTCGTAGAGGAGAAGTTGTAAATAGCGGTTTCAACCGTGGCGAGACAAAGATGACCGTTGAAGGCGCTTTCAAGAAGGACGAATGCTACGTTGAGCTTGCCGGAAAGTTCCAGGGATGGAGCGACAACCCATTCCAGATCTGGATCGGTTCACCGGTTGAACCAGACGCTTTCTGTTTACAAAAGGCTGAAATCACATACGGCGACGACACTGTAACACACGATGCTGACGAAGTACGCGTCATCGACAACGGCGACGGCACAATGAAGTTCGTATATCCGCAGTTCACTTTCGCTGAAAGCAACATCGTAGTAGGCGACTATTCTGTCAGCAATGTCTCTGTTTCAGAGGCTGACGAGAACGGCTTCAAGAAATTCACAAGCTACAATTCAGCAAAGCTTGCCAACCCCAGCGCATTCGCAGCAGCTTCTGGTCTGAGCCCTGAACTGGATCTTCCCACTATCATCAGCGGCCGCTACAACGAAAAGAGCATCGAAATGAAAGGCGAGTTCATGGTTTCTGGTTCTGGTACAGCACCAAAGGCTAAGTTCGTTATCTCTAACCTTGAGACTGGCATCAGCGCTGTTGAAGCCAACAACGCAGCTACCGACGGTATCTGCTCAGCTACCGGCGTGAAGTACAACAAGCTTCAGAAGGGCTTGAACATCGTTCGCAAGGGCGGTAAGACCTTCAAGGTATTGAAGAAGTAAAGAGATAACTTCTCATAGAAAATGTTTAAAAGTAAACAGGCGCAAAGGGGCCTTCACAGCCCGGCGCCTGTTTTTTGTGCGCATACGGAAACGCCTTAAAACCAATGTTTTTATGCCTCCGCCAGAGCAAAGGATAGGAGGTCGAGCGTCCCGCTCGACAACACCACCCACGGTAAGGAGTTAAAGAAGTTAGAGAAGAAAGGAGTTAAAAAGCCATTAGCCTTGAGGAGGCAGAAGTTAGGAATTCAGAAGTTAAGCCATTAGCTTTAAAGATTACAGGTGTTAAGAATTCAGAAGTTCTTGCCAAGACAAGCGGCAGAGCCGAGCGAGAGCCGTATGCCTTGCCAATCATAGGAGGTCGCAATCAGTTATCGTCTCTTTCTTCTTTATAGTCCTCACTTTTATTCAACAACAGACTGTCTTTGGCATTCAATGGCGAAACTACCGACTTGCCAGTCTTTGCTTCGAGTTCCATACGGGCATTACGGGCTATCTCACCGCCCCGACGTGCTACATTCATGTGCTCACTAAAGTTTCGGGAGTCTGGCTTTCTGATATATCCTTAGTGGAAAGTTCTGCCAACATATTCAACACAAGTTCGCGGTTGGTCATGTTATCGCGCAGGTTTTTCTTTTTCAATCCCTTGAACTTCTTATACTCCCGTGCCGTCATACCAGCCCATGTATGATAGATTATGTCCGTCAGTGTTGCAAACTGTACCCCTTCCTCCAGTCCCCTACGCTTCCACTCGTCAGTCAAATCTTTACGAATTTCTATGGACTTGAGACGTTGGTTTATCAATTGTCTGAATAACCAAGCCGTTTGTAGTCTGCAAGAGCCTGCTGAATGCCCAACTCGGGTCTTGCATCTGCTCTAATCGCTGCGCAGCCACTTAATGTCGATGCGGTCGAGCAGCGGTCCTGAGATTTTGTTCATATACCGCTGGATCTGTCCCGGCGAGCACACACAGACATGGGTCGGGTCGCCATAGTAGCCACAGGGGCAGGGATTCATCGAGGCGACGAACATGAAGGAGGCTGGGTAGGTGATGGTGTATTTGGCGCGCGCGATCGTGATCAGACGGTCTTCGAGCGGCTGACGCAAGACTTCGAGGGTATGCTTGTTGAACTCGGGCAACTCGTCGGCGAAGAGCACGCCGTTGTGGGCCAGAGAGATCTCGCCGGGCATGGGGTCCACACCGCCTCCGACCAATGCCACCTGGGAGATGGTGTGGTGCGGACTGCGAAACGGGCGCTGCGAGATCAGTCCCTTACCGGCAGACAACTTGCCCGCAATGGAGTGGATCTGCGTCGTCTCCAAGCTCTCCGAGAGCGTCAGAGGAGGCAGTATCGACGGCAAGCGCTTGGCCATCATACTCTTGCCCGATCCTGGCGGACCTATCATCACGAGGTTGTGACCACCCGCGGCAGCCACCTCCAAGGCGCGCTTCACACTCTCCTGATTGTCGCCCAAATAGACATAGTCGTACTGGGGCAACTGTTGGCGGATGCCCTGAAGAATGGTCAGTCCGCCATAGCCGGAATCGAAGATACCGATAGGTCCGGGAGTTTGTGGGAGAGTCATAGTGATGAGTTTTTTATCTTGAAATATCGTGAGGAAACACGGACAATAGCGAGACCATGAAAGGAAACACAGGAAACCACGAGACCGTGTGTGGAAAGACAAGCGAGAGGGTAAGTGCGCGGGACGCTCCTACTTTTTCCCACTCAACTCCTGCTTGAGTAGGAGCGTAATCTCGTCGCCTTGTGCACTATCGGCATAGGGGAGGTTGTCGCCGTCACTATTAAGGACAAAGGCGTAGCCTCGCTGGCGGGCAATCTCTGCCACAGCGGCCAGCAACTTGCGTTTAGCTGGAGCATAGGCTCGCAGGGTCTCACGTGCCAGCAGTCGCTCGCCTTCGGCCTTGAAGGCAATATTCTGGCTCATCAGCTCCTGAAGTTCGGCCTGGCGCTTGCGGCGGATAGAGGTGGCTAGGTTGCGTTGCTGGTCGAGAAACTCCTCGTACTTCAACGAGAAGTCGTCAGCGGAGCGTTTAGCCTCACGGGCGTACTCCGTCTTGAGAGAATCGACATAACGTCCCGCAGCCTGGTATTCGGGCATGGAACGCAGCACTTCCTCCTGGCTGAACCAAGCAAACCGTAGGGTGGGCGTAGATTCGGGCGCAGTCTCTTCAGTGACTGAGAGCGAGAGGGGCGCAGTAGCCTCTTGCGCAGTGGCAAGGATTGGGAGGCTCGCGAACAGAAGAGTGTAAAGGGTCTTTTTCATCTTCATTTCTTGGTTGATAAGCGATTGTGAGTAAAAGCGGTCAAGGGCAGACAGACCCGATGTCTATCTGCCCTTGTCTGCATAACGGGTCGATGCGGCGTCGACTTACTTCATCTTGGCAAGCTCTGCCTTCACCTCGACGGTGATATCCTTGCTGATCGTGTCGTTGATGTAGAGAGGCTGACCGCCGTCCTTCTCCATGATATAGACGTAACCACCCGCCTTAGCAACAGATGCAATAGCCGTGCGAACCTTGTCGAGCAACGGTCCGAGCTTACGCTGCTGCTCGTCGTTGAAGGCCTTCTGGTTGTCCTGGGCGGTCTGCTGAATCTTCTGGTACATATCGTTCAACTCACGCTCAGTCTCTTCCTGCTTGGCGGTAGGCATAGTAGCCTTGGCCTTGTCGTAGGCCTCGGCCTTGGTCTGAAGCTCTTTCTGCATGTCCTCCAACTGCTTCTGATACTCGTTGCCCTTGGCCTGCAGCTCGTTCTGAACTGCTACTGCCTCGGGAAGGGACATCAGGAGAGCCTGGGAGTCAATGTGGCCAAACTTCTGTGCAAACATCGTCATCGGTGCGCAAAGCATCAATGCAATCAGTAACTTCTTCATTTTTCTTTTAGCTTAATGATATTATTATTATTGTTTCTTCGTAGATCAATCCTGGCCATAGCCAAGTTTCTGGAGCACCTCATTGCTAATGTCGATCTTCGGCGAGCCATAGATGATGCCCGCGCTATCGCTGGAGCGGTCTATGACAAGGGAGTAGCCGCGCTGGTCAGCAATATCCTTCACGGCGGTGTAGATCTCCTCCTGGATCGGCGTCATCAGGGAGGTGCGCTTCTTGAACAACTCACCCTCCGGACCGAAGTACTTGCGCTTCAGATCTGAAGCCTGCTTCTCCTTGGCCATGATGTCCTCCTGGCGCTTCTTCTTCTGCTCCTCGGAGAGGAAGACTACCTCATTCTGGTAGTTCTTGTACATCGTGCCAGCCTCGGTAGTGAGGGCTTCGACCTCAGCCTGCCATTTCTTGCTCACCTGGTTGAGCTGCTCGTTGGCGCGCTCATAGGCGGGCACGTTCTTGAGGACGTATTCCATATCGATGAGGGCAAACTTCTGTGCCATCGCCGCCTTCGGAAGGAGGGCGAAGAGAGCGAGCAGGAGTAGCGTCCAGGCTTTTGCGCCCATCATCTTGCCAACAGTCTGTTTCATATTCTTTATTGTTTTTGTCTATTCGATATTTTTTCGTTGCTGTTCCTCGCCCGAGCTGTGGATTCTGTCAGACCCTATCCCTTCAGGGATTGCCTCAGGCTCCCCCCATGAAGATCATGGTTCCTGGGGTAGAGGCCCGTGCGTAGGCGGACTTAGAACTCCTGGCCAAGGATGAAGTGGAACTGACTGCCACCCTTGCTGTAAGATCCGTTGTTATAGACCTTGTCGAAACCATAGGCCCAATCGAGACCCATCAGACCTACCATCGGGAGGAAGATGCGCACACCGATACCTGCCGAACGCTTCATGTCAAACGGGTTGAAGTCCTTGGTCTGTGCCCAGGCGTTGCCCGCCTCGATGAATCCAAGTCCGTAGATCGTGGTATTGCCCAAGAGGAACGGATAACGGAGCTCCAAAGAGAAGCGATCGTAAGCATAGGCGTTGTAGCCAGAGAAGTTGACCTGTGCCTGGGCGTTGTTGGAGATGGAGCCGTTCTCATAACCACGGAGGCCGATAGTCTCCTCGGCATAGCCCGTAGAATAGCCACTCATACCATCACCACCGACGTAGAAGGTCTCAAAGGGCGACTGCTTAAAGCGGTTGTAGGAACCGAGCAATCCCAGTTCGACACGCGTCATGAGCACGAGACTCTTCGTGGAATTGGTCAGTGCGGTGAAGGTGCGGGCCTTAAACTTCCACTTGTAGTACTCCACCCACTTGTACTTCTCCTGCTGCTCCTGCTGGTAGGTAGCCGACTGGGCGTTGGTAGCCAAGTGCTCGTAGTCCTTGCCATCCCACTTAGACCAGGGCGGCGTCATTGTCAGCGATACCATAAACTCGGATCCGCGGCGCGGGTAGAGCTGGTTGTCGGTGGAGGTGCGGTTGAGCGTGACGCTGAGGTTGAGGTTGTTGGCCGTACCGTTGGACATGATGAAGTAGCGCCAGTTGCGCAGGTCATAGCGCTGATAGGCGAGCTGGAGCGAGAGCGTGAAGTAATCGTCAGGCCATCTGAGACGCTTACCCCAACCGACATTCACACCATAGAGTTTGATGTACTTGTCGGGGTCGTAGTAGTTCTCGTAATTGTTGTAATTGTAGTTGCCATAGCCATACATGTAGTTGTAGTAGTTGTACATGCTGGAACTATTATAGTAGTTGCTCGACACGTCGGTCTGCTTGCTGAAGAAAGCACCCACGCTAAACTGGATGGGGCGGCGTCCGCCAAACCAGTTGGTGGAATACTGTGCAGAATAGCTCTGGTAGTAGGACGCATTGCTCTGTGCGGAGAGCTGCAATACCTCGCCGTCGCCAATCGGCATCAACCCCTTGTGCTCTTTGTTCTTATGAAAGAGGTTGGCCATGGAGAAGTTGTTGAGCTTCAGTCCCACACGTCCGATAACGCCCGTCTGTCCCCATCCAAACGACAACTCAATCTGGTCGTTGGACTTCTGCTTCAGATTCCAGTCGATATCCACCGTTCCGTTCTCGTAGTTGGGATGCGGGACTGGATTGACCGACTCGGGGTCGAAGTGACCCATGGAAGCAATCTCTCGTGCGGAACGCTGCAAGGCCTCTCGGGAGAAGAGGTCGCCAGGCTTGGTGCGCAGCTCACGGCGGATGACATTCTCATAGAGTCGATCATTGCCATTGATGCGGACACGGCTGATACGCGCCTGCTGACCCTCGAAGATACGCATTTCCAGGTCGATGCTATCACCTACGACGTTGACCTCAGCTGGTTCAAGGTTGTAGAAGATATAACCGTTATTCCAATAGGCATTGCCCACGGCGTCGTCGTCCTCCGTCAGTCGTTTGCTGAGGTACTTCTGGTTATAGACATCACCCTTGTGCATACCAAGCAGGGCTGAAAGGTAGTCAGTGGAATAGACCGTATTGCCCACCCAGGTGATGTTGCGGACATAATACTTGATACCCTCATCGACCTCCACATAGACATTGACGTGCTTCTCGTCAGCATTCCACACACTATCGCGCAGGATGCGGGCGTCGCGGTAGCCCAGCTCGTTGTATTTGGCTATAAGATTCTTTTTGTCCTCTGCCCAGCGCTCGGGCGTAAACTTCTTCGCTTTGAGGAAGTTGCCCAGCTTTCCTGCCTCATGGATCTTGGCAAAAGCTCCCTTGCGGAAAAGGCCACCCTTGATCTTGCTGGCAGGCAACTGCTGGTTGCCATGGATATAGATGGTGCGGACCTTCAGTTTCTCGTGTTTATCTATCTCGATGTCGAGGATAACGTGGTTCTTGTTGACCACATCCTCGCGCTGGCGGATGTTGATCTCGGCGTTCTTATAACCCTTGTCATCGAAATACTTCTTGGCGATGAGCTTCGCGCGGTCGATCATGTTGGGCGTAATCTGTCCACCCTTGAGCAGTCCGAGGGAGTTTTCGAGGTCGGTCTGCTCGCTCTTCTTCACACCACTATAATTGATGGTGGAGACACGGGGGCGCGTCTTGAGGTAGATATGCAGATAGACGTCGTTGCCAACGATCGAGTCGGCTGCGATAGAGACGTCAGAGAAGAGTCCGTGCTTCCAATAGCGCTTCACGGCGTCCGTGACGGCATTGCCCGGAATTTCAATCTCCTGTCCGACCTGCAGACCGGAGATATTCGTGAGCACATAGTCCTCGTAGCCTTCCACACCTGACACCTGCAAGCCCGCCAGACGATAGTTGCCTGGCACGCCCGCATAACTGATCGGTGGGTTGACAATCTTCTCTTGTGCGCACACCTTTGCCGCCGTTCCCACCGAGAGAAAGCCGGCAAGCAGCAACACCTTATCTATCTTGTTCATCCTTGTTGATTTTCGTTCTCAATTTGTTTCTCGGTCTTTCCGAAACGACGTTGACGGCTCTGGTAGCTGATGATGGCCTTGTGGAGGTCCTCCTCGTCGAAGTCGGGCCAGTAGGTATCGCAGAAGTACAACTCCGAATAGGCTATTTGCCAAAGCAGGAAATTGCTCACGCGCAGCTCCCCGCCCGTGCGGATCAGTAAGTCGGGATCGGGCATGAAACTTGTCTGCAAATGCTGGGCAATAACCTCCTCTGTGATATTCTCCGATCCAATACGGCGGGAAATGAGAGGATTCCATTTCTCATCGACAATATCCTTGACCGCTTTCACGATCTCCCACCGCGCGGAATAGCTCAGGGCCACGACCATCGTCATAGCCGTATTGTCCTTGGTATGTTCCTCCGTCTCGCGGAGCTTCTGCTGCACCTCGTCGGGCAGGCGACCCATATCGCCAATGACGCGGAAGCGCACGTTGTTCTTCATAAAGATCTCGTCCTCAAGCGACGAGAGGACCAGCCCCATAAGGGCAGCCACCTCCGTGTCTGGGCGATTCCAATTCTCCGTGGAGAAGGTATAGAGCGTCAGAAACTTGACTCCTAAGCGTGTGCACTCGGAAGTTATTTTCCTGACCGTCTCCACCCCCATCTGATGGCCGTAGGAACGGGGTTTCCCGTGCTCATTGGCCCAACGGCCGTTGCCATCCATGATAATGGCAATATGCTCCGGAATGCGGTTCGGATCGAGCGTATTGATCGTTGTTATGTTATTCATCCTCGTTGTGGCAAGTTCTGCACTTGGCCTTGAAACTATATGTGATGGTGAATTGGAGCGTGGAATAGCAATCAGTATTCTTGAAAGCTCCCGTGCTCGGGATATCGTAGGGGTCTTTCTTGCCGTCGAGCTCGTCACTCAACGAAAAGTGTATGGCCCATTCCACTCCGATATTGACTCTCTTGCCAGCCTTGTATTTGATACCAATACCCAGCGGCACATTGGCCGAAAAGACGCTGCTTTTGTCGGTCTGACCATCTAGGGAGACGTAGGTTGCACCCAATCCTGCAAAGACGAACGGCGTGATT
>VOFG01004949.1_pt1 | contig 12752 bp, 23 predicted proteins | sample 5384171 | NCBI WGS metagenome assembly VOFG01 (sample SAMN12384726, study PRJNA508395) | human gut metagenome | isolation source: healthy gut F | host: Homo sapiens | reverse complement strand
ACCATGGCCACGGTGCCATTGAGAACATCGTTCCCGAGCTGACCGCCCGCGGCTACAAGAAGGCTTTTGTCTGCTCTGACCCCGATCTGATCAAGTTTGGTGTGACCAAGAAAGTCACTGACCTGCTGGATGCTGCAAACTTCGCCTACGCTGTTTACAGCGAGATCAAACCCAACCCCACCATCGCCAACGTGCAGGACGGCGTGGCAGCCTTCAAGGCTGCTGAGGCAGACTGCATCGTGACCATCGGCGGCGGCTCCTCCATGGATACCGCAAAGGCCATCGGCATCATCATCAACAACCCCGAGTTCGCGGATGTGCGCTCTCTGGAAGGCGTGGCTCCCACCAAGAAGCACGCTGTGTTCACCATGTCAAGAAGCTCTCTGCCGACGTCGGGCATCCCCGCCGACCCATCCTGAAGGAGGAGGACGTCCAGTTCCTGGCCGAGTCCGCCTTTGCCGACGATACCTGCTGCCCGGCAACCCCCTTCGCGACACCAGCGTCGAGGAGATCATGAGCTGTACCGCAGCCTGATGTGATTTAGTATTACATAATTAAGAGGCATCTGCTTTGAAATGGCAGGCACCCTCTTTTTTGCTGTTAAGTCGTTTTATGGGTTCAGCAGGAGCGGTCTTGACCGCTCCGGGACGTGACGATGGCCGCAACAGCCCGGAGGGGTCAAGACCCCTCCCTACAAGCAGGGTAGGGGCCGCACATGCGGCCCGCAACCTTACGCAAAGCAATTTTACCGGAAGAAGCCGCCCCGGCCCCGTACAAATATTGTGATTTTGTTTGAATTTCTTCGGTTCCTTCTTTGCAAAGAAGGAACAAACCCCGTTAAGAATCGAATCCAGCTTCAGCACCGCGGTAAACGCCTCGCTCGGCAGGGTCACGCTGCCCAGCTGGCGCATCTTCTTTGCCTTCCTTTTGCTTTTCCAGCAGCTTCTTCTTACGGTGATGTCGCCGCCGTAGCACTTGGCCAGCACATCCTTGCGCATGGCCTTTGACCGTCTGCGGGCAATGACCTTGCCGCCGACAGCCGCCTGCACAGGGATCTCAAACAGCGCGCGGGGGATATTCTCCTTGTCAGCTTTTCGCATGCGGCGGCCCTTGGCGTAGGCATTGTCGGCAAAGACGATCATCGACAGGGCATCGACGACCTCCGCCGTTGAGCAAACCAGACGGACGAGCTTTGCTCTCGTGCCCCTCCCACTCATAGTCGTAGCTGGCGTAGCCGCGGCTGCGGGACTTGATCGCGTCAAAAGAAGTCATAGACGATCTCGCCCAGCAGGATCAGGTAGTGCAGGTCAACGCGCGGGACCTGTCCATATTTCATGTCGACCAGCACGCCGCGCTTCGTCTGGCACAGATCCATCAGCGCCGACATAATCGTTAGGGATGTAGATATGGGCGTTGACGAACGGCTCCTCCTGCTTGACGATGCGGGTCGGGTCCGGGTAGGCCGGAGGGGTTGTCGATGATCTCGACCGTGCCATCGGTCAGTGTCAGCCGGTACTGGACGCCGGGGGTCGTGTGGATCAGGTCAAGGTCGAACTCGCGCTCAAGACGCTCGGTGATGATCTCCATGTGGAGCAGACCGAGGAAACCGCAGCGGAAACCAAAGCCCAGCGCCGCACTGGTCTCCGGCTCAAAGGTCAGGCTGGCATCGTTGAGCTGCAGCTTCTCAGCGCATCCTTCAGGTCGGGGTAGTCCGCGCCCGTCAGCGGGTAATACCATAGAGATTTCATCGGCGTCACGGTGCGGAAAGCCGGGCAGCGGCTCCGGCGTGGGGTTGGCCGCCAACGTGACAGTATCGCCGACGCGGTGTCGCGCACCGTCTTGATGCTGGCGGTGAAATAACCGACCTCACCGGCCTCCAGCTTGTCCGCGGGGGGGTCAGGCGGTCACCCATGTGGCCGACACTCGACAAGCTGAACTGGGCACCGGTGCTCATCAGGCGGATGGTATCGCCGGGCCGGACGGTGCCCTCAAAGATGCGCACATAGACGATAACGCCCTTGTAGCTGTCGTAGATGGAGTCGAAGATCAGCGCTTTCAGCGGCGCGGTGGGGGTCGCCCGTGGGGCGAGGATGTCGCAGCGACGCATTCCAGCACGTCCGCTTGACGCCGATACCCAGCTTGGCCGGGCAGGGGCCTCCATGCGGGAACGAGCCGATGACATCCTCGACCTCTTTGGCAGCAGCGTCGGGTCGGCGCTGGGCAGGTCGATCTTGTTCAGGATGGGCACCAGCTCCAGATCATGGTCAGCGCCAAATGGCAGTTGGCCAGCGTCTGGGCCTCCACGCCCGGCTGGCGTCCACGACCAGCACTGCACCTCGCAGGCCCAGACTGCAGCTGACCTCGTACTGAAAAAGTCCACATGGCCCGGGGGCCATCAATGAGGTTGAACTCATAGGTCTCGCCGTCGTCGGCCTTAGCGCATCGTCACGGCGCGGGCCTTGATCGTAATGCCGCGCTCCTTCTCAATGTCCATATTGTCCAGCACCTGATCGGTCATGGTGCGCTTGTCAACGCTGTCGGTCAGCTCCAGCATACGGTCGGACAGGGTGGATTTTCCGTGGTCGATGTGGGCAATAATACAGAAGTTGCGGATGTTTTTGCGGGCCATCAGGTTTCCTCCAAATCGTTCCAGATCTCGCAGATCTTGCCGTTCTCTTTGTATACGCGGGGCACGCGGCGCGCCAGCCCGCAGACAATTTCGTAGTTGATGGTCTGGGTCTTGGCCGCAATGGTGTCGGCGGTGTCGCCGCCGCCCGGGCCAAAGACTGTGACCTCGTCGCCCATCTTGACATCAGGAATGTCCGTTACATCGAGCATGGTCTGATCCATGCAGACGCGGCCCACCACGGGGGCAGCGTGGCCGTGTATGTTCATGACGCCAAGCCCGCCGGACAAACGGCGGGGGTAGCCGTCGGCGTAGCCTACGCAAACCGTGGCAACGCGCATCGGGCGCTCGGCTGTGAAAGTGCGCCCATAGCTCACGCTCTGGCCGGGCTGCAAGTCCTTGACAAAAGGTCACAACGCATTTCAGCGACATGACCGGCTGCAGGGCAGGAAAGCGGACGTCATCGCTGGGGTCAGAGTCCGTACAAAATGATGCCCGCGCGGGTCATATCGTGCCGCCACTCGGGGGTGGCGCAGCTGCGCGACCGAGTTGGCACAGTGTACGGTGCCGGTGGCAAAGCCATCGGCCTGCAAAACGCGCTACCACCCTGGCAAACAGCGCATGCTGCTCGTCGGTGTAGGCGGTGTCCGCAGGTGTTGCTGTCCGCCACGGCAAAATGCTGGAACACGCCGCAGATATCCAGCCCCGGCAGGGTGTACAGGGCTTCCAGCTCGTGGATAGTTTCATCAAACCCGGAACGCACCGCAAAGCCAATGCGGCCCATGCCGGTGTCGATTTTCAGGTGTACCTTGGCCTGTACGCCCCGCCTTGACGGCGGCAGCGGAGAGTGCCTGCGCGTACTCGGTGGAAAAACAGGCCGTGGCTATGTCATTTTCAGCCAACGCTGCCGCATAGGACGGGTCGGCAAAGCCCAGAATCAAAATCGGTTTTGTGATGCCGCTGCGGCTGGGTGCCGTCCCTCGCCCAAGCTGCTGACGGCAAACGCCGCCCGCACCGGCCTGCTGCAAGGCGTGGGCGATGGTCGTGTCGCCGTGGCCGTAAGCGTCAGCGACCGCAGCAGCACAGATATCGCCGCCTACCGCGCGGTGGATATATTCAAAATTGCTGCGCAATGCTGTCAGGTCGATCTCGGCCCAGCAGTTGCTTTTCCAGTGCAAGTCTACTCATAAACGCCCATCCCTCCATAACACTTAATTATACCATGGAAACAGCGTTCCCGCAACTAATTTTTCACGCCGTCATCGTTTGTGGTAAAATGCTTGGCATCCGTCTCTGACCACTTGCCGTGTACCCGCTGCACGCCGACAATGCGCAGGCTTGGAGTGCAGAAAGTGCTGCTCACGGTAGAGGCTGAAATAACTCGACAGCATGTAGGAAACGGCACAAGCCAGTGCAAAACAGGGAGATGCACTGCCCGCCAAAGACCTCGATCGCCAGACAGATGGACGCCAGCGGGTTTGGTGCAGCCGCAGAACAGCGCCACCATACCCAGCGCCGCGCCCAGCTGCGGCGGCAGGCTAACAGCAGCGCGGCCACACACAATGCGAGGTTCGCCCCGGTGAAGAAGATGGAACGATCTCGCCGCCCGCTGAAGCCTGCGCCCAAAGGTCAATTGCGGTGAACGACATTTTAGCTTTGACGCATACGGCACAGCCTCGCCGTTGATGGCGAGCCTCGATGACGGCGGCACCGGCGCCGTTGTAGTCGGTCGTGCCGAGCAGCTTTGTCAGCACCAGAATCAGCACGCCGCCCGCCGCAACGCACTGAGATGGGCGTTGGGCGAAAAGCAGAGCTTGGGCGCCGTGTGCACGGCAACTCGCAGAAGAAGATGCCTTGCGGCCAAGCGCCCCAGCACGATGACACGCATCAGATTCAGCGGCGTTGCATCGGCCCCGGCCTGCAGCACAAAGGCCTCCCGGGCGCATGGCCCCATCTGCCCGCTGATAAAGACGCCCAGCAGCGCCGAGAGCAGGCAGGGGGAGCAGTGCGGCGTACTGCATCGAGCCGACATCCACGACCTCAAGCGTAAAGATGGTGGCAGCCAGCGGCGTGCCGAAGATGGCCGAGAACGCACCCGCCATGCCGCACATCGTCATCAGGCAGCAGTCGTGGTTTTCCAGATGCAGCGCCTTGCCGATCTCTTGCCCGGACACACTGCCGCCCAGCAGCAGCGCCGCGCCCTCGCGGCCGCTGGAACCGCCGAACAGATGGGTCATGACGGTGGGAGGCGAATCAGCGGTGCTGTGCGCAGGGTCAGGGGCTTATGCTCCCGCACGGACACAAAGACCTGGTTGGTCGAGCCGCCGCCGTCCGGGTCAAAGATGCTCGATACAAAATACGATGACAAGGCCCGCCGCAGGCAGCAGATAAACCAGCAGCCACGGGCTGTGCGGGATGGCGTTGGCCCAGTTCAGAGCCAGCCCGAACGCCGCCCCAACGGCCCCACCACGCAGCCGACCAGCGCGGCCAGCGCCAGCCATTTGGCGCAGACAAAAGCAGATACCCGGCGGCACTGCGAAGATGACGCTTGATCCCTTTCCATAAGCCCTCCCGAAAAAAGAAAATTTGAAATTATTATAGCTTTTTGCAGGGAAAAACACAACAGGAAATACTGCACAGGGGAGGGTAAAATACGGCTTTTCTGCCATGCAAATAAAAACGCCCGCTCTGCATTTTCATGCAAAACGGGCAATGGGTGTGAAGCACCAGCTTCGACCGTCTGGAAACCATAGGGACTGCTTCGTGAATTTCGATACAGCGCCGCTTTCCTATGGCTTACATGTGAGTTCACACTCTTTAGTATCGAGGTGACAGGACTCGAACCTGCGGCCTCGTGGTCCCAAACCACGCGCGCTACCAACTGCGCAACACCTCGTTCTTATAGACTTACCTATTATAATACACGAAGGGTGCAGGCGTCAAGCCCCAACAGCGGTAGGCTGCGGCGCATGGCAAATATCACGCAAGGAGGCGGAGAAGCCCCAGAATCAACAGGTGGGTGGGATAAAACGCATAGAAAAACCACTTATAAAAGTGCGGCCCCTGACGGCCCGCTTTCCGTTATAAAGGTACAGGATGACGAAGCCGGACACTAAGACCGGCACTGCGCAGCCGAGGGCATCTGCCAGAGAACCGCTGCCCAGCCTTACCATGCCGCCGTACAGCAGCGCCGCTGCGGCAAAGGCGGCTTTTTGCGCGCGGGCGTGTCCTTTGCCCACGAGAACAGCAGCGTAAAGATGGGCGCCAGCAGGGGTCACAGAAAGAGAGGCGCAGATCAGCAGGACAATACAGACGCCGCGCAGCACACGGTCGTGTACCTTCTCCTGCACCAGCAGCACCAAAAAGCAGAGCAGCAGCGTGAACAGCATATTGAGCTGCACAAACCCCGCCATGCCGTAGTCCGGAAAAGCCAGCTGGTAGGGCAGCTGCGCAAGAAGTGCAAAACCAGCAGCCGTGCAGCGTAGTTCCGCTTGGAGCGGGTTTGGCCGTAGCCCTCCACAAGGAAATAGCACATCGTCACGGCGGTAAAGTAGCCGATGAACAAAAACAGGTTCGTCAGCGGCTGCCGGCGGGCAGAAGGGCGTTTGCAATGTGATTGAGCAGCATGGTGAACATGGCAAGATTTTGATGGCGTCGCGGTTCATGGAAAAGACCCCTTCACTTTCATTGTAGAGTACGAGGCAGCAGGGGTCAACATTGCAAAGCAGAAAAATTTGCGCAGCCCTTTCTTTTCCCTGGCCCTGCGCTATATAATAAAATCCGGTGAAAAAGGAAGGTATATAAGATGAAGGAATCCATACAGTTCAGCCGCAGGGTATTCTGTGACGGTATACGGACGGGTTTTCCGATTGCGCTGGGATATTTTGCGGTTTTCGTTCTCACTGGGCATTGCGGCCCGGAATGCGGGCCTGACGCCGATGCAGGGGCTTTTGGGCCAGCCTTTTGAACAATGCCTCGGCGGGGAGTATGCGGCTTTACGCTGATCGCCGCCAAGGCTACCTATCTGAGGTGGCCATCATCACCCTGATCGCCAACGCACGGTATCTTTTGATGAGCTGTGCGCTGGCTCAGCGCTTTTCGCCCGAGACACCGTTTTTTTCATCGGCTGCTCATCGGGTACGATGTCACGGATGAGCTGTTCGGCATCACGATTGCGAGGCCCGGATACTTAAACCCCTGCTACACCTACGGTGCGATCCTGCTGGCAGCCCCGGCGTGGGCGATCGGCACGGCGCTGGGCATCGTGGCGGGCAACGCCCTGCCGCTGCGGGTCGTCAGTGCGCTGAGCGTGGCGCTTTACGGTATGTTTCTGGCCATCATCATTCCCCCGGCGCGCAAGGACCGCGTTGTGGCGGCGCTGGTGCTGCTGAGCTTTGCTCTCAGCTTCGCCTGCAGCTGCCTGCCGGGCGTTGCGGCTTTCTCCGACGGCACCCGCACCATCCTGCTGACGGTGCTGATCTCCGGCGCAGCGGCGGTGCTGTTCCCGTTCCCACAGTGGAGGTGGGCAAAATGATGCAGAGGAGGCCGGTATCACAATGACCTACAACAATTGATCTACATTGCCGTGATGGCGGTCATGGTCATCCGCGCAACCCAGCCATCCGCATGCTGCCGCTGACTTTGATCCGCAAACCCAATCAAAAAAGACCTTTATTCATCCAGTTTTTGTTTTTGATAAGACCGGGAAAGGAGCTGCTTATGTTAGCAGAAGAACGCTTTTTGCACTGATTTTAGATCTCCTGACAGAAAAAAACGCACTGCCACCGTTCAGGAGCCTCTGTGAGGCGCTGAACGCCAGTGAATCCACCATCCGCCGCGATTTGACCGAGCTTGATCGACAGGGCCGGCTGAATAAGGTCCACGGCGGTGCGACCCTGCCGGACGGCCAGTTTTTGGCCGATGAGCCGACGATGGCCGCCAAGGAGGCGCTTGCCGTCAGCCAGAAGCAGAGCATCGCCGAGGCTGCGGCAGCGCTGATTAATGCCGAGGATTTCGTCTATGTTGATGCGGGCACCTCAACGCTTGCGATGGTCCGGGCGCTGAACGGCCCCGCGCTCGAGGCGCATTATGTGACCAACGGCATTGCCCATGCGCGGGCTGCTGGCGCAGAAAAGCTGCCATGTCTGCCTGCCGGGCGGGCTGCTGCGCCCCAGAACCGAGGCCATCATCGGCGCAGCGGCTGTCACGGCGCTGCAGCAGTTCAATTTTACCAAGGCATTTATGGGGGCCAACGGCGGGCGATGGAGGCGGGCTTTACGACCCCTGACCCCGAGGAGGCCGCCGTCAAGGCCGCCGCGATCCGCCGCGCCCGGCAGATTTGGTTCCTGACGGATGATTCAAAGTTCGGGCGTATCTATCCGGCCGTTATCGGCGCTTGGCGATGCCGCGATCCTGACCAATCGCTGCCCTGATCCGAAATACGGCCGACTGACACTTGCAAAAGGAGACAGAGCGATGATCTACACCGTAACTTTCAACCCGGCGATCGACTATGTTGTGCGGCTCGACAGAGAGCTGCGGGTCGGCGATGTGAACTCGCGCCAGCGGTGAGGACTGTGTGCTGGGCGGCAAGGGCATCAATGTGTCCGGTGCTGGCACAGCTTGGCTGTGAGAGCGTGGCGCTCGGCTTTGTGGCGGGTGAGACCGGCGCCTGGCTGGAGCGCGCGGCCTTGCTGCGCAGGGGCTGAAAACCGATTTCGTCCGCCTTGCAGGGAATGACCCGCATCAATGTCAAAATCAAGGCGGGGCAGGAGACCGAGCTGAACGGTGCCGGTCCCGACATCCCTGAGGACGCAATGCAGGCGCTGGAGGAAAAGCTTGACCGCCTGCAGCAGGACGATATTCTGGTGCTGGCAGGCAGCATTCCCGCAAGTCTGGAGCAGACCACCTATGAGCGGATTCTGGCCCGGACTCGAGGGCCGCGGGCGTCCGCGCGGTCGTGGATGCCACCCGCGACCTGCTCGTGAATGTGCTGCGCTACCGTCCGTTCCTCATCAAGCCGAACAACCATGAGCTGAGCGAGATCACCGGTGTAAAGCTGACCACCGACAGGAGATCGCAGCGGCGGCAAAGATGATGCAAGATAAAGGTGCGCGCAATGTACTGGTCAGCATGGCCGGGGACGGCGCCCTGCTGCTGGATGAGCAGGGCGGCGTGCACCGCATCGGCTGCCCCAAGGGCAAGGTTGTCAACAGTGTCGGCGCAGGGGACAGCATGGTGGCCGGCTTTGTGGCGGGCTACCAGCAGAGCGGCGGAGATTATGAGGCTGCGCTGCGTCTTGGCACCGCCTGCGGCAGTGCCACCGCGTTTAGTCTGGGTCTGGCGACAAAGGCGGACACGATTGATAAGCTGCTCAAGACGATGGAGTAAGCCGTGACTTGTAGGGACTGATGCAAGTATCCGCCCCCTGCAAAGACGCGCCGAACCGTAGGGGCCGCACATGTGCGGCCCGCAACTTGGCGGCAAATGGGCGTTTCCCATAAAGCCGAAGGCCGGATATGCCGGCAATACACCTCAATAGAAACAAGCGAAGGAGAACTGTCTTATGCGTATTACGGAACTGTTCACTGCGCAGTCCATCGCGCTGGATGTCGCAGCCCCGGATCAGGCTGCCATCATCGACAAAGCTCGTTGATCTGCAGGCGACCCACGGCAACATCACCGACAAGGACGCCTACAAAAAAGCCCCTATGCCCGCGAGGCCGAGGCATCCACCTATGTGGACAACGGCATCACGGTGCCCCATGCCCGCACGGCCTGTGTCACACGGCCCAGCCTGACGGCCCCTGCGCCTGAGCGAGCCGGTGCAGTAATGCGGACGATGACGGCAAGACGGACCTGCTGTTTGCGATTGCCGCACCGGAAAAACGGCAGCCTGCATATCGACATGCTGGCCCGGATGATGCAGATGCTCATGAACGAGGATTTTGTTGAGAAGCTGCGCGCCGCCAAGACACCTGCCGCCTTCCTTGATGCCATTGACGCACAGGAGGACGCCCAGTTCGGCGAGGAGAGCTTTACCGAGCAGGAGATCCCCAGAACGGCTACCGCGTGCTGGCCGTGACGGCCTGCCCCAACGGCATTGCCCACACCTACATGGCGGCCGAGGCCCTGACCAAGACAGGGGATAAGCTGGGCCTGCCCACCAAGGTCGAGACCAACGGATCTGACGGTGCAAAGAATCGCTTTGACGGCAAGCCGGTGCTGTTTGCCCGCGTGGATGACGGCATCCATAAGCCGGAGGAGCTGATCAAGAAGATCGCCCACGGCGAGGTGCCCATATTCCACGCCGAGGGCGCGGCGCAGAGCCAGAGGATGGGCGGTCCGGCGGACACGGTGGCCGCAGCCTGTACAAGAACCTGATGAACGGCGTTTCCCATATGCTGCCCTTCTGTGGTAGGCGGCGGCATCATGATCGCGCTGGCCTTCCTGCTGGATGATTACAGCATCAACCCGCAAACTTCGGCATGAACACCCCCGTTGCCGCCTTCTTCAAGACGGTGGGCAATGCAGCCTTCGGCTATATGCTGCCCATTCTGGCGGGCTTTCATCGCCATGTCCATCGCCGACCGTCCGGGTCTGGCGGTCGGTTTTGCGGGCGGCGTGCTGGCAATGAACGGCACAAACTTTGCGGGGCTTGCTTCCGGTGATACGACCGGCATCTCCGGCGGTTTTCTGGCGGCGCTGCTGGCCGGCTTTGCGGCGGGCTACATTGTGCAGTTTCTCAAGACATCACCGAGAAGCTGCCTGCCAGCCTGAACGGCATCCGCCCGATGCTGATCTACCCGCTGGGCGGTATTCTGGTCATTGGTCTGGTTATGTGCGGCATCAACCCGCTGATGGGCATCATCAACACGGCCATGAGTGACTGGCTGAACGCGCTGGGCGGCAGCTCAAGATCCTGCTGGGTGCGATCGTGGCCGGTATGATGAGCGTGGATATGGGCGGCCCTTCAACAAGGCAGCCTATGTGTTCGGCACGGCGGCGCTGGCCTCCGGCAACTACGAGGTCATGGCGGCGGTCATGGTCGGCGGCATGGTCCCGCCCATCGCAATCGCGCTGTCCACCACCTTCTGCCCCAAAAAGTGGAAGTCGATGAGCGCCGCAACGGCATCGTCAACTATGTCATGGGCCTCTGCTTCGTCTCCGAGGGCGCAATCCGTATGCGGCCACGGACCCGCTGCGTGTTTTGCCCAGCTGCATTATCGGCTCGGCTTTGTCGGTGCGCTGTCCATGGTGTTCGGCTGCGCGCTGCGCGCCCGCACGGCGGTATCTTCGTATTCCCGGTTGTTGACCACGCACTGCTCTATGTGGTGGCCCTCGCCGCCGGTTCCGCTGTCGGTGCGGTGATTTTAAGCCTGCTCAAAAAGGACTACACCGCAGAATAAACTTAGTATATGCAAAGGCCGCTCTCAAATGGGAGCGGCCTTTTTGCGCAGGGATGCCATATACAAAGCTGCCCCCGCCACAAAGGGCAGGGGCAGAAAACAGAGCAGTAAAAGGGTTTGCGCGGGTAGAGAATCAGCCCAGGCTGATGCCCATGGCGCGGGCGACATTCAGCATGTCGCAGTCGCCGGGCACGCCGCGGGTCTTGCCGGCGATGTCGGCCAGCGGGTTGGCGGTCACATGGCGGTTGACCATGGCGACGGTCACGCCGTAGTGCTCGTCCGCCACGAGACCGGCAGCGTAGGAGCCGAACTGGGTGGCCAGCACGCGGTCGTAGGCGCTGGGGCTGCCGCCGCGCTGCATGTGGCCGGGCACGCAGATGCGGGTCTCGGCACCGGTCAATTCCTCGACCTGCTTCGCAATGCGGGCGGTGGCGGTGGTGTAACCGGCCTCGGCGCGCTTGGCGGTCCCTCTTTGCGCTTCATCTTGGCCTCCTCGACCGAGAAGGCACCCTCGGCCACGGCCAAAATCGAAGAAAGTTCTTGCCCGCCTTGGCGCGGTTCTCGACAGCGGCGGCGACCTTCTTGATGTCGTAGGGCAGCTCCGGCAGCAGGATGATGTCCGCGCCGCCCGCAATGCCGGAGTACAGCGTCAGCCAGCCGGCCTTGTTGCCCATGATCTCAATGCACATGACGCGGCTGTGGCTGCCGGCGGTGGTGTGGATGCGGTCGATGACCTCGGTTGCAATGTCCACGGCAGTGTGGAAGCCGAAGGTCACATCCGTTCCCCAGATATCGTTGTCGATGGTCTTGGGCAAGCCGATGACGTTCAGCCCTTCTTCAGCTGAGCAGGTTCGCGGTCTTGTGGGTGCCGTTGCCGCCAAGGCACAGCAGGCAGTCAGCTTGGCAGCGCGGTAGTTTTTTTTTCATCGCGGCGACCTTGTCCACCTCGTCCTCAACCACGCGCATTTTTTGAACGGGTGCGCTTTTGCGCCGAGAATGGTGCCGCCAACGGTCAGGATGCCGGAAAACTCGTCTGGGGGACATCTCCGGTAGTTGCCGTTGATCAGGCCGTCGTAGCCGTTCATAATGCCGACGATCTCGACCTTATCGCCCATGGGTGGTACAACGCGCGCCACGCCGCGCAGGGTAGCGTTCAGGCCGGGGCAGTCGCCGCCGGAAGTCAGAATACCAACACGAATCGCCATTATAAAAACCTCCAATGCTGTATATATTCTACTATTATAAATGTACGCTAACCGCAAAAGTATGTCAAGAAAAGTTTTTTGCTCGATGCTGTGCATGAAAAACGCTTTTTTCAAAAAAATCACAAAAAAATCAAAAAGGCTTGGTATTTTGAAAAGCACCTTTGCTATAATAACATACGTCGCCGGGAGACACGGCAAACTGAATATGGGAGCTTTCCCGAGTGGCCAATGGGGACAGACTGTAAATCTGCTGCTTAATGCTTCGGTGGTTCGAATCCACCAGCTCCCACCTCAAAAGAGTCGGCAAGTATATTGCCGCGACTTTTTTCTTGTTTTGGTACTGTAAAATGCAAATCGCGCCAGCTGCATTTTACAGTGCTGCCCCACAGGGTTTTATTCCCTGCGCACTTGCAATTTGCGGTGGAAGCATAGCCTTGTCATAGCACCTTTGCATGACACCCAAAAACTGGAATATCAGTCTCAGTAGCTCAGCTGGATAGAGCACACGCCTCC
>VOFG01001502.1_pt1 | contig 12752 bp, 18 predicted proteins | sample 5384171 | NCBI WGS metagenome assembly VOFG01 (sample SAMN12384726, study PRJNA508395) | human gut metagenome | isolation source: healthy gut F | host: Homo sapiens | reverse complement strand
TCAAAGACTTGCTCGCTTAACTTGGCTCCGTCAACAATGAGCGTTACGGCGCCCCGCGTATGACCGTGTAATCACGGGTCTTTTCAATACGGAAAACTGCCATCTTCGATACCTCCTTCCTGTGAAGATAAAAGTGTTGATTTCGATGAAAAAGCCTCCGTTTTGCCTCTCGGATGTGTTCCATAGGAAAACATCTATCCGCACGGAAACGCTCGTGACACTGTTTACAATCCATCAAAGGATCAGAAAAATCCGCCCAAATGACCGGAAGCCACCCATGTCTGTGGGTTCATGATAATCGCACTGTCGATACCTACGTTGTATGGGCTCTCCTGTACGAACTTCTGCCACCATGCCTTTTTGATGTTGTTCTTCAGTTCCACGCCGAGATTTCCGTAATCCCAACTGTTCGCAAGCCCGCCATAGATCTCAGATCCCGGATATACAAATCCTCTTGCTTTACATAAAGCAACAATCTTGTCCATTGTCTTTTCCATAATCTGATCCTCTCATTTCTTGTTCTATTGTGTACAGGCAATCTCCTGTATAACACTCTACTTATAAATAATATAGGTCAACTGTGTTGCATCTTCATTGCCATCCGGCTGTTCGATTGAGACGGTACTCTTATCCACCATGGTCGTGCAGGCATCGGAAACATAAAGGATGGTGCCGTCTACCGTGACATTGATATTCTCTTTGATGATGGCCACCTTTAACTTCTTTTGGGAAGTAATGTCTAAAGTATCAACCGATGTCCCCTTTTCTCCGTCCGTAACACTGACAAAAGCATCTGAGAAATCAAAGCCCTGCTTGACTGCCGACTTGATCGTACCGGTATAAAGTCCATAGCCGGTAAACTTGCTGTAATCCTCTGCAGATGCATAGGTAGTCTTGGCATGGGCAAGGTCACTGTAAAACTTTATTTTGTCTAATTTGACGCTGTCTTTGCCATTGGTATCGTTGTATTCTTTGATCTCTTCCTTCATGTAAGTCTTTAACTCACTTCGGGAGTAATCCTCCGCAAAGTCTGTCAATTCTTCACAGATCGCCTTGCCGTCATCTGAGATCGTGGGGGTACTTTGATCCGGTATCTTATCAAACCATCCGCTAAACTTGACAACCGCAACGATCGCAGCGATCACAAGGATAATGACGGCGATCGGGATCGCGATCCTGTGCTGGACGATCTTTTGGTTTCTCGCCTTTATCTTATTTTCTCTCGCATTTTGTGCTGCCTTGGCAGAATGCTTTTTCTTATTTTCCATGTATCAATGGTCCTCCTATTTGAAGCACTTAACAATCTGCACTATTATACTATGACACAATTATTTTTCAACCGCCTTGTGCCACAGGAACGTCCCTGTGGCTCAGATAAAGTCCTCGCTCTTAAACTTATGTCCCACATAATGATTCCGGTAGGATTGCAGTAAATTCAGAAACTCTGCCTCCACCGCCGGTGTCAGACGGAAGGTGTATAATTTTTTCCACAGAAGTGGAAATGATATACTGCATGGCATAAAGGGTCGATCCGTCGATCGGATTGCCACCGGTCTTGCCCTGGCAGGACGCACAGACACAGCCCCGCAGCCGCATGGAAAAGAAGTCCAGATGCTCTTTTCTGCCACAGGATAAGCACTCAAAGACATTAGGATATTCCCCATTGATCGTCCAGGTCTTTAACTCGTAGATGCCCGGATCAGCGCAAAAGAAAACTTACGGCTCTCAAGCGCCCGAAGTGTCTGGTACAAAAGCCGTAAGCGTTCTACTTCATCTGCATTTTCCTGTGCATAGTATTCCGCCATCTCCAGAAAAATAGTAACCATAGCAGACCATATCAAAATCTTCTGCCAGTTCCCGGAAATAATTCTTGATGTCCGCACGCACCGCGGTATATGTACTCTTGCCCTGGTAGACCTCAAACTGACCAAAGGCAAAAGGATTGGCTGCCGCCAAAAGTTGGTTACCGGAACGACGTGCCCTTTAGCAAAAGCCGTGATCTTGCCGCGCTCCCTGGTAAGTATCGTTATTCTCTTGTCGTACTCTCCCACAGGAATCGCCGAAAGAACCATCCCTGTCAGAACAATATTGAATCCCATGGGACTCTTCCTCCGCCATTTTACAATAAGCAAGGTAGTCACTTACCTTGCCGCTTGCCGTAAATCTCTCCCACCATTCATCCATAGACGCACACCTCTTTTTTCGCTTCTCTATTCTTTAGATTCTCCAGCAAAAAGAAGATATACCAGATAAAAAATGGAATTAGATCTCGTCCTTACGATAACCAAAATTTTGATCAGATAATCACTGTCGCGCCAGTCTTTCTTGACCTTGACCCAGAGTTTGAGATTGACCTTGGCATCCAGCATTTTTTCACACTCGTATCTGGCATTGCTTCCGATCTTTTTAACATGGCACCACCTTTGCCGATGATGATGCCCTTGTGTGAGTCTTTTTCACATATGATGGTTGCGTCAATATCATACATGCCATGCTTGCCCGAACGCCATTTCATCTGATCGATGGAAACCGCGATACCGTGTGGCACCTCCTCGGAAAGTGCATGGAGCGCCTTCTCACGGATGATCTCATTACAATCTGACGCTGAGGCTGGTCTGTTACCACGTCCTCATCATAATATGCCGGTCCGTAAGGCAGATACTTAAAGATCTGGTCTAAAAGGACATTGCAATTCTTTCCGCGTAAGGCAGAAAGCGGCACGATCTCAGCAAAATCATATAGTTTGCGATAAGCCTCGATCACGCCAAAGACCGCATCATGGTCTACCGTGTCAATCTTGTTGATCACAAGGATAACCGGGGTTTGGTCTTTTGCAACTGCTCTACGATATGTCTGTCGCCGCCACCGATATAATCAGACGGCTCCACCAGCCAGAGAATCACATCCACATCCTGCATCGTGTGTTCTGCCACACTGACCATATATTCGCCAAGTTTATTGGATGCCTGATGGATGCCCGGCGTATCTAAGAATACAATCTGCCCCAGTTCCGGATCCGTATAAACCGTCTGGATGCGGTTGCGGGTCGTCTGCGGTTTGTTGGAAGTGATCGCAATCTTCTGTCCGATCAAATGGTTCATAAGGGTAGACTTTCCAACATTTGGTCGTCCGATAATGGTGACAAAACCTGATTTAAAATTATCTTGCATGTAATGCTCCTTACTCTTATTCGTATAAATTGTATAACTCGTCAAACATATCTGCGGCTGCCGTCAGCGTATCCTCGTTTCCGACAACACAGAAATAATCCCGATCCATGGTTGCCTGTACCAGCGGTGCCAGCGCACGGATATCCTCTACTGTGGCATTCAAGACCTGGTCACGGTTGCGCTGCAAGTCTGCAAAAAAGTCACATCCCTTAGATAGCAGGACAGGGCTCTCGTGCCGCGCTGTGCCGGTGTCAGCGGCGTATCCATCTCACTGATCGTACCAATGATATATTTAGTCATATCTCGTTCATCCACATCAAAATTCCGGACATAGTCCGCCGTGTGCGCAAAGATCTCATTGGTCTTTTCCAGATTCGGATCACGATAAGATACAAAATAGGTATCCCCATTCATTCCAAAAGCACTGCGGCAGCCATAGGCGCCGCCCTTGACACGGACATTGATCCAGAAATAGTCATAGGAAAGGGCAACGCGCAGAATATTGAGTGCGCCGTTAAACTCATAGCCATCCTTGGTAAAATTACCGGCACGGCATACATACTGCACCTGAGAGGCATCCTTGAATCCCTTTTTTTGCGAGTCAGTCCGATCTCCTGTGCCGCTTCCTTTTTACCGCCTGCAAAGAGATGCTCTGCAATGCCCGGCAGATAGGTCTCTACCTGGGTAAATGCCCGATCGTCTCCGGTAGAACTTACCAAAGATGATCCCTGGTAAAGACTTTCTTTACCAGTTCCTGACACTTGCTGCGGATCTCGTCTTTCTTTTCCTCGTAATGCTCGTCCGATCCTTGACAAACTGATAATAGGCAATACCACTGATGGAATCCGTGATGAGTGCCGGCACGGAGAAGCATGACATAGCGCGTCCTGCGGCAAGTACATTACCTGCACTGCTCATACGCATTTCCAGACGGGAACGCTGGGCAGCCACCAGTTCGCGGATACGGTTCTCATCCGAAAAGTCAGAATGTAAAATGATCTCCTCGATAAGATTGATGGCATTTTCTACCTCGCCATATAAAAACTTGGCACGCACTTCACACATAAAGTGGGTCTTGCCCTCCGCCGGATCATAGACATTCAAGGATGCCCCAATGCCACCGGTGTAGATATTGACTGCATTGGCAAGGTCTGCATAAGAATAATTCTCGGTATCCACAAGTCCGAGCATACGGCTCAAAAAGAGACAGATACTTCCAATCCTCCTGCCCAATACCTGTCACATCAAAGACCAGATTCAGATAATGGATGCCATTGCTAAAGACTTTGTGATGCAGGACTTTGATACCGTCAACTTCTTTTTCGATCAGGTCGAGCGGACGTGCTTCCCTTTTCAGATCACTTCTCTTTAACATCGGCAGACACTCGAGAGCCTCCTTGGAGGACGGTTCCTGCTGATGTTCTTTTAAGGTCTTGGTCTGCTCGACCAAAGCATCCAGTGCCTCATCTGAAAGGCTTGCCTTATATTCTGCCAGTTCCTTTTTAACTCTTCTTCTGCCTCTGTGGTCAGCCCCTTCTTTGGCTCAACCATAAGAACAGATGCATGGGTATTGGCAAGCAGATAGGTTTCGATCAATTTTTCAAAATAACCGGTATCCACCTTTTGCGAAGTCCGTCTAAGACATCGATACCATGCATATGGACAAACGGCTGATCCTCGTCATACAGCCAACTATCCATGCACTGCAAGCCAAAGATCAGTCCCTTAGGAAAACTGCCAAAGTCTGCCTCGCGGAACTGGAACTGTGACGCATTGATACCTGCGAGGAGTGCCTTTTTATCAATACCATCGACTACCTGATGCAATAAAACTTCCTGAATGGCATCGACAAAAGCCTGCTTATCTTCCGGGTTGGCACCGCGCGCCATAACAGAAAACATAGGTTGCAGCATACCGGTATCAAAAGAACCGATGATATCTTTTCCGATCCCCTTTTCCAAAAGTGCTGTACGCACCGGCGCACCCGGAGAACTGAAAAGCGCATACTCCAAAACGTCAAATGCCTGGTATAATTCCTGGTCCAGCGCATCACTGATAACAAAGGTGTATGCCAAATAGGTTGCGTCTCTTTCATCCTCTGCTGAAGAAATCGGATAAGTCTTATCTACCGCGCGTGGGCGGTAAAAGGTTCCTGCTTCTTGATCTCAGAATCCACTTCGATCTTGTCGTACTTCGACAGATATTCACGATCCAGATAATCCAGCCGCTCATCCATATCCATATTTCCATACAGATAGATATAAGAATTGCATGGATGGTAATATTTCTTATGAAATCCCAGAAAATCTTCATAGGTCAGTTCCGGTATGACCTTTGGATCTCCACCCGACTCCACACTGTAGGTATTATCCGGGAACAAAGAATTTAAGATCTCGCGATTAACCACATCATCCGGGGAAGAAAAAGCCCCCTTCATTTCATTATAAACAACACCATTGATGGTCAGGTCGTCCTCTCGGCTTTCCAGTTCATAATGCCAGCCCTCCTGCATAAAGATCTCCGGGTCATGGTAGATGTTTGGATGAAAAACAGCATCCATATAAACATCCATCAGGTTTTTAAAATCCTGATCGTTGCAACTTGCCACCGGATAAACGGTCTTATCCGGGTAAGTCATGGCGTTCAAAAAAGGTGTTCATGGAACCTTTGACAAGTTCTACAAAAGGATCCTTGAGCGGATATTTGTCAGAACCGCAAAGCACAGTATGTTCAATGATATGCGCTACACCGGTAGAGTCCTTTGGCGGTGTGCGAAAAGCAATGTAGAACACCTTATTGTCATCATCATTCTCAATCAGACTGATATGTGCCCCACTTTTCTTGTGGCGCAGCACATAGCCCTTGGAATTTAAGTCCCCCAGATTTTCTTCTTTGATCAACTCATACGCATTATGCATATTTGTCTTCCTCCCATACTCTTTTTCTATCTTGTGTGGAAATTCCACCTCTATTGCTTGATATTGACATCGACCTGCTGGAATGGAATGGAGATTTTCTCCGCGTCAAAGCGGATCTTGATGTCTTCCAACAACTGCCAGCGCACCGGCCAGTATTGATCGGTCGGCACCCAGAATCGAAGTCCCAGATCCACGGAACTTGCCCCCAATTCCTTGACAAAGACATTGACATCCTCCGGCAGGCGTCTATTTTCTGCCTCCACCAGTTCCATTAAGATATCCTTTGCCTTTTTGATGTCGGCATCATAACCAATCGGCACGACCAGATCCATCTGCCTGCGGTCGCTCTTGGTCGCATTGGTTAGACTCGTATTGGCAAGTGTACCGTTTGGAATAACAATGATCTTATTATCAATTGTGCGCAATTTTGTATAAAATACACTGATCTCAATGACCGTCCCCTCATTCTTATGTGTATCTTCAATGATATAATCTCCCCACGCGGAAAGGATGCAAAACGAGAATCAAAAGACCACCCGCAAAGTTCGACAAACTTCCCTGTAAAGCAAGACCTGCCGTCACGCCCAAAGATGCCACTGCGGCTGCAAGCGAGGATGCCGTAAATCCAAACAAGCCCAAAATAATCACGATAATTACGATCCACAGGAAATATTTGAGCACCTGATGCTGCGAACTGGCAAACCCCCTCTTCTGCATCCCGGCGACGCAAAGACTTTTGGAACATACGTCGCACCAGATTGATGATCTTACCACCAATGTAAGCGATAAGCAGTGCCAGCACCACACTCCAGAAAAAAGCCCAGTACCGATGGAAGCACCGATTGCAGCCAACTTTTCATTACGCCTTCGTCCAAATTTTTAATCAGATTATCAGATAATACCTGTGACATTAAAATCATTTTGTATCCCCTTCTTTTGGTTAAAAATCATAAATTCTCATCTGTGTATTTTGAAAAATACTTCCTCTGCCATGTTACAACAGTCTCGCTAAAACCACAAGGGAGAGCAACAAAAAATGCTGCTCTCCTGCTTTCTTTTTCTATACCTATGTAGGATCAGAACCTTTATTTTACAACGCGCACATACGGATCATATCCTCGATTGCATCCAGTTTCTCGACAACCTCCGGTGTCACCGGCGCATCAATATCAAGAAGTGCGTATGCAAAGTCTCCTCTGGTCTTGTTTGTCATATCGGAAACGTTAATATTGGCATCGCCAAGAATGGTCGTGTACTGTGCGACGCCCTGACGATTGTAGTGCAAAAGTGCGATACGTCCTGCCGTCTGGCAAATGCCCATCTGGCAATCCGGTAATTGACGGAATGTGTGATATTACCGTTTTCCATGTAATCGGAAATCTCCTGCACTGCCATGATAGCACAATTATCCTCTGCCTCGGCGGTAGATGCCCCCAGATGTGGGATGACGATCACGCCATCCTGACCTGCTGTCGTCGGATTTGGGAAATCGGATACATACTTGCGATCTTTCCCTGCTGCAATACCGTCTAAAACTGCCTGCTCATCCACTAAGCGCATCTCTTGCAAAGTTTAAGATAATGACATCCTTTTTCATCATCTGGATAGCAGACTTATTGATCATCTGTCTGGTCGAATCCAGAAGCGGCACATGGATGGTGATAAAATCACATTCCTTGTAGATGTCTTCCACAACATCGATATGCTTTACGGAACGGCTCAGATTCCAAGCCGCCTGCACAGAGATATATGGATCGTATCCATAGACATCCATGCCAAGATGGGTTGCCGCATTGGCAACCTTGACACCGATGGCGCCCAGACCGATCACACCCAGTTTCTTGCCTGCATCAAGCTCTGCATCTCCTGTTACAAACGGAACATTCATGAGTGATCTGTCCTCTTTTTCTTACTGTTCCCTTAAAGAGCTTGCTCTGATCAAGGAAATCGTAGAGAATCTTGGCCTTCTCCTCATTTCTCTCCTTCATAACTGAAAGACCGCCCATCTTCTTGAGCCATTTGAATACCTTGCCACAGATATAGATGCCGTAGCATGGTGGTGTATTGTAAAGAGAATCATTATCGGCCTGAGTCTTCCACTTGAGCATGGTTGGTGTGCCCGGTAGACAATCATCTGTGATAAGGTCCTCTCTGATAATTGCTATAACTACTCCGGCAGGTCCTACATTCTTCTGTACTCCGCCATAGATAACAGCATATTTTGATACATCTACAGGCTCTGATAAGAAGCATGAAGATACATCAGCTACAAGGTTCTTTCCTTTGTGTTTGGAAGCTTCTTGTACTTTGTTCCGTAGATAGTATTGTTCTCGCAAATGTATACATAATCCATATCATCTGTGATTGGTAAATCTGAGCAGTCAGGTATGTATGAGAAGGTCTCATCTGCAGACGAAGCAAGCTCTACGGCATCTCCGTAAATCTTAGCCTCGGCAAACGCCTTTTTAGCCCACTGACCTGTGATAATGTATCCTGCTTTTTATTTTTCATAAGGTTCATCGGTACCTCAGCGAAGAACTGTGAAGCACCACCTTGAAGGAAAAGCACCTTGTAATTGTCAGGTATATTCATAAGCTCGCGGAGATCTTTCTCGGCATCCTTGATGATGTCATCAAACCATTTAGATCTGTGGCTCATCTCCATAACCGACATTCCGCTTCCCTTATAATCCATCATCTCTGCTGCTGCTTCCTGCAATACCTCCTCAGGTAAAACTGCAGGTCCTGCTGAAAAATTGTAAACTCTACTCACTCTAATTTCCTCCTTGTGTCGCATTGTAGTCCTCTTCATCGAAAGACTCGTCGATAGGCTTGCCCGGTGCAACCATAGGCCATACCTTGTCATCTGAATCAATGATACAATCGATAACAAACGGTGTCTTGCTCTTTAAGGCATCTGCAAATGCTTTTTCAAATTCTTCCTGGGTCTTAACACGTCGTGCGGTGGCTCCCATTGCCTCTGAAAGCTTTACATAATCCACCCCATCATCGAGTACGGTTGCCGAGTAATGCTTCTCGTAAAAAAAGTCTGCCACTGGCGTACCATTCCAAGTACATGGTTGTTTATTATAACCTCGATAAGAGGAAGCTTTTCTCTTGAAGCTGTTGCAAGCTCGTTCATGTTCATTCTGAAGCATCCGTCACCTGCAATATTGACTACAGTCCTGTCTGGATTAGCTGTCTGGGCACCGATTGCAGCACCGAGACCGTATCCCATGGTACCAAGACCTCCTGATGTAAGAAGAGTTCTCGGCTTACTGTATTTGTAATACTGGGCTGCCCACATCTGATGCTGACCGACCTCAGTAACCATTATAGCATTTCCTTTTGTCATTTCATAGATTTTTTCAATAACAAATGGTCCGCTAAGTCCATCTTTGTGATATGTAAGAGGAAAAGTCTTTGCATATGCCAGCACACGCTCAACCCATGAATTGTGGTCAAGCTGTGGGAGCTTTTTGTTGATACGTGTAAGTATTTCCTTCACATCGCCTATAACACTCGATGTAACACGGATATTTTTATTAATCTCTGCTGCGTCTACATCAAACTGTAATATCTTGGCCTGGTCTGCAAACTTTTTAGGATTGCCAAGCACTCTGTCCGAAAAACGTGTACCAATCGCAATCAAAAGGTCGCACTCTGAAACTCCAAGGTTTGAAGTCTTTGTACCATGCATACCAAGCATGCCTGTGTAGTTATCACTTGTGCCATCATATGCACCCTTGCCCATGAGCGTATCGCAAACAGGTGCATTCACCTTGTCTACAAATTCCTTAAGCTCTTTGCTTGCTCCGGAGAGAACCACTCCGCCTCCTACAAATATATATGGCTTTTTGGATGCTTTTATGAGTTCAATTGCATTATCAATGTCACTGTCTGTAATTGTTTCTGTCACACGCTCAGGAAGCTTGATTTCCTGCTTGGTGTACTCTACCAGATCTGCCGTAACATTCTTTGGAATATCCACAAGCACAGGACCCGGTCTGCCTTTTCTTGCTATATCGAAGGCTCTGCGTATTGTATCTGCAAGCTTCTCTACATCCTTTACAATAAAGCTGTATTTGGTTACAGGCGTTGTAATTCCGGCAATATCTATCTCCTGAAAGCTGTCCTTTCCAAGTAACGAGACTCCGACATTACATGTGATTGCGACGATTGGAATCGAATCCATGTATGCTGTCGAAATTCCTGTGACCAGATTTGTCGCACCCGGTCCGCTAGTAGCCAAACAGACGCCAACCTTTCCGGTGCTTCTAGCATAGCCGTCGGCCGCATGGCTTGCTCCCTGCTCATGTGAGGTCAGCACATGCTTAATCTCCGGATGCTTGTAGAGCTCGTCATAGACATTAAGGATGGCTCCTCCCGGATAACCGAATACTGTGTCAACACCCTGTTCTTTTAAGCATTCTATAATAACCTGTGATCCTGTTAACTACATCTTGTATTCCTCTTTTTCTTATACGAATCCTTTACGATAATAGGTAAAAGCCTTATTCGTACTGAATTTTCTATCAAAATATATACTACGCGTTCTGCTCGCCCGGAAGTGCAAGGATGGCTCCTCTGTTTCCTGATGTAACAAGCGCTGCGTATCTCTTCAAATAGCCTGTTGTAACCTTCGGCTCCCTTGGCTGCCACTTTGCCTTACGCTCAGCAAGCACCTCGTCTGACACATCGAGCTCAAGCTTCATGTTTGGAATATCAATCTTTATGATATCTCCCTCTTCAACCAGGGCAATCGGTCCGCCTACTGCGGCCTCAGGTGAAACATGACCTATTGAAGCTCCTCTTGAAGCTCCTGAAAACGTCCGTCTGTGATGAGTGCTACAGAGCTTCCAAGTCCCATTCCGGCAATAGCGGATGTAGGGTTAAGCATCTCTCTCATTCCAGGGCCACCCTTTGGTCCCTCGTATCTGATGACAACCACATCACCCTCTACGATCTTGCCGCCCTTTATTGCTGCAATTGCATCCTCCTCGCAGTCAAATACTCTTGCAGGGCCCTCATGAACCATCATCTCATCGACAACTGCTGAACGCTTTACTACAGAGCCGTCCGGAGCCAGATTTCCCTTAAGCACTGCAAGTCCTCCGGTCTTTGAATATGGATTGTCTACCGGTCTGATGACCTCAGGGTCTCTATTGACTGCATTCTTTATATTCTTCTCCAACTGTCTTTCCTGTAACAGTCATACAGTCTGTATTTAAAAGTCCGATATCAGCAAGCTCTTTCATGACAGCCCACACACCGCCGGCCTCATTTAAGTCCTCCATATATGTAGGGCCTGCCGGGGCAAGGTGGCAGAGATTTGGTGTCCTCTCACTGATTGGATTTGCAAAGCTGATATCAAAATCAAAGCCTATCTCATGAGCGATAGCCGGAAGATGAAGCATAGAGTTTGTAGAGCAGCCGAGTGCCATATCAACTGTGAGTGCGTTCATTATTGCATCCTTTGTGATGATATCTCTCGCCTTGATGCCCTTGTTGTACATATCCATAACAGCCATTCCGGCATGCTTTGCAAGACGTATACGCTCTGAATATACAGCAGGTATTGTTCCGTTTCCGCGAAGTCCCATACCAAGTGCCTCTGTAAGACAGTTCATAGAGTTGGCTGTGTACATTCCCGAGCATGAACCGCAGGTAGGACATACCTTGTTCTCATACTCACATACATCATCCTCAGTCATAGTACCAGCAGCGTATGAGCCGACAGCCTCAAACATCGATGAAAGGCTTCTCTTTCTGCCCTTTACGTGGCCTGCGAGCATTGGTCCGCCTGATACAAATACTGTAGGCAGATTAAGACGTGCAGCCGCCATCAGAAGTCCCGGCACGTTCTTGTCACAGTTTGGAACCATTACAAGTGCATCAAACTGATGAGCGATTGCCATACACTCTGTAGAATCAGCAATCAGATCTCTTGTGACAAGGGAATATTTCATACCCACATGTCCCATTGCAATACCATCGCAGACTGCGATTGCAGGAAATACTACAGGCACTCCTCCTGCCTCTGCAACTCCAAGCTTTACAGCCTCAACGATTTTGTCTATATTCATATGGCCCGGAACAATCTCATTGAATGAGCTTACGATTCCGACCATAGGCTTTTTCATTTCCTCCGGTGTAAAACCAAGAGCATTAAATAAACTTCTTGCCGGTGCCTGCTGCATTCCGGCTCTTGCATTATCACTTATCATATTTTATCTCCTTATTTATCTCCGACTATTTCTTTGAGCACTTCATCATTACTACTGTATACACAACAATCTGCATATCTATAACCTGTTAGCTGTCTATTATAAGTCATGCAGCTACACACGTTCTGCGATGAGATCCCCCATCTGTGCTGTGCCTACCTGTGTGATACCCTCTGTAGTCTCACCCGGCTGTGGCATGATGTCGATTGTCCTGTAGCCCTCCTTAAGCACCTGCTTTACAGCATCCTCGATTGCCAGTGCTTCCTTGTCCAGATCAAATGAATAGCGAAGCATCATGGCTGCTGAAAGGATTGTTGCGATAGGGTTTGCAATGCCCTTTCCTGCGATATCAGGAGCAGATCCGCCACTCGGCTCATAAAGTCCAAACTTTGTATCGTTAAGGCTTGCTGATGAAAGCATACCGATTGAGCCTGTCAC
>VOFG01002868.1_pt1 | contig 12790 bp, 17 predicted proteins | sample 5384171 | NCBI WGS metagenome assembly VOFG01 (sample SAMN12384726, study PRJNA508395) | human gut metagenome | isolation source: healthy gut F | host: Homo sapiens | reverse complement strand
GACGTGGCAAGACACACAATCTGTTTTGTATCTGTCTTCCTCCAAAAGCTTTTTCGCAATCTTTCATTCTGCGCCGCGAGTGTCCGGAGCCGGTCCACACTGTACGAGCCCGTGTTCCGAGCGCCCCGTCAATCAGCGCGCAGAGGTTTTCCGCCGTCACATCATCAAAATAGACGCAGTGCTTCTGGCCGATGTAGTGCATAAGCCCGTAACCTTCGGGTCATAGGACACAGCGACAAGCGGCGCGGCCACGCTCGAGGCAAAAAATCAAGGCGTGCAGGCGCATGGACACGACGACCTGCATCTTTTTCATCATACCGATGATGAGCTTTTCATCGCTCGGCGCAGACAGCATCGGGCAGGCAAACGGCAGCTCGCTTGCGACCTCCCGGCTGGGCGGCAAATCCCGCCCCGGCTCAAGCGCGAAGAAAACCGGCGTGAGGCCATACGTTTCCTTTTACGTATTTCGCGCTTTCCATGAACGCCTGCTTCTTTTCCGCAAAGCCCGGCCAGTCGCGCAGAACGAAGAGCGCATAGCGCCCGGCGGGGTCCATGTTGTTGCCGAGCAAAAACCGTCGACTGCGCCCTCCAGTCCCGGCTCCAGCAAAAGCGCCGGGTCCGCCGTCACATAGATCTTCGGCTTCGTCACGCCCATGGCACGAAGCTCCTCGGCAGAAAGGTCCTCTCGCAGCGTGATCGCGTCGACGTTCCGGTCGATGACGCGCGCGGCGCGCTTCCGGCTGGCTTCTCCATTTACGGGGCCAATGCCGCAACCATACATCAGGACGCGGTTTCCGGTAAGCTTTGCAAGGCGGATGCTGAGAAGGTAATAGTTGAGGCTTCTCGTGCTCGTCTGGTTCTGAATGAGGCTGCCGCCGCCGGAGATATAGAGCTTCGAGCGGCGCATGACGGGAAGGAACGAGAAGGGATTGAAGACATAGGCCGCGCCCACATGGTGCGTGAGCCTTGTCGATTTTGGATTGTGCGAAAGCACGCAGATGGGCATGTCGGGGTCGATGTGCTGGAGCTGGCGCAAGATGGCCTTCAAAATCGCCTCATCGCCCGCATTGCCCTTGCCATACGCCCCGCAGATCGTCACCCGCGGCGCGTTTCGCTTTGGCCTTTGCGCCTGCCGCAGAATCGTTTTGTAAATCTCCAATTGGTGATGGACGGTCGCTTCGGCGGAGTACACCCGCTCCGCCTTTTCATAGAAGTTCTGCCCGAGCTGCTTACGGAACGCCGGATTCTGGACGAGCCGCACCATATAGGCAGTCAATGTATCGACATCCCGCGGCGTAAAGAGAAGCCCCGTCACGCCGGACTCCATCATGTAGGGAATGCCGCCGACCGATGTTGCAATCGTCGCGCAGCGCATTCTCGCGCCCTCCACCAAAGCATACGGCGAGCCCTCGGAAAGAGAGGTCAGCATATTGACGTCGATGGCGTTATAAAAGCTGTCCGTGTCCTTGACCCAGCCGGCAAAGACGACCGAGCCCTCGGGGCAAGCTTCCTTGCGAGCTCCTCCAGCATCTGCCGTTCCTCGCCGTCTCCGGCGATAATGAGCCGAATATTGGGGCAGGTTTTGCACGCGCCCGCAAAACCCCGGATGAGCGTTGCGATGTCCTTCACGGGGTTTAATCGCGCGGCGATGCCGAAAAACGACCGTATCCGCGTCAAACGTGATACTGAGGCTTTCGAGATATTCCGCCCGCGAAAGATTTGCAGGCTTCGGGGGGAAGTCTACGCCGTTGTAGATGGAAAACAGCTTCTGCGGGTCAAATCCGCGCGAGATGAGCAGCTGCACCATTGCGTCCGATACGCCGATGTGATAGTCAAACATACGAAGCGCAACGGTGTTGATCGTGCCGTAGGTGAGCCTGTGGAAGGGCCTTCCGAGATAATCGAGCCGATAGTCCGAGTGGACGGTCGTGACGATGGGGACTTTGATCGTCCGCTTTAAAATCGCGCCGATCATATTTGCGCGCGAGCCGTGGCAGTGGACAATGTCAAAGTGCTCGTTTTGAATCATGCCGGTCAGCGTCCGGATGCTGCTGCGCACGCCGGAATCCAGTACCAACGTATCAATGCCCATGGCCATCGCGTCGTCCGCGAACGCGCCCGCCGTGAAGCAGACCAGCCGCACCTGCTGCGTCCGCCCCAGCCCTTCGAGCAGCGATAACACATGCGTTTTGCACCTCCGACGTCGCCGCCGGAGATCAGATGGATAATTTTCATAAAACTCCCAAAGTCCAAACTGACTCTTGTTTCTTGCTGTGTTTTAGGATAAAATACCCTATGCGCAAACTTGTAAACATTATAGTCTATTTTGCGCGCAGAATCAACCAAATCAAAGGTACTGGAGGCACGTATGAAAATTATTGATGAAAAGGGCCGTCTGTTCGGCAAGATCAATCTGATCGACCTGCTGGTGATCGTTCTCGTTGTCGCAGTCGTAGCGGCTGTGGGCTGGAAGCTTGTCGGCAAGAAGGCCGCCGCGTCGGTTTCAATAACAACCATGAAATCACGTTTACCGTCCTCTTCGAGGACCAGCCCATCGAAGTCGCCGAGTTTGCCGAGACGCAGATTGAAAGCAGATCGTGAACAACGCCAAGCTCGTCTCCGCTGAGATTACCGGCTGCGAAGCCGTCTCCTCCATCCGCACGCTCGGGCACAGCGACCTCTCCATCACCATTCGGCCACCGGAACGTTCTCCGGCAATGTCTGGACAGTCGGCAGCCAGGAGGTCCGCGTGGGCTATGAATACATTCTCAAAACCAGCGAGTTTGAGCTGACCGGCATCATCTCCGGCATGGAGGCAGACAATGGCTGAGCTTCTGCGAGGCTGTATGCTGTACCGCTGGACGCTGGCGATTTTATCGTGGTGCGCGCGTGGCAAAAGAAAGCCGGGTGCGGCGGGGGTATTGCCGCCTGCTGGCGTTCCAGTAAGGCAGCCGCGTGGTTCTCGCGCCGCCTTTCGTCCGGTACAAGCGCGCTCGACGAGAGCGGAACGAAAGCTTCTTACCCGCTGTAACGAGCGCCTATCCCAAAAAGGGACAAGCTGGATAGAAAGCTCCGTGCTCTATCAGGTCTACCGCGCGGTTTTCACCTGCGGGCGCAATAGCCGCACGTTCGGCTGGCTCTTCTCCGGCGGCATGACGGCGATCTTGCTCGTTGCCATCGGGCTTTACGTTCTCATCGACTACGTGCTGCGCGACATTTCTGTCCATCCCGGTGGTGTCCTCTGTGGGGACGAGGCGCTGCTTCTTTTCTGCGTTCTCTGGATCATCTGGGAGCGCAAAAAGGCCGCTTCCCCCATCGCGCCGAAGTTCAATCCGCTTGATCTTCCGGTGGCGGTCTTTCTCACGGTCTGCTTCGTCCTTCTGTGCGTCGTCTGCCCGTACACATCCATTCAGATTGCTGGCTTCCGCGCGACGTGCCAGTATCTGCTCTGGTTCTACCTTGTCACAAGGCTCATCCGGAACGACCGCGACTGCATGACGTTGTATCTGACACTGGTATCGCTTTCCTTTTGTTCTCTCTGCTCCACGGCATTTATCAGTATATTACGAAAGCGCCGATGCCGTCTAACTGGGTGGCGCAGGCGGAAACCGCTGTTCGGACGCGGGTCTACTCCATTTTCGGCAGTCCCAACATCATGGGCGACTTCATGGTACTCTTCGTCCCGATGACGGCGGCGCTCGCCTATTACGCAGAAAAGCCCTCGCAGAAGCTCTTCGCGTGGCTCTCAACGCTCTGCATGTGCTTCGCGTGCCTGTTTACGATGTCGCGCGCCGCGTGGGTCGCGATGGCGGTTGCGATCATTCTCTTTATCCTGCTCGTCGACCGCAGGCTCTTTTTGCTGCTGGCGGCGGGGCTCGCGCTTCTGGTGCTCATTCCGTTTGTTCGCACGCGCATCGGCTTTCTCTTCACGCAGGACTTCATTGACGCGAACACCAACGGCGGCGCGGCGGCAGATGGCCGCTTGGGCTGGAGCTGCTGCAGACCTACGGCGTCTGGACGGGCGTGGGGCACGGCATGTTCGGCGGCGCGGTCGCGATGCAGAACCAGGTGCTCGATTACGTGCAGTATTTCTATCTCGATAACTACTATCTCAAAACCCTCGTGGAAACCGGCTATCTCGGGTTATGGGCTTCATCATCATGCTGCTCGGCATGATCGCGGCCTCCTGCCGGAGCATCTGCAGAACCGGCAAGCAGTGGAAAGCCAAGCAAAACCGGAATTATCCACTCGTGTGCGGCATGTTCTGTGGCCTTCTCGGCGTGCTGGTGCACTGCTTCTTGAAAATATCTTCGAAGAGCCGTATATGATGGTCTACTTCTGGGCCATCGCCGCGATGATCGTCTATTTTGGCTTCCTGCGAGATGAGAAAAAGGAGGCGCAGGCATGACGCAGCTGATTCTGGCCTATAATTTCCCCGCCAAGCACCTGTCGAAGCTCCGCATGGCGGCGATGAAGCTGGGTGTGAACGTCCGGCCGGTTGAAAAGCGGGAGTATCTGCAAAGCCTCGGCTCGTTTACAGGCGCGCTCGGAACATTTGAAAGCGTCTATGACGGAGAAAATTTCCGGAGCTGATGCTCGTCCTCTGCGGATTTTCGCAGCCGATGGTAAACGCGTTTCTGACGCTTTTAAAAAGCGACGCGCCTGCCTGCCATTCCCCTTAAGGCTGTGCTGACCGAGACGAATCAGGGCTGGAACTCATTAGAGCTCCATGATGAGCTTTTAAAAAGAGCACGAAGCCCTGAAAAAAGGCAAGCCCTTGCACGAGCAGGAGCCTTCCGAATAACAGCAAAACGCATCCGCCAAGCCGGCGGATGCGTTTTGCTCGCTTTTTTTTCGTTTGCCTCATCGTTCCACACAGGCTTCACGTTATCGTAATAGGGATTATCGACCGTCTTTTCGTAAGTCTGAACCGAGCCGTCGCTTAAAATCTCATACAGCGTCTCGCCGATCAGGAAAGCCGAACATCCGTGAAGCTCCTCTGGGCTCTCCGCTGTGAGCGTAAGCCGGTTCTCATCGGCCCGCACGTAGCGCCCAAGCTCCAGAATCTCTCCCGCCAGATACAGGCAGTAATATCCGTCGTCCCGCATTGCAAGCCGGTAAAGCGTACCTCCCTCCTGCCGCGCATACGTCCCCTTGACGATCGGCGCTTCCGGCGGCTTCTGATTGTTAATGATCATCTGCGCGTACAGCAGCACATTGAGCGCCGCCGAGGCCGCAAAGAGCCAGATCCAGAGCCTTGTATGCTTCATCGCAGATTCCTCCTTTTTCAGCCGCCTCGATCATCCGTTGCCCAGAGGCAGCGCGGCAGCCTCCACGGCGGATTCATAGCGGTACCGGCCATAGAGGAACGTAACGGTATACGTCTTGGACTTCTGGACGTTCGCGTAATTCACATCGTCGGGACTATAGTAGTCGACCGTGAAAGTCACAGCGTTGCCGTCGACGCTCTTTTCGCGCAGCTTTGCAAGGCTGTCTCCGCCAAAGCCGGATACTGTTGGAACGACAATCTCATCTGTCGCCGCGTCATAGTTTTTGCTCTTTGAGATATCGAGAGAATAGTCCTTCATGTATTGAGACAGTGTGTGCTCTATCATTCCCTGCGTGATGTGATACATCTTATCCTGCTTCTCATACGTCGCCTCAACTCCTGCTTCGGCGTGAGCAGCAGGAACATGAGCCACAGCTGCTCGGGCGTCAGATCCTTCGGCCGATCAAAGGTAAACGGCGCAGACGTCATGCCGAGCTCGAGCGTATGGACAAGGGAGACAAGATACGAATCCGTCAGCTTTGATGCGTCAACCTTCCAGTCTGACAAGTCGCTTCCGAACGTCGGAACGAGGCTCACATCCGCCCACACGCCGCACTCCGGGCGATAGCGAAGCTCGAGCCAGTAGCTCGTCTCACCTGCAGCTCCAGCACAAACTGGTCGTTTTCGTCAAACGAAACCGTCACCCGGTACGCGTCGTCCAGCACAACCTTCCAAGCTTCCTTGTTTTCCTCCAGAGTCTTTTTTAAAGCTGTTCAGCGCCTGCGCGCCCCAAGCTTTGAAGGTCTTGTTCGCCTGCGCGTCCATGTTATTGTCAAAATAGTACCCGTCGTAGCGCTTGTCAAATTTCGCCCTTCGACCAGACTCTCGATCTCCGCCGAAGCATTTGCGCTCCCCGCATTCGTGCCGGGCGTATAGACGCTCGCGCCGTCCGCGTTCAGGCGGATGGAAAGCTCCTGATAGCGGTCGGTGTGCGAAAGGACGCAGAAATATTCGTCGAGCGAGTTTTGGTATAGGTTCAGCCTGAAATCGTCTGCGTCAAAGTAATCGGAAATGCCGAGCGCGGCATTGTCCCAGTTCTGGAACAAAAGTCCTCCAAGCGGCTTTGGAGAAGCGCCTCAGTAAAGAAGTTGTTGTATTCCTCGTCTGCCGCCCAGATTGTGCTTTCCTCGACAGCCTGTTCGATGCGGAGCCTGCGCTGCTCCTCGGTGAGCTCCGGCTCTTCCTCGGGCTTTTCTTCCTCATCGGGCTTTTCCGCATCGTCCGGATTCTTGGGCGTATCGTCCGGGCTTTCCGGTCACGTCCGGTTGTTCCTCCTCCGCGGGGTTCTCTTCCGGCTGGGTCTGGTTTTCCTCCTGCTCGGTCTGCCCCTGCTCGGGCTGGGCCGGCGTATCGCTTTTTCGTGCAGCCGGCCAAAAAGCGACGCGGCCATCGTCAGCGCCAGAAGCAGCGCAATCCATCTTCTTTTCATATCCGTTTCTCCTTTCAGGCTTTCATTGATATCTCTGGTTTTAGACGCACCGGAAGCCGCTTCAGTTCCCAGGCGCGGGAAAATTGCGCAAAATACGCGTGCACGTCTTGCCCAAGCTCCCCTCGTTTGAATCGCCCTTCGTTACATAGAATTTGCATTCCTCTGGCGCGGAATCGAGCGCCGGATAGGCCGTATCCCGCGCAGACACAAACCGCTCGGTCAGCTCCGCCGACATTTCTGCCGAATCTACCACCGGCGCTTGGCTTCCCGTTTCCTCGATCCACTCCGGCTCCTCGTCCGGAAACACCTGACTGTATCCCGCGAACGGCGTCTCGTCGTCATAGTCTATACCGAACCGCTCCATCAGAACGGGGACGATTTTCCCATCTTCGTTTGCAAAGCGCCAGTATTCCCCGCCGCCATTGCACAAAACGCCGTCTATTTCGGCGCTTTTGTTGTTGTAGCAGCTGAACATCCAGAACGCCTCTCCAGTTTCCGCGTCCCGCCGCGCGCAGATCGCGCCATAAGTCTGGTCAAACGGCAGCACGCGCACATCCAGCGCAACATACGCGCTGTCGCAGAGGATTTCCTGATGCTCGTCGGGGATGGCCGTCCCAGTCGTCGGAATAACGCAGTCGCCCGCATCCGTCGGTATTGCCCAGTTCCAGCTGAGAAGCTCCGTCAGGCTCTTGACTGTACCATCTTCGATCGTAAAAATCGCGAAGATCATCATCGCCGTCGCTACCCCGTGGTACACAATGAGCTCTGGCACACCATTCTGGTCAAGGTCTGCCATCTGCAAAATCGGCTTTACGAACATGAAATCCAGCGGCAGCCGCCGGTCTTCTCCGAGAAAATACGCGTCGTAAATTTCCGCGTACTTTGCCCACTGCCCGGGCTCGATCGGAGAAATCCCGTTCTCCTGCGCCGGTTCTTCCGCTGGCGTTTCCATCTGTATCACAGCTTCCTCCGCAGCCTGCGCCTCGTCCGGTACCTGCGCCGTCTTCCCGCACCCGGAGCAGCAGCGACACAAAAGCAGCCACGCGACCCATTCTTTCCGCATTTCCCCTTCCTCCTTTGAACCCAGTATACCATACCTTCCGGATATTTCCGGGAAATTTAAAATTCCTAAGAATTGCGCGGCATGGAGCGAAAAACGCCCTGCGGAAAAAAAGACCGCAGAGCGTTCTATTTTACAGGGTCCCGGAAAATTTCTCGCGCACCTGCGCCGTCTTCCCGCAACATTCTGCCCTCGGGACACGCGCCCGTCATGAAGCAGGTCGGGCCATAGAGGGAAAAAGAGCCCCGGATGCGCCGCGCGCAGGACTTTTAACGCCTCGGTGGCCAACTCCCGGATCTCCCACTGCGCCCGCTCGCACGTGCGAAGGCGAAAAACGTATAGAGCTCGCCTGCGTTCATCGTCGAGACAACCGGGACCTTGAGCCCGCTCACAAGAAGATATGAAAGCGCATCTTTCCCGCGCCAAGAGAAGAAAGTTTCTTTGTCGCAGCCTCCGCCATCGAAAATGCTTCCCGGTATCGCGCCTCCATCCCGGCTTTTCTGACGCTTTCCGGCAGAACGAACCGATTATAATCGGCGTTTTGCAACAAGATCCTGGCGCGCGCAGAGCGCCCGTATCCGGTGGCGCGTCAGGTGCGTGAGCGCGGCAAGGACATGCCGGAACACAAAGCGTAAAGCTCGCCTGCTCCAGCTCGCGCTTGCGGTTATTTTGCAGCAACGTTCTTAATATCCGCGCCTGCTCGTCTCGCGTCAGCCCTGGCGCCTGCATGCCGTTTGCGGATACGCCGCGCGGCAGATGAGCTTCGGGCTCTCGTTCCGTCCAGCAGCGTGACCTGCGCCTCCGGCAAACCGGCACGCCATCCGGCAGCGGCAGCGTCTTTTTGGCTGTACGCGTCCTTTTCCGGACCGCCAGAAACGGCAGCTTCTCCTCGCACTGCAAAAACAGGCTCTCACCCAGCGCCCAAAAGCTCCGGAATTTCGCTCCGCGTCCATAGCGCAGTTCGTTCATCACGTGCAGAAGCTCGCGCGCGTTCATCGAGCAGAAGAAGTTGCTGCAAAAGCAGTACGGCAGCACGAACCGCGCGTCCTCTTTCGGGACGCCCGCCGCCTCGAGCTCGTCGTAGATCGCAAACAGGCCGCGCACCGTCTCGTCAAAAATCGTCTTCTGCACATCGTCGGTCCAGTCCGGCGAACATAGCCCGCCCTGGAAAAGTCAACATAGCGCCGGGACTTGACCGTAAAGGACGCGAGCCGGAACTCAATCAGGAACTGCTCGGCCAGCACCGAGACGTTTTCAAACGCGAGGTTCACGAATCCGTGCTCCAGCACCGACGTATGCCCCGAGGAAAGCACCTTCCCGATGAGCTTTTCGTTTTTCTCGCGTCCTGCGGCAATCGACGTTTCAAAATCTCGTCCGCCGTGCCATCCATGGTGGAAATTCTGCCGCCGGAGGCAATCCTGGCCTCGATATTCGGCGTAAAAACCTGCAAAATGGTAACATGTCCTTGCATAGGTACTCCTGTCTTATCGGAAGGATTTTCTTGTTCATCGAGCGCTTATGCGCCCGGCGCGCGCGAAGTCCGGTTTATAGTCCGGCAGATGCGTCTCAATCGCCGCCGCCAGCAACTGCGGGTTCAGCCCCGGGTTCTGCGCGGAAAGAATGCACTCCAGCCGAAGCTCGGTTTCGCTTACTGCCGCAATGGAAAGCGCGAAAATGAGCGGCTTGATGTCGAGCTCCTTGTCTCCTTTTTGCTGCGCTTGGTGATAACGATGCTCTCGCGCGCAAAAACGCGGCAAGCCCTTCTGCGCATCTTCGGGAACGCCGCCGTCATACTCGAGCGTCACCTCGGCCCGTAATCTCGTCAGCTCCTTGATTTTCCTCGCGCTCTCGTATGCCTCCAGTACCCGGATACCTGCCGGCAAAACGGCATTGAGCCGCACGGGAAGACCGGAAAGCTCAACCGAACCGTCTTCAATTTCAAAATCCAGAATCTCGCACCGGCTCTCCATACCGACCGGAAGCGGCAGCGCGATCGACACATACGCCCGGGGGCTGAAGCCCTGCGAATGCCAGATGAGAATGCCCGCGCGCTTGAACGCCCGCTGAAACACGCGCATGAGATCCAGGTGCGAGAGGTATACCGCGTCGCCCCGCTTTTCAAACAGCAGCCTATTCATCGCACACCCCTCTTTCGCTCAAGCTCCGCGCGCCGCATCCGGCGCCATTTTGTGCGGCAGTCCGGCGTGACAGACTGTACGCAAGCGCCCGCTCGCGCAGGAAAAAGTCTTTGCTCACGCCAATATCGATCGTCTGCCACGGAAGGATTTCGTCCTCCGCAAAGCCGCGCGTCGTGTAAAATTCCGGTCGACCCGCAGTCGGAAAAGGCCTGCATCCAAAGATCATATCGGAAGTACTCGTCCCAGCCGTCTAATTTGCAGCCAAGCTCATGCGCGCGCAGCAGGACTTTTGATAGCCGCCGGTCGCCTCTGGCAAGAACCGCCTCCAGCCTGCTGAGGTCGCTCTCATGGTACCGGTAATCAACACCCCGCGCCGTCAGGCAACTTTGCAGCAGATGCACGCGCCGCAGATATTCCTCGGGGCTGGTCTGCTTCTCCCACTGGAACGGCGTAGAAGGGCTTCGGCACAAAGAAGGCCGTCGCGAGGTTGATGGACAGCCGCCGTTTTTTGTTTGTCGCGTTCTGCCGCCAACAGTAGACGATTTTGTTGACAAGCTCGGCAATCGCCGCCCCGTCCTCATCCGTCTCCGTCGGAAGTCCCAGCATAAAATAGAGGCTTCACGCTGTTCCAGCCGCCGGAAAACGCCGTGGCAGGTCTCTAAAATTTCGCGCTCCGTTACATTTTTGTTGATCGCGTCGCGAAGCCGCTGCGACCCCGCCTCGGGCGCAACGTCAGCCCGCTCTTTCGTACCTTCTGCACGCGAAGCATTAAATCGCGCGAAAAATTATCCGCGCGCAGGCTCGGACAGCGAAAGGTTGATCTTCCCGGCTCGCAGTAATCCAGCAGCTTGTCTGCAAGCTCCGGGAGCTTTCGGTAGTCGGACGTTGACAGGCTCGCGAGCGTCATTTCGCTGTTGCCGGAGTCTTCGAGCGATTCGATCGCCTGCCGGCAGAGCGTGTCCACGCTTTTTCGCGCGCACCGGCCGGTAGCAGAAGCCCGCCTGACAGAAGCGGCAGCCGCGGATGCAGCCGCGGAAAATTTCAAAGATTCGTCCGGTCATGGACAATTTCCGTCGAGGGAACGATCGTCTTCGTCGGAAAATACGACTTGTCCATGTCCTGCACGATGCGCTTTCTTGACACGCGCGGGCGCGCCGTTTTGGGCGTGATGGCGGCAAGCGTTCCATCTTCGTTATAGGTGTGCTCATAGAAAGATGGCACATACACGCCGTCGATTTTGCTCACGCGCAGGAGAAATTCCTGCTTCGTACAGCCGTCATGCTTGGCCTGCCGGTAGCAGTCGATGATCTCCTTTGTGATCTCCTCGCCCTCGCCGAGCGAAAAGAAGTCGATGAAGTCTGCCAGCGGCTCGGGATTTACTGCGCACACGCCCCCGGCAAAGACGATGTTCTCGAGACCTTCCCGCTCGCGCGATAAAAGCGGCACACAGGAAAGCTCCAGCATATTTAAAATGTTGGTGTAGCTCATCTCATAGCCGATCGTGAACGCGATCAGATCGAACGCCTTCACAGGGTCATGGCTCTCGAGGGCGTAAAGGGGAATGGCGTGCTTTCGCATCTCTGCTTCCATGTCGCCCCACGGCGCGAACACCCGCTCGCACCACACGCCCGGCATCTCATTCATGAGCCCATATAAAATGCGCATGCCGATGTTGGACATGCCGATCTCATAGGTATCCGGGAAGCAGAACGCCACGCGCACGTCCACATTCTTCTTATCCTTTACGATCTGGTTATACTCGCCGCCTACATAGCGCGCTGGCTTCTGCACCTGCGGCAGAATTCTGTGTAAGGTATCTGTCATAGCTCTACTCAAAAGTCAAAGTTCTATTTATTATACCTTACCGGAGCCCGAGAAACAAGCCCTTCTTCGTGTCCGTGGCGCAGCACACGCGCAAAAACGACAAGCCAGAGCGCAACCGGCGCAAACCCGAGCCCATACGTCCGCGCGCAGAAAATCGCCCCCGCCAGTCCCGCCGCGCAGACCCGGTGAAGACCTGCTATGTTGGAGACCGCCTCCGCCCGTCCGAGCGGCAGAACCAAACAAAGCCCTGCTCGCAGCGCCGCCGCCCGCCGTCCAGCGGATAGACCGGCATCGCGTTAAAAGCCCCAGAAGCAGGCTGATGGCCGCGCAGGTAGCGTATGCTTTCCGCAACGCAAGGCACACGAGTACGCTCATCCCGGACCTGCCAACGCGCAAAAAATCTCCTGCCGGTAGCCAAGCCCTTGGGTCTCGATTTTCGCGTCGCACATGCCGAGCCGAAGCTTTTGTTACCTTTCCCCGACCAGATAGATGGCCATTACATGCCCCGCCTCGTGCGCCGCCGCCGCCGCAAGAAACGCGTAAACACGCGGCTCAGCCAGCAGCCGCAGCAGGCACAGTGCGGCAGCAAAGCCGGGCGCGAGGTCAAGGCGTTTCACCGGCAAAGCGCCTGATACGACTCTGCGAACGCCGCCACAACGCTCTCCCCATCTGACAGCGCATCCGGAGCTCTGCAAAGGCCGCGCGCGTCCGGCCTCCTTCTCAAGTCCCAGCACGTCTCGCACCGTCTCTACCGCGCCGGGGCAGCATGTCCGACGGTCAGCACCACGGCAGCCAGCGCGAGCGACAAAATATGCCCGCGAAATCCAGCGCGCCCAGCGCCCCGTTTTTTGCCCTTCTTCCCGCTTCGTCTTCTCCATTTGCATCGCCTCCGGTTCATTTTTATGCGGCTTTGAGAAAATCATGCGTTTTGCCTCTTTGACAAAACCGGTTTTTGTTCACTATAATAATCGAGCTAACGGGTGTGGCGAAGTTTGGTATCGCGCTTGGTT
>VOFG01004003.1_pt1 | contig 12804 bp, 18 predicted proteins | sample 5384171 | NCBI WGS metagenome assembly VOFG01 (sample SAMN12384726, study PRJNA508395) | human gut metagenome | isolation source: healthy gut F | host: Homo sapiens | reverse complement strand
ATTGCTTTCTTTCCTAATTTCCCTCTTAACATATTTTTCCTCCTTTTATCTTAAGCGTTTCATCGCTTAATTTACACCTTCTTTAAAAAACAAATGTACATCCATCGTATGCAATTTCATATCCTTTGGATTTTCAATTCTGCATATTTTCTCGTGTGTAAAGTTATCAAAATGTGCAAAATGATTTAATACCAATGTAGTCTTTGTGTCTATGCACTTCATTTCTGTCATTCGGTCTCTCACCTGATCCACTGCTTCAAATCCCATATGCCCCTTCTTCCAGTCTCTTGTCAACGCCGTGCAATCCAGGCTTACGAAATCAAAACGTTTTCCTTCCAGAAACTTCCAGGTAACCTCTGGGAAAAATTCCCGTATCATGTGCATAAAGCAACTGCTTACCACCCTTTTTTATCAGATAGAGTAACGACTTTTTCTGGTTGATTGTGGTCCGCCAGAACAGCTGTAATCTCATACCCATCTTCTGTATTGACACAATCAAATGGTTCCAACCGCTGAAATCTTACAAACTTACTTACACTGCCATCTATCCTGGCAGCCTGGCAAAACCGGCTTTCGACCTCTTCATTCCCATATACCGTCAATTTCTTATCACTTAAACCTGTTGCATAATTCTCTGTTCTCATGCAAATATCATAGGGAAAAAAATGATCATGATGGCTGTGTGTAATCAACAGTGTTTCCACTTTCCTTAAATCTAAATGATACTGCTGTGCATGGTAATTTGTGTCCGGTGGAAAGTCGAGCAACAATGTTGTATCTACTAATGCCTGACTTCTGGTTCTGATGTTTTCCACCCAGTTGTCTTGCCAGCTCGCATGCCTCACAGTTACAAAAATAATGCGGGCCACGCTTCCGATGCCGATGTTCCATAATATGTTATTTTCATATTGTTTTACCTGTATAGTCCTTCGTACATATTTCACAAAATCTCTTTGTTTCTTTTCTTGATATTGTTATTTATACCATATTTTGATATAAATAAAAGAGAATTATGTTGTCATATTTTCATATTTTGTTGCTATTAAAAGGAACCATTATGAGACAGAAGAATATTTGCTACTTTAGACAGAATGAATCTACAAATGAAACCGTTCACATATTAGACTGTGGCTATCATGAAACAACGCAGGGACAGCCCTCCGCGCAGACCGTCATCGACCACTATGTTTTACATTGTATTGTAAAAGGAAAAGGTACCTACCAGGTTCACAACCAGACCTGGCATCTCTCTGCCGGTGATTGTTTTCTTTTAATCCCAAACGTTCCCATCCGCTACCAGTCCGATGCATGTGAACCCTGGGTATACTACTGGATTGGCTTTGATGGCATCGATGCGTTACAGATTATACACTTGTGCAACATTCGCCGACACGCTCCGGTTCTACATTATAACCCTATCGAAGAATTAACCTCCATGATTCAGCCGCTTATTTTTCTCAACTCAGCTTCTACCTCTGACTGCTATACAGCACTCAGCCAGTTTTATGGCATATGTGCCAAGCTGATACAGCACAACCAAAATATAAAGCCACTGTCCCGAAAAGAATATTACGTAGCACAGGCAATCTCTCTCATTCAAGATTCCTACTATACGGACATCACGGTTCAAAGTGTTTCCGATACAATCGGTCTGGACCGCACATACCTGTACCGGATATTCAAAGAAATCAGTGGTATACCAATTCAACAGTATATAGCAAATCTCCGTTTAAAGCGAGCCTGCTCCTTTTTAGCGGACACCACACTGTCTTTCTCGGAAATTGCATATTACTGCGGTTATACCTCTGAGCAGTATTTTTCTATGGCTTTTAAGAAGAGTACTGGATTCTCACCCTCTGCCTATCGAAAAAAACATTTAGCGACAAAGGAGTAATCTAAATCCGGTTTTCGCGTACCATTATGTACATATTGAGTTGCTTGTGTTATACTTTTATTCATAGCATGAGCCTCCGGAAGTATGATTGTTTTTGGACAACTCAATTATACCAAAGCCAGATGGTTTCATGCTATTTTTATGCCAGTTATTATTGAATTTTCAAGGTGCATAGGCACTTATTCAAGTGCGAAGTTTGAGTATATCATCCATATCCATCACCTCACACTACGATAAGCTGATCATCCACTTACGCCTCTTAAAAATAACAAGCGCTACCACCAGCCTGAATATTTCTTCGGTGGTAAGCAGTGTATACACACCAACTATGTCCCACTTAAATGCATATGCTGCAAGCAGACACAGCGGGATTCCGATGCACCATGTGCCAACAATATCAATCATCATAATCATTTTGGTATTGCCGCCGCTTCTTATGATACCGCCTCCGAGTATCATATTTTCAACCTTGACCGGTGCATACAGGGCAAATACAATAAGCAATATCTTTCCAAGTTCTTTTACACTGTCATCTACACGATACAGCCCGGTATATACTCCAGCCAGAAGAATGAGCAATATCGATACTGCTGCCGCACCAATTAAGCCTGCATACATTATTTTCTTCGATTCTGTATAAGCCTCATCATACTCTTTCCTGCCAAGCCTCTTGCCAACCATTACACCGGCAGCCGCCGACAATCCGCTAAGCGCTCCTACAATAAGCCCCTGTATCGGACAGGTAAGTGTGTATGCCGCCAGATTTGCCATTCCGAGATGCCCATAGACGGCAGACTCTACATTTTGTCCGAGGCTCCACAAAAATTCGCTGACCAGAATCGGCATAATCATGATCAGATAATCCTTGATAGTAATTCTACTGAAACGCAATGACCATACCGGTTTATCTTCATCCTTTCTGATACATAAGGCAAATCCAACCGCAATAAATACCAGATTAAATAACTGCGAAATCAGTGTTGCGATCGCAGCTCCCTTTATTCCCATACATGGCAATCCGAATTTTCCAAATATCAGCAGATAATTAAGACCTGTGTTTACAGCGACTGCCCCAAAGCTCGCCCAAAAAGGTATTGTGGCATGCTCCTGCAGCGCAGCCACGAAGATAAAATATTGCCGGCCATTGGAATATAGGAGAACGCTACTATCCTGAAATAGACCGCACCGGTATTTACAATACTCACATCCCTCGTGTACAGCCCAAGAATCTGCGAGGGAAAAAAACTCCTGCTGCAAACAAAAACAGCGCAGCTATTACCATTCCGCTAATAAGGCTCACATCAAAACTGCACCATGCCTCTTTTGTATCTTCCGCACCAATAAACTGTGCGATCAGTATCCCCGCAACCGTACTCACTGCACCAATCACTACAGAAAAAATCAGCGAAAAGTTTCCACATAGTCCAACTGCCGATATGTTAGTCTTCACTAACTGTCCTATCATAATCTGGTCTACAAGTCGCCGCCACCCTTAAAAAGGGTGGCTCGGGACGCTGGGTGTAACCCCTTGGTACCCGACAGCGTCTCAAGGCGCCCTAGACTTTCTCTTCGTTCAAGTCACTATTGCACTTGACGCGTTGCTTATGCCCATGAATGGGCGTTTGTACTACTTCGACTTAACCCTTAAAAGGGTCTTCGTACTCCTTCACACTTAATTTATCTTGCATGATATCGTACTTTTCTTGATCTTGAATATACTTTTTTATTGTCGCTTCATTTAATCCTACGGTGCTGACATAATATCCCTCTGACCAGAAATGTCTGTTTCCAAATTTATATTTGAGATTTGCATGTCTGTCAAAAATCATAAGCGCTGACTTTCCCTTTAAATATCCCATAAAACTCGACACACTCATCTTTGGCGGAATACTTACTAGCATATGAATATGGTCAGGCATGAGATGCCCTTCAATAATCTCCACGCCCTTATATGCACATAACTGTTTCAGAATATCACGTATATCCTCTTTTAATTGATTATAAATAATTTTTCGTCTATACTTAGGAGTAAATACAATATGGTATTTACACATCCATTTTGTATGGGCGAGATCATTAGACTTATTCGCCATAAAACACCTTTCCTTTCTTGCAATAGTGACTGAACAACTCTATTGTAACGGAAAGGTGTTTTTCTGTATAACGATTTGACTCCACCCGCATAGCAGGTGGATTTTTGTTTCGTGCATCTCCATTTCTCTTTTGAGAAATTCCGATGTACTCAACTGGCTAAAGCCATAATTGAAAAAGATGCCTGCAGCATACTTTGCAAGGTGACAGGAATTGCTATTTTACACAATGTTTTCATAAATTTCGACATTATAATTCCCCCGTACTTTCTCTCTTAATTAACTCAACCGGCAACACAATTTTTGTCTCACATTCTGCTCCATCGCGCATTGCCTCAAGACACTTAATTGCAGTTTCTGCCCTAAGGGACGCCTCCTGATGAATTGTTGTTAGAGAAGGATGGCTTTCCCTGCTTGCCATGTTGTCATCAAATCCGATTATCTGGATATCCCTTGGAATCCGAATGTTCTTTCCCTGCAAAAACCTCATAAACTCAAGTGCATAGAAATCTGATACCGCAAAAACAGCGGTAACATGTTTCTCTAACAGCGTCTGATATTTATCCTCATAAAAACGCATTCTCTCCTTTTCTGTCCTTGGTATTTTCCATCTTAATGTTTCTCCCGGTTCAAAGGCTTCGATAAAACCTTCGATGCGCTCTTTATCCATGCAGATGAAATTGTCCGCTATGCACAACGCTTTTTATGTCCAAGCTCCCTAAAATATCTTCCTGCCTGATAACCACCGTCATAATGATTGATGACCAGGTTGACCACCTTGGAGCATTTTTCAAAATAACCGTCATACACTACAAACGATATCCGCATCTGACTTCTGAGTTTCTCATAATCCGCTTCACAAAAACCCATCAGAATCAGCCCATCCATATTCCACATAGATGCAAACACCGGAATCTCACTGATGTCAGATGTCGTTTTTATCATCAGAAAATATCCTTTTTCATTTACCTCATGGGAGAGAGCATTTATTGAAGCCATAACAAATCCATCCTCTAAAACCCTGCCCTCATACTTTTCATTATCATTCACTACCACTCCGATGATTCTTGAATTATTCCTGGCAAGTAGAATAGCTGCCATATTCGGGATATATCCCGACCTCTCCAGCTCCTGCTGGACGCGTTTTACCGTCTCATCCGAAATCTTTTCTGTTTTTCCGTGAATCACCTTTGAGACAGTTGCAGTACTAAGACCTAATGAATCTGCAACATCCGCAATCCGAACTCTGTCCTGTGCCATATGTATTCCTTCTTTTCCTATATTCTGATTATATGGTACAACAGAAATATGTGTGTTACAAAGGTTAAGTGCATAACCCATGACAAAAATTGCATTCCTGCCTCTTGCATACGGTTATGAAGTATGTCCACCTCTTGCACGGTGGCGAGCCGATGAACTTTCTGTAATAGAAAAACACCCTACATTGCTGCAAGGTGTCGATGTTGTATGCATCTTTTATCTCTGGTGCATATTTCATAATCATGTCTGCAAGAAAGCCACAGCAGCATCCAAAATCCTTGTTCATTGCCAAGCCTCCCTTAAATGCAAGAATTTCTTACTATTTTACCAGTGAAGTTTGGACTATACGGTCTTTGGTCAGCAATGCCTGATGCCGAATTTCTGACACTTTTTATCTCCATACCTCTTTTGAAATGGAAACCATCTGCATTTTCTCAAAAATAGAATACGATACAACATCATATCGTAAAAAAAGTAAAGCATATGCCATGTTGTTTTCTCCTATCTTCCCACCAGCTTTAAGAATTTCTTATCATTCATCTGCTCATTCGTAACATACTCCCCATCACAAAATAGCGCATAAGTCGTAATCGGCGTTGGTACATTCTGAGCATCCTTCCTACTTTCGATCTTCACAGCCTTGAATGGAATGCCATTCTTCTGAGCGGTTTCTTCCAAGATTGGTACATACTTTGCATTGAAAGGACATTGGTTTGTATAATAAAGAACATAGCCACGTTCATTTATATGAGGGTGTTTTGCACATTCCTTGAACACCGGTGGCTCAGTTTTCTCTTCAAATGGCAGATACCATAACTGGATTCCATTATCAGCCTCATCACAAACTTCAAATCCTTTATATTTTAGAAACTTCGGATCAGCCAGAAATGGCTTTTTCCTTGCTGCCGCAAGAATACATAGGCCTTCCTTCCCCTTTTCTCTGCTGTCCTCAATACACTTGGAAAGTAAGTCACTTGAATATCCATGACCTTTGAAAGAACCGGACACCCACAAACAATTAATATACATATAACCAGGTGCTTCGATTGGATTCCATGCACACTCCGCAGGTATGTACTCAATAAAGCACTTGCCGCGTTCTACGCTCTTAAGAAACACAAGACCTTCATCAAATCTATCCGCAAGCCATGCCTTCTTTGATGATACTTGAATATCTTTATTGTTGGAAATGGCACAGCAAATGTGCTCCTTTTCAAGATTTTCTTTCGTAACTCTAATATATTCCATACCTTTAAGCCCTCCTTATCGGATGTCTGACCACAGTCTTCAGTTTCTCCGGTGCCACTTTCCGCGCATCACTCAGATAAATCTCGTGGTGCATCCTCTGATCCGTTATATCAAGTGTATATCCCTGTTCTTCCATAAATCTGTGCATTGCATCTACCGTAGCAGGCTCATCGTCATACGCTCCGATATGCATACACTGTACACATAAGCCCTCCTCATAGGGAAAAAACTCAACCTTAGAAAAATCCTGTTTTTTCTTTGCCGTAGCTTTCCTGACAGCCCAGTCGAAATTCTCCCTGGTAACAAAATCTGGCAAGCGAATAACAGAAATCCACTTAAAATCTTCCTTACGAGCATAATCAATTCCGGATACGCCGTCTCGCCTGCCGGCTCGGTCGGTTCGCAGCATGGCGTCCCCCGGACGCCGCCCCCCCTGCCACCAGAATCCCTCTAATGGCGGCACGACATAATCGAAATATCCATCAATCTGATGATCTTCCTTTTTGCTCATTTTAATCGTAAATGCAATTCCATACAGAAGTCCGATAGCCTGCTTGTATTCTCCGTCTGCATCATTTGGATTGCCGCTTCCCCTTACCGCTATATAGTTCATTTTCGGAACAGTTACGATAGACGGTGTGCCTTTCGGTATATAAAATTCTTTATATTCTTTTTTATAATCAAATGTCATTTTCCTAATCCTCCATAGATTTTTAATGTTTCTTCCGCATTCCTGCGGATAATATCCCGTGCTTCTTTTGGTTCAAGCACCTCTACTTTTGCTCCAAATGTCATAAGCCATGTCACAAGGTTTTCCATATCCGTATAGTCTGCTGAAAAGAGCAGCCTTCCATCGTCTGTTTCTGTAAAGCAGTTCGGTCCAAATTCTTCAACCAGCCGCCACTTCATATTCGGTGTGAAAAGAGCTTTTACCTTTATCCCACCCGGAAATATCTTCTCATTTGACAAATCCGGCATTGGTACATCTCTGCACAGAAATCCGCAGTCTGTTTCAACAACACAATCCATACGGTTCAGTTTGAACAGCCTGTAATCTTTACGTTCTAAACACCACCCCCATACATACCAGCTCGACCACTGGAAAACCAGATAATATGGTTCTACCCTTCGGTTGCTCTCTCCGGACGGAGCATAATACTTAAATCGTATGATGCGCCTGTTTTCTATTGCACTCTGTATTACCTCGATCTTTGGAGCAAGAGAACCCTATACCATGAAGATAAGTCAATCAGCATAGAGTCTCTTCCACTGATGAACTCTGATGATCCGGTCTGGATTTTCTCCATCAGCTGACTGTAGTATCTGCTTCCGCTCACACTGTCAAGGCTCCTCAGCCCCGCAAGGATCATCTGCATATCTTTGGATGTCAGTATCGTCCTATCCATACGATATCCGTCCATAATACTAATACCGCCACCGGTTCCCTGTGCCGTCCTTATTGGAATACCTGCTTTGCAAAGGTCTTCAATATCCCGGTTTATTGTCCTGCGGGATACCTCAAATTTTTCTGCCAGTTCAGGAGCCGTTGTCTTTTCTTCCTGCAGTAAGATTGACAATATCCCAATAAGCCTATCTATCTTCATAATTCCACTCTCCATACATATCATATCTAACACAACACGACAACTATATGTCATGTTTATTATATCCACAAAAAAATTTTCTGTAAACAAAAAGCCTACGAACATCAGGTTTTATTCCCAATGTCCGAAGGCTCTATAGCATTAGTTAAGCCTGCAAATTACCACTTCATGCTCTGACTCAGTAAAGGTTGACGAACCACCAATACCAAAATATTTTTCAAAGAAGGATTTCAGTTTATCAATAACTTCTTGTTTCTTCTTAGCCCTGTTGCCACCACCAAAACGTGAAATCGGTGGCATAAGTTTATCTATGTCCGTTCCGGCTGTTTTAATTTCTCCGTCACGGAACGCATTCTCCATGAACTTCCGTGTATCTTCCGGCTTCAACTTTTCTTCCGTGATAATCGCATTAAGGTCATGGTCTCGCTGTTCCACCACATACTCATGCCACTCATTCATGACATCATCTACATCATTGATTCCTGCAATAAAGGTTTCAATGAGCTGTTTCTTGCTGCGAAGCTCCGGGCTGGCATCGATTGCCTTATTAATGGTTATCAACACTTCCTTGTCTTCGCAGTGGGTATCATGGTACTTCTTTACGAGCATAAGGATATAATCGATGTTGATTTCTATCTGCCGGATCAGTTCAATCTCAAATACTACATCATCTGTAATATCCGTACTTTCCTGACGCTTGCGTTTCCACTCATCACGCAAATCCTGATAGCGTCCAAGGTAATCCTGTAAATCACGTTCGAAATCAACTCATTCCCCTTAAACTCATCAAAGGAAAGTAGAAGATTTCTCATACGAAGAATTGCACCAAACAAAGCAATAAAATCCTTTTGGTTCTGTTCTCCGACAATCTGTGGTTCTGACAGAGGGAACTTATTGCTCAAGTCTTCCATCATATCCACATATCCAGGCATTGGCTTGCCATCTACGGATTCATATCCGTAATAATAATCCTTAAAGCTCTGCAGCAGTACAATACCCCCTGCATTCTTATCCCCAAACAGAGAAATGGCACTATCTACACGCTTTTGCAGATTTCGGAAACATACAATATTTCCAAAGGTCTTGATAGAATTCAGAATACGGTTGGTACGGGAAAATGCCTGTATCAGCCCATGCATTTTCAGATTCTTGTCTACCCACAGTGTATTTATGGTTGTAGCATCAAAACCTGTAAGGAACATATTTACTACGATAAGGATATCCAGTTCCTTGTTCTTCATGCGAAGCGACACATCTTTATAGTAATTCTGGAATTTATCACTTGAGGTATCGTAATTCGTATGGAACATTTCATTATAATCCTTGATGGCTTCTTCCAGAAATTCTCGGGACGGCTGATCGAGGGCAGAGGTATCCTCTGAATTTTCTTCATCCAGAATACCATCCGATTCTTCCTCATTTGCACCATAACTAAAAATGGTTGCAACACGCAGTTTTTGGTTGGGTCTGCTGCCATCTGCTTTTTAAATTCCTGATAATACAGTTTTGCCATCGGAACGCTCGATACTGCAAAAATGGAATTAAAACCGCTGATACGCTGTTTCTGCTTGATTTCCTCTACCTCGTCCCGTTTGGCTGAAGCCACCTCCGCAATATTAGTCAGCGTATTATATATGTAAATTTTATCCCCACGATAGGTCTTCTGGTCAAAATGTTCCAGTATGTACTGTGTCACAATTCGGATGCGTTCAGGAGCCATCATAACCTTTTCACGATTGATGTCCCAGACCATTTCGTCTGTGATTTCTTCCTCCACATCCATCGTTTTAATATAATCCACCCGGAATGGAAGAACATTTTTATCGTTGATGGCATCCACAATCGTGTAACTGTGGAGCTGGTCACCAAAGGTCTGACCTGTGGTAAAGAACTCCGGATTCTTGGCTCTGCCAGAATTAACAGAAAAAATCGGTGTTCCTGTAAAACCAAACAGATGATATTTCTTAAAATTCTTTACAATCACAGTATGCATGTCCCCGAACTGACTGCGGTGACATTCATCAAAGATAATAACAATATGCTTCTGATACACTTCATGTCCCGGATTCTTTTTTTTATAAATGTAGCCAGTTTTTGAATTGTAGTAATGATAATATGTGCATCCGGGTCTTCCAACTGCCGTTTTAATATGGTAGTCGAGGTGTTACTGTTAGCTGCCCCTTTTTCAAAACGATCATATTCCTTCATGGTCTGGTAGTCCAAATCCTTACGGTCAACTACAAACAGCACCTTATCAATATAAGACAGTTTCGACGCCAGTCTTGCCGTCTTGAACGAAGTCAGCGTCTTGCCGGAACCGGTGGTATGCCAGATGTAACCACCACCCTCGACACTACCATACTTCTTATAATTATTGGCAATTTCGATACGATTGAGAATCCGCCCGTAGCCGTGATCTGGTACGGACGCATGACCATCAGCATATCCTCGGATGTAAAAATGCAATACTTCGTAAGGATATTCAGAATCGTATGCTTTGCGAAAAAAGTCTTTGTAAAATCAATCAGATCCGGAATCACACGGTTATTGGCATCTGCCCAGAAGCAGGTAAACTCAAAACTGTTACTGGTCTTGGTCTTACTTGCTCCCCGCTTCTCATGTTCCTTCTCCGCATTCCGTCTGGTACTGTTGGAATAATACTTTGTGTTTGTACCATTGGAAATAACAAAAATCTGAATGTACTCATACAGTCCGCATCCAGCCCAGAAAGAATCTCTCTGGTATCGGTTAATCTGATTGAATGCCTCACGGATGGCAACGCCTCTGCGTTTCAACTCAATATGTACAAGAGGCAGACCGTTTACTAATACTGTAACATCATAGCGGTTGTCATGCTTCGCACCACTCTCTGTACCAATCGCATACTGATTGATGACCTGCAGCCTGTTATTATGGATGTTCTTTTTATCTATGAGTGTAATATTCTTGGAAAAACCATCATCACGGGTCAGAACCTGGACATTGTCCTCCTGTATCTTTCTGGTCTTTTCCACGATATGCTCATTGGGATTGGCAACGGCATTTTTGAAAAAATCATCCCACTCTGTGTCTGAAAACTGATAGTTGTTCAGTTCCTCTAATTTCTTACGAAGATTGGCAATTAGGTCTTTCTCCGTGTGAATCGGCAGATACTCATACCCCTGTTCACAGAGCAGACGGATAAACTCCTGTTCCAGTTCTACTTCGCTCTGATAACTGTCAGAGCATTTCTTGACTGGCTCATATTCTGTAACAACGGTGTTATCCGATGTCTCCGCTACAATATTAAAGTACGGCACATCCTCGCCTCCTTACTTAGTCAATTCTTTAAAGGATAATAGCTTATCCCTGTAATATTCATACTGCTTCTGACGTGCTTCGATTTCTGCCGGAAGTCCTGCGGATAGGTCATTACGAAGAGTGTCGAAATGATCGAGAATTTTAACGATGCGTTTTTGTTCCTCAACCGATGGCAATGGAATCATAATATTCGATAATGCCTCTCCACTTACATGAGGACTCCCACCTCGTTTCATACTATTTAAAACTACCTCTATATTTTTTCAATACATAGTATAAATACTTCGTTATTGAAAGTTCCGCAATTTCTTCATAACCAAATCCATCTGTCACAAATATCGGCTGATTCCAATAAGAAACAAACCCAGCAGATGCACCACTACGTGCAATAACTACAATTTCTCCATCATGATTAGAACGATCAATATAATATGCCGGTTCCTGTCCTCCTAATATAACGGGAATCGTTCCAGTTTTTTCATTTTTCTTTGTGATATATTCGCCCCTAAAAACATTTGCAACAGACGATAAAGATAACACAACATACCCAAACACATACTGGATGAGCTTAATCGCATTCAACTCTGTCTGTCTGTCTGTCTGTCTGTCTGTCTGTCTGTCTGTCTGTCTGTCTGTCTGTCTGTCTGTCTGTCTGTCTGTCTGTCTGTCTGTCTGTCTGTCTGTCTGTCTGTCTGTCTGTCTGTCTGTCATGAGCATGCTGCCTGTTTCGGCAAATGTCAAGAGCAAATCACGATAATATTCATATTGCTTCTGGCGTGCTTCGATTTCGGCTGGCAAACCAATATTTAAATCGGTGCAAATAGACTCAAAGTTATCGAGAACCTCTACTAACTTACTTTGTATGTCCTTAGATGGAACTGGTACTTTTGTATGCAAGCACCTTCTGAAAATCCAAAGAATCCACTGTTCCACCTTGCTTTTTTGTTTTTTACCAGAATGTCATTTCCTTTTTCCCTGTATTACATGAAATGCATATCTAGGAAGAATGTCTTCATTAACAACAAGCATCTTTATATCCTGATTAATGGTAGTTTCAAAAGGTATATAGGCAACTGGAAAAAGTGTGCTTTAAAATTCCAGACCTTGTTACTACAGCAATACTATTGGCTGGATATACTGTCATAGATGCTTCTTTTACCGCTTTTTCTGTAATGTGGTCTTGCGTGTCTTCCAATGTTGATGATTTCATGTCTTTCGATGAAATCCAAGGAACTGTACCTTGTTCCCAAAAAACTCTTTTCTGACATGGATGGTGTTTTTCCACCAGACCACTTTCCCAGCTCAGCAAGTGACTTCATTGGATATTTTTCATCACGAGAGAGTAATTTATCTCTGTAAAATTCGTATTGTTTCTTCCGGCTTATCTGTTAGCTCGGTTGTAAGTAAC
>VOFG01001307.1_pt1 | contig 12814 bp, 18 predicted proteins | sample 5384171 | NCBI WGS metagenome assembly VOFG01 (sample SAMN12384726, study PRJNA508395) | human gut metagenome | isolation source: healthy gut F | host: Homo sapiens | reverse complement strand
TGGACAGGAGTGAAAGAAAGCTGGGAAAAGCTGTATCCGATGCAGCGATAGATTATGTCAAGAGCTTTCATTATCTTGATGATTACAGATTTGCTTCCACATATGTCAGGTATCATCAGGACAGCTTAAGCCGCAGGCAGCTTGAGCAGAAGCTTATGGCAAAGGGCATAGGCAGAGATGATATAAATTGTGCCATAGACAGCGAATACACTGCTGATGAAGAGAAACATATAGCAAAGCTGCTTGAAAAGAAACACTATGATCCTGATAACTGTGATGAAAAGGAGTTTCGCAGGATATACCAGTTTCTTATGCGCAGAGGCTTTAAGAGCAGCCAGATTCTTTCTGCAATGAGGTCACAATTACCTTGACAATTTGCACCAAAAAGTATAGAATTTAATTGTTGTAATTTGTGAAATACAATGAAAATTTAATAAAGGAGGTGCTCCTGTAATGCTACCGTATATCATTACTGCTGTAGTTTCTATTATTATTACTGCATTGATTGTATGGTTTGCAGCCGCTTCATACGAGAAGAAATCTGCTAACTCCAAGATAGGAAATGCTGAGGAGAAGGCAAGAGGAATCATTGATGAGGCTGTAAAGACTGCGGAGGAAAAGAAGCGCGAGTCTATGCTTGAGATCAAGGAAGAGTCTATTAAGGCTAAGAATGATCTGGATAAGGAAATCAAAGAGCGTAGAAACGAGATTTCCCGTAATGAGCGTCGTATCGTTCAGAAGGAAGAAAATGTCGACAAGAAGCTTGAAGCTATCGAGAAGCGTGAAGCCGGATTTGCAGTTAAGGAAGAGGAACTCAAGAAGCAGAAGATTGAAATATCAAAGCTTAACGAGCAGCGTTTACAGGAACTTGAAAGAATCTCTGATTAACCTCCGAGCAAGCTAAAGAATATCTCTTAAAGACCATTGAAGAAGATGTAAAACTTGATACTGCAAAAATGATTAAGGAAATGGAAAACAAAGCAAAGGAAGAGGCAAACCGTAAGGCTAAGGATTACGTGGTTACAGCTATTCAGAAATGTGCAGCAGACCATGTGTCTGAGACTACTATTTCAGTAGTATCGCTTCCGAATGATGAGATGAAGGGACGTATCATAGGAAGAGAGGGACGTAATATCCGTACTCTCGAGACTATGACAGGTGTAGATCTGATTATAGATGACACACCTGAGGCAGTTATCTTGTCAAGCTTTGATCCAATTAGAAGAGAGGTTGCAAGAATAGCTCTTGAGAAGCTTATTGTTGACGGAAGAATCCATCCTACCCCGTATAGAGGAGATGGTTGAGAAGGCTCAAAAAGAAGTCGATAATATGATTCGTGAAGAGGGTGAGGCTGCCACACTTGAGGTGGGCATACATGGTATTCACCCGGAGCTTGTGCGTCTTCTTGGAAAGATGAAGTTTAGAACAAGCTACGGTCAGAATGCGTTAAAGCATTCTATCGAGGTTGCACAGCTGACTGGCTTACTGGCTGCTGAAATTGGTGAGGATGTCAGAATGGCAAAGCGTGCAGGCTTATTACATGATATAGGTAAGGCAGTAGATCACGAGATGGAGGGTTCACATATCCAGCTCGGTGCCGAATTATGTAAGAAATACAAAGAGTCACCACTTGTGATTAATGCAGTAGAATCACATCACGGTGATGTTGAACCGGAGTCACTTATTGCATGTCTCGTGCAGGCAGCTGATACAATCAGTGCGGCACGTCCGGGTGCAAGAAGAGAGACTTTGGAGACATATTCAAATCGTCTTCAGCAGTTAGAGGACATTACAAATGGTTATAAAGGGGTAGAGAAATCTTTTGCTATTCAGGCAGGTAGAGAGATTCGTATTATGGTAGTTCCTGAGCAGGTCAGCGATGCCGACATGGTTATCATGGCCAGAGATATATCTAAGCAGATTGAGTCTGAGTTAGAGTATCCGGGTCAGATAAAGGTTAATGTAATACGTGAGTCACGTATAGTGGATTACGCAAAGTAGAGCATTAGCGTATTGTCGGTTTGACATAATAACATGTACATTTGAAAAGGCTTCGTATGAAGCCTTTTCTTTTTTGCTAAAATGTATGAAAACATATGAAAAACACAAATGCAGCCGATTTTTTACAATGTTGTGCTTATGGTATGAAATAAATTATCGGTAACTGTTCATTACTACTGAAGATAATTGTATATATTGCATAAAAATATATGTATAAGATATCTTGTATTCACAAAAATAGATAATAGTACGTGACAAAATTAGTAAAATGTTATAAAATAATAAATGTAATATTTAGTAACTATTCAGTATTTGATGGCTGCAATATTTATAAATATTACAAGGGAGAAACTATATAATAAAATATCATATGGAGGGTTTTACAATGCAGAGATTTACATTACCAAGAGATTTATATCACGGAAAGGGTGCGCTTGAGGCATTAAAGAGCTTTGAGGGAAAGAAGGCTATTATCTGTGTGGGCGGAGGCTCAATGAAGAGATTTGGCTTTTTTAGACAAAGCCGAGGCTTATTTGAAGGAAGCAGGTATGGAGGTAAAGCTTTTTGAGGGAATAGAGCCGGATCCGTCAGTTGAGACAGTCATGAAAAGGTGCGGCTGCCATGGCTGAGTTTGAACCGGACTGGATCGTAGCAATTGGTGGTGGTTCACCTATAGATGCAGCTAAGGCTATGTGGATTAAGTACGAGTATCCGGATATCACATTTGAGGATATGTGCAAGGTATTTGGTATTCCAAAGCTTAGAAAGAAGGCACATTTCTGTGCTATTTCATCCACATCAGGTACGGCAACTGAGGTTACTGCGTTCTCAATCATCACAGATTATGAGAAGGGTATCAAATATCCAATCGCAGACTTTGAGATAACACCTGATGTTGCAATCGTAGACCCTGAGCTTGCAGAGACAATGCCACAGAAGCTTGTTGCACACACAGGAATGGATGCTATGACACATGCTATCGAGGCATATGTATCAACAGCCAACAGTGACTTTACAGATCCGCTTGCACTCCATGCAATAGAGATGATACAGCATGACCTGATTGATTCATACAATGGTGATATGGCAAAGAGAGATGCGATGATGCACAATGCGCAGTGTCTGGCAGGAATGGCATTCTCCAACGCACTACTTGGAATAGTTCATTCCATGGCACACAAGACAGGCGCAGCTTTTGCAGATTATGGTGCACATATCATCCACGGAGCAGCCAATGCCATGTATCTGCCAAAGGTTATTGCTTTTAATGCAAAGGATGAGACAGCGAAGGAACGCTATGGCGTAATAGCAGATTTCATGAAACTGGGTGGAGAGACACTTGATGAGAAGGTTGAGCTTCTTATCAAATACTTACGTGGCATGAATGATGATCTGAATATCCCACACTGCATCAAGAATTATGGAGCAGACAGCTATCCAACAGAGCAGGGCTTTGTACCGGAGGAGGTATTCCTTGAGAGACTTCCTGAGATTGCTGCAAATGCTATCCTTGATGCTTGTACAGGCTCAAATCCTCGCCAGCCAAGCCAGGAGGAGATGGAGAAGCTTCTCAAATGCTGCTATTATGATACAGAGGTGGATTTCTAATCAAAACGGTAACTCTGAATTTAAATTATTTAGAAGGTAAACAGGAAAAAATGATTGATGAAATGAAAAGGCAAAAAAGAGAGCTTGTATATAAGGGCTCAATACTCGATATATACAAGGATACAATGCAGTTTGCAAACGGTAAGACTGAGGAATGGGATTTTGTTTCACACAGAAAGGGTGCTGCGGCAGTGCTTCCGGTGCTTGATGACGGCAGGATAATCATGGTGCGTCAGTATAGAAATGCTCTCGAGAGGGAGACAATAGAGATTCCGGCCGGCTGCAGAGACTTTGTGGGAGAAGATACCAGACTGTGTGCAGAAAGGGAGCTTAAGGAGGAGACGGGCTACAGCTCTGATGATATCTCGTTTTTACTTTCACTTCGCACAACAGTAGCCTTTTTGCGACGAAGAAGTAGATGTCTATCTTGCCAAAAACCTGAAAAGGGCAAGCAGCATCTGGATGATGCCGAGTCAATCGATGTAGAAATATACACCCTAAAGGAGCTGTGCGACATGATTTATGCCGGGAAAATCCAGGATTCCAAAACAGTCAGTGCAGTTCTTGCTTATAGTAATATGATTAAATAATAACATACAAAATAATGCAAGCCACAGGATATATACTCCTGTGGCTTGTGTCTTGTAAAAAATGTGTGTATAATTTGTGATTTAAGAATTCATTTCTGCAATGTCGTAGATAAGCTTCTTTGAATCCTCCCATCCTAGACATGGATCGGTGATGGATTTTCCGTAGACATGCTCACCAATCTTCTGGCTGCCCTCCTCAATATAGCTCTCAATCATAAGACCCTTGACAAGTGATTTGATATCAGAGGAAAGCTGTCTGTTGTGCATAACTTCCTTGGCGATACGAATCTGCTCTTTGAACTTCTTTCCGGAGTTGGAATGGTTGGTATCGATGATAGCCGCCTGGTTGACAACGTCCATCTTGTCGTACATTTCGTGCAGACGGATTAAGTCTTCGTAATGGTAGTTTGTTGTAGTGTTGCCATGCTTGCTGACAGCACCTCTTAAAACAACGTGAGTCAGAGGATTTCCTGATGTCTCAACCTCATAGCCTCTGTAAACAAAATGATGTGGGTGCTGTGCTGCGTAAACAGAATTGAGCATGACGGAAAAATCACCGCTTGTAGGGTTTTTCATACCGCTGGCTACATCGAAGCCGCTGACGGTGAGACGATGCTGTTGATCCTCAACAGAACGAGCGCCGATTGCCACATATGAGAGAAGATCCTCAACATAGCCCCAGTTCTCAGGGTAAAGCATCTCATCTGCACAGGTAAGTCCACTCTCTGCGATGGCACGGATGTGCATTTTTCTCATGGCGATAAGACCCTCAACCATGTCAGGAGCCTTCTCAGGGTCAGGCTGGGATGCAATTCCTTTGTAGCCTTCACCGGTGGTACGTGGTTTGTTTGTATACACACGTGGGATGATGATTACGCGGTCCTTTACATCCTCCTGAATCTTTGTCAGACGGCTGACATAGTCGCAGACTGAATCCTCGTTGTCGGCTGAACATGGTCCGATAATGACGAGAAATCTATCATCTTTTCCGCAGATAACATCTGAAATCATTGCATCGCGCTTCGCTTTAAGCTCGGTAAGCTCCTTTGACAGAGGATATTCCTCCTTAATCTGTGCAGGAGTTGGAAGCTGGTTTAAAAATGTGAAACTCATAATACTGCTCCTTATATAAATAGTAATTGTATTAATTAAAATGGTATATTTTTATGGCATATCGGAAAAAAATTTCCAATATATAATGCCCAAACAGTTAAATAATAAGATAAATGAAATATATTGTCAAATTTTTATCAATTATAATAGTATGCATAATAAGTTATAATAAAACACTAAAAGATTATAATAAGAAAAAAGTAACATTGAAAAAAAGTAAAAGATGTGATATAAATAGTTGGTAACTTTTTTTGTGACCGTAGTTTAATGGATAAAATTCCGGACTCCGACTCCGGCGAGTGCGCGTTCGATTCGCGTCGGTCACATACTTTGATTTTGATATGTTGGGTTAATGGAGGAACCATATGAAGGACTTTTTTAACAAGGAAACATTGGATAATATAAAGCAATTTTGCGCAGAAAATAAAAAATACGTTGGAGTAGCAGGTGTACTTGTAGGACTCATACTTATACTTATAGTAGTTGTCGCAGGAGGCAATAATGGCAGACAATCCAATACTGAAGCCGGATCACAGACAGAGATTTCGGTGAAGGATTTTGAGTTTGAAAAGGATTACACAAATGACGCCAAGGACGATATCAGCACATTACTTGCTGATTATTACAAGGCATACGTGGGTGATGACCTTGATACACTTGGCAAGCTTGCGACACCTATAAGTGACAACGAGAAGAGCTATATTGGTGTTGTCAGCCAGTACTATGAGTCAGTCAATGACATCACACCTTACACCAAGAATGGTTTGAAAAAGGGAACATACTTTGTGTCTGTTAAAAACAGCATAAAGTTTACGGGAGTTGATACACAGGCACCTACACTTGACTTCTTTTATATAGAGACAGGTAAGGACGGAAGGCTCTTTATAAACAATGTATACAGTAATTTCAACAGAACATACTGCGAGAATGCACTCGATGACGATATTATGGAGCTTATTTCTAAGTATACTGCTTCATCTGAGTTTGCAGACCTTCATGAGGAGGTACAAAAGGAATATGAGCAGGCGGTCGGTTCTGATGCCAATTTAAAGACTATGCTTGAGACAACACTCACAGGTTCTATAAAGCAGTGGTACACATCGTCAGGCATTGCCGATTTAAAGAAGTCTGATGCAGACACACAGACTACAGAGGCAGATACACAGCAGGCCGATGATGCATCACAGAGTGGTGACCAGCAGACTACAGATGCAAATGCAGGACAGACTGCAGACCAGCAGACTACAGATGCAAATGCGGGACAGACTGCAGACCAGCAGACCACGGATGCTAACGCAGGACAGACCACAGACCAACAGACCACGGATACAAATGCAGCCAATCAGCAGACAGCTGAGCAGCCACAGGCACCGGCTGAGTATCAGGTAGTGACAAAGGATGTTGTAAAGGTGCGTGACGGTGCAAGCACAGATGCAAAGGAGCTTGGTCTCTTAAAGGAACAGGTAACACTTACAGCATATGGCACAGAGGGCGACTGGACTATAGTATCCTACAGCACCGGAACAAATGGCAGAGCTTATATCAAGACAGAGAATCTCCAGACAGTAGGACAGTAAAAGCAATACAAAGTAACAGATGTGCATACAATCATAAGAAGCAACACGGAGGCTTAAAGGTCTCCGTGTTTTAATCTACATGGCAAATGGCTGTCGTAAAGAGTAGAAAAGGCTGTTGCTTTGTTTATGTATATCGGATAAAGCAATCTAAAAAAGAGGATATGGTATGGAAGAAAATGGTGTAAGAATAAATAAATTCCTCAGTGAAGCGGGCGTGTGCTCAAGGCGTGAGGCAGACAGGCAGATAGAAGCCGGCAAAGTAGGAATAGACGGCGTGACAGCAAAGACAGGTGACAGAGTTCTAAAGGGACAGACTGTCACATATAATGGACAGGTAGTATCAAAGGAAGAAGAGATGATACTGATTGCCCTCAATAAGCCGGCCGGCATAGTCTGCACAGCAGAAAAAAGGAAAAAAACAACGTGATAGATTATCTTAATTACCCAAAGCGCATTTATCCAATTGGCAGGCTGGATAAGGATTCAGAGGGACTTTTGCTTCTAACCAACAATGGCGAGATAGTAAACAAGATGATGCGCTCCGGCAACAGACACGAAAAAGAGTATATTGTCACAGTAAACAAAACAATATCTGACAGCTTCATAAGAGGGCTCGCAGGAGGTGTACCGCTTGTAGAGCTTGGTGTGACAACCAGAAAGTGCCATGTGAAAAAGCTGTCCTCAAAGCAGTTTAAGATTATTCTGACACAGGGCTACAACAGACAGATAAGACGGATGTGTGAATACTTTGGCTACCGTGTGGTCAAGCTTGAGAGAGTGAGAATCATGAATATTGAGCTTGGTGACCTGCCAAGAGGAAAGTACAGGGCAGTGACACCACTTGAATACAAGGGGCTCAAAAGACTGATTGCGGATTCCTCGAATCAGCCGGTTATACCTGATACGAATAAGAATCATTCTGATAAGAAATATACGGATAAGAAACATACGGATAAGAAATATCAGGATAGAAGAGCAAAGTAAAGCAGACAGGGGATTATTACAGCATGGAGAATAACAAAATAAAAGATAAGATAGATGAGCTTGTTGAAAGTCTTAACCGCGCGTCAAAAGCTTACTACAACGGCGCAGATGAAATAATGCCAAACTACGAGTGGGATGCAATGTTTGATGAACTTACACAGCTTGAGGAAAAAACGGGATATATCCGTCCGGACAGTCCGACACATAATGCAGGCTATGAGGCAGAGGCAGGAAATCGTGAGCCACATGAGTATCCGGCACTTTCACTTGCCAAGACAAAGAGCATTGAGGAACTTAAGAAATGGGCAGGCGATATGCCAATATGGCTTTCATGGAAGCTTGACGGACTGACACTCGTGCTCACATATGACGGTGGCAGGCTTGTGAAAATACTGACGAGAGGAAATGGAACTGTAGGAAGTAACATCACCTTTTGCAGGATGCCATAAGCGGCTTCCCAAAGGAGATACCATACAAGGGACATATGGTTGTAAGAGGGGAAGCGACAATTTCCTACACGGATTTCAAGCTGTTAAATGATACAATCGAGGACGATGATGAGAAATATGCCAATCCAAGGAACCTTGCATCCGGTACATTAAATCTCGATGATGTGGAAGAGGTGAAGCGCAGACATGTTGTGTTTTATGCGTTTACACTCGTGCATATAGATGATGATATCATATCATGGGGGATAGAATGAACTATCTTAATGATATGAAATTCAATGTTGTCAAAAGGGAGGCAACAGATGCGGCAGGCCTTGATGAGGCTGTAGAACGCTGGACAAGGGATGTCGAGAGTGGCAGGATGGATGTGCCTGTGGACGGACTTGTCATATGCTATGATGACACTGCCTACGCTGCAGGCGGAAGCGTCACAGGGCATCATGCTACGAGAGCAGGTTTTGCTTTCAAGTGGCAGGATGAGGCTGTAGATACGAGACTTCGTTATATTGAATGGTCGTGTGCGGTTTCGACAATATCGCCGGTGGCTGTTTTTGAGCCGGTGCAGATAGAGGGTACGACGGTTTCGAGAGCTTCGCTTTGCAATCTGACTGAAATAGAAAGGCTTGGAGTGGGAAAAGAGTGTACCCTTTCCGTGATAAAAGCCAACAAGATTATTCCAAAATGCATAGCTGTAAAGGATGCGGTGGGAGCAGTTGAGATACCGAAGGAATGTCCGGTGTGTCATCATCCGACACGCATATTTGTAAGTAAAAACAGCGGTGTGAAGACACTGCATTGTACAAATCCTGACTGTACAGCCAAGAATGTCAAAAAGTTTTCAAGATTTGTCAGCAAAAGCGGAATGGATATAGATGGACTTTCGGTACAGACAATGCTAAAATTTATAAATGAGGGATTCATAAAACAGTTCCCTGACATATACCATCTGCCCGAGCATTTTGATAAGATAAGCAGCATGGAAGGCTTTGGAGAAAAATCATGCATGAATATGCAGGCTGCCATCGAAAAAAGCAGACATGTCCATCCGGTCAATCTGATATTTGCACTCTGTATACCTCTTATAGGTACCGATGCAGGCAAGAAGATTGTCAACGCAATAGGCTTTGATGGCTTCGCGGACAGAATGAGAAATGCCACAGATTTTGTGGATATAGACGGTATAGGCCAGGAAAAGTCAGGCTCCATACTTGAATGGTATGCAAATCAAAACAGTACGATGTTTGAAGCACTGATTAAGGAGCTTGACATAGAAAAGGTCGATATAAAGGATATGTCGGAGGGAAGCTTAAACGGCAAGACCTTTGTTATTACAGGCGATGTGCATGATTTTGCCAACAGAAGCGAGTTTAAGGCCTATGTGGAGTCACAGGGCGGCAAGGTGACAGGAAGCGTGTCAAAAAAGACAGACTATCTGGTAAACAACGACACTGAATCTACTTCATCAAAAAATAAAAAAAAGCAAAAGAATTAGGAATACCTATCATCTCGGAGGATACATTTATAGAGATGTTTGGGCGTTAGAAAAGAGGTTATAAAATGCCTATAAAGACACAAAATGATTTACCTGTAAAGGAAATACTTGAGAGAGAAAATATAATTGTGATGGACGAAAACAGGGCATCACATCAGAACATCAGACAGCTGGAGATTGCGATTGTAAATCTCATGCCGCTTAAGGAGGATACTGAGCTTCAGATACTGCGCTCGTTGTCAAATACTCCGATACAGGTCAATGTGACTTTTGTAGCTACTTCGACTCACGAGGCTACTCACACATCACTCAGCCATCTGAATAAGTTTTACGAGACCTTTGATGATATAAAGGACAGATACTTTGACGGCATGATAATCACAGGGGCACCGGTTGAGCTAATGGAATATGAGGAGGTAGACTACTGGGACGAAATATGTAAGATAATGGAGTGGAGCAAGACACATGCTTTCTCCACACTTCATCTGTGCTGGGGTGCACAGGCAGGATTTATCACTACGGCATACCAAAGCGTGTGCTTCCAAAGAAGAAATTTGGTGTGTATGCGCACCGTGTAAAGAACAGAAAAATCCCACTTGTCAGAGGCTTCGATGACGTGTTTTACGCACCACACTCAAGGCATACCGAGGTCTTAAAGGAGGATATATTAAAGCATCCTGAGCTTACCATACTTGCGGAGTCGGATGATGCCGGAGTATTCCTTCTGATGGATCAGGACGGTAAAAAGATTTTTGTGATGGGACATCCTGAGTATGACAGATATACTCTTCACAATGAGTACGAGAGGGATAAGAAAAAGGGGCTTGATATAGATATGCCGGTGAACTACTATCCGGATAATGATGATACACAAAAGCCGCTTTTACAGTGGAGGTCTCACGGCAATATACTTTATTCCAACTGGCTTAATTATTATGTGTACCAGGAAGTGCCGTACGAGTTCATAAACAACCGCGAGATAATTGGAAAATAATGACAAAATTATAGTATTTTTTAGTTAATTTTGATTTGCATAAATGCTAAAGTGTGGTAAAATATAACTATAAACCATTATAAAAAACCAAAATAATTGCAAAAGCTAACAAAAATTCAATAAAATTAAACAAGGGGGATTTTAATATGGCAAAAGAGCTAGTTGCGATGCTTCTTGCCGGTGGTCAGGGCTCCAGACTTTATGCACTGACACAGAAACTTGCAAAGCCGGCAGTTCCGTTTGGAGGCAAATACAGAATTATTGATTTTCCACTTTCTAATTGTGTTAATTCAGGCATAGATACAGTTGGTATACTGACACAGTACCAGCCGTTTGTACTGAATGAGTACATAGGAAATGGACAGCCATGGGATCTTGATAGATTATATGGAGGAGTGCATGTGTTGCCACCGTATCAGAAGGCTTCAGGCTCAGACTGGTACAAGGGAACAGCCAATGCGATTTATCAGAATATTGCATTTATCGAGAGATATGATCCTGAGTATGTTATCACTTTCAGGAGATCAGATTTGTAAGCAGGATTACAGTGATTTCCTTAAGTTCCATAAGGAGAAAAAATGCTGAGTTTTCTGTAGCGGTTATGGAGGTTCCATGGGAGGATGCATCACGTTTCGGTCTCATGGTAGCAGATGATGACGACAAGATCACAGAGTTTCAGGAGAAACCAAAGAATCCTAAGTCTAATCTTGCATCCATGGGTATTTATATCTTCAATTGGGATATACTTAAGAAGTATCTTATCGAGGATGAAAATGATCCGATCCGAGAGACTTATGGCTTCCATTCCGTTTGCAGGTCGTTACAGACTCCTGCGATTTCTGATTTCAAGACATGGTACATAGCGGAATCGACAATATATCTCATAGTTAAGAAGAACTATCACTCTGATGGATCACCTGGGCTCAGGTCAGGAGTTTGATCTTTGCAAGAAAAAATGGTGGTATCAATATAGTTCCCGCCTTATGCACAGAAGCAGATTAAGGTGTATGAGGGGTCGTGTTGAGGCAATCGAAAGCCTTAAGGGCTATCTGAGGAAGTGTACTCAGAAGTATGTTATCATGGCTGATGCCAAACTATGTATTCAATTTTTGATTTCAGGGAGCTGATTGAGGCACATAAGAACACAGGGGCTGATATCACTGCAATGTACCGCAAGCAGGAGGTACCGAAGGTATTCTTAAGACCAAACGGCAACAATGATGAGCTGTACTATACATTTGATATAGATGATGGACGTATCAAAAGATATATATCAATGACAGGGATATGGGTAAACTTTGGCATGAATATCTATATCATGGAGAAGGAGAAGCTCATTAGAATAGTGGATGACGCTTTTGGTACATGGCTATTCTTATTTCTACAAGAGATCTGATGGCTGCAAACACTGATTCACCCAATATTCGTAGCATAAGGAGCACAGCTATGCTTCACAGATTGCGATATGAAGAGCTATGATGGCGCCAATCTGGAGTACGATCACAGACAAGAATGTTCGCGTATCAAGAAATAGATCACTTACGGGAAATGACTCATTCCAGGTTTACGTGGCAAAGGGACAGACCGTATAGCCGGTTAAGGAGGAACATGGACATGGCAGAGAATAGAAACACAATAAATATCAAATCAGATGAGTCTGGCGAGATCAAGGTAGCAGATGAGGTTGTAGCTATCATAGCAGGTCTTGCTGCCACTGAGGTTGAGGGAGTAAGCTCCATGGCAGGCAAAATATCACAAACGAGATTGTCAGCAGGCTCGGTATGAAGAATCTCAAAGGGAATTCAGATTGAGATAGCAGACAATGAGGTAGTGGTTGATGTAGCACTCAATATTGCTTATGGATACAGTATCCCTGAGGTTTCAAAGGTACAGGAGAAGGTTAAGTCTGCAATTGAGACAATGACAGGGCTTTCTGTGGCTACTATCAATGTTCGTATAGCAAAGTGTTGATATGGGGAGAGGAATTAAATAGTTCTTTTTAAATG
>VOFG01000298.1_pt1 | contig 12823 bp, 24 predicted proteins | sample 5384171 | NCBI WGS metagenome assembly VOFG01 (sample SAMN12384726, study PRJNA508395) | human gut metagenome | isolation source: healthy gut F | host: Homo sapiens | reverse complement strand
ACGACTCAAATACCGTACCGCAGGCATCAATGCCGCCGGGTCCCCTGAAAGGTCGGCTGATGGATTGTCGCCCCCTTTCCGATGCCGATTTTAATATAGCAGCCGGGCACTTTCTCCATGTAGAAAGAAAAATCATCTCCGCCGAGCGACTGTTCTTCCGGAACAGTCTGAAAGCCCTCCGCTTCTGCCGTTTCCTTTGCAAAAGCCGCCATTTCTGCATCGTTGCAAACAGCCGGAGGACCGGGAATCCACTCTACCTCTGCGGACGCGCCATAGGCAGATGCGGTCTGCTCTGCGATGGCTTTTAAGCGTTTTTCAAACAGGCAGCGATCCTGTCGATCCATGGTGCGGACAGTTCCCTCCAGCTGTGCCGTCTGTGGAATCACATTCCAGGTATTGCCCGCTTCCAGTCGCGTGACGCTGATGAGCGCAGGATGGAACGGATTGATATTGCGGGTCACGATCGTCTGAAATGCCTGAACCATGGCTGCAGCCGCCGGAATTGGATCAACGCCATCATCCGGATGTGCGCCGTGGCAGCCGACGCCCGTTATCGTAATCACAAACCGATCTACTGCCGCCGCAACTGCGCCCTCCCGGATGCCGATGGCATTGACCAAATTGGTCGGATCAGAATGAAAGCCCCAGACGCGCGTAACCGAATCGAGTGCCGTCGTTTCCAACACTTTCCATGCGCCCAGGGAGGACTCTTCTCCTGGCTGGAAGAAAAACCGCACTGTCCCACAGAGCTCGCCCTTATGTTCCTGCAGCCAGATCGCAGTCCCGATTCCCGCCGTGATGTGAAAATCGTGTCCGCAGGCGTGCATCTTTCCCGGACATTCCGACGCATAAGGTAAATCCGTCAGCTCAGTAATCGGCAGCGCGTCAATATCGCAGCGAAGCGCCTGCACCGGACCATCCTTTTCTCCCTTTACCTCCGCAATCAGACCGGTTTCCATCGGAATCGGCAGGATCTTTACATCCGCTGCTTTCAACAGCTTTTTAATCTGCGCAGTTGTATCGTATTCCTCATAAGACAGCTCCGGATGTCTGTGAAACCAGTAAAAAATTTCCATTAAATCCATTTCCTGTATCATCGCAAATCCTCCGATGTCCTCCTGCAGTGTTCCTGCTGCAGTCCTTTCTGCTTTTGCGTGTTCCAGTCTTACTTTTCCGCTATTGGAATCCAGCGCATCCGCAGCGCGTCACCGATAAAGTTAATTGCAATGACCAGCACCACGATCATCAGCCCGGACGGAATCCAGAGCCACGGCTGTTTCGTCAGTACAGTCAGCGACTGCGCGCCGTTTAACATGTTTCCAAGGCTCGCGGTCGGCGGCTGCCACCATTCCGAGGAACGAAAGTGCCGCCTCATCCAACATCGACAACGCCAGAACCGACGTTGCATACACCAGAATCGGCGCAGCGGTATTCGGCAGAATCTCGGAAAACAGAATATACGGAAGCGGCATTCCTGCCACGAGATCACTTTTAATAAAATTACTCTCCCGCAGGCTCAGCACATTGCCGCGAACCAGACGGGCAATTCAGCCCGGCCAGTCTACAAAGCCCAGAATCAGAATGATGCTCCAGAGCCCCGGCTTAAAAATCGACGCCGCAACCAGCACCAGCAAAATATAGGGAAACGACATGACCATATCCGTAAAACGCATGATAATCATATCCGCAGCGCCGCCAAAATACCCGGCGATCAGTCCTAGAATCACACCGATGACAGTAGAGATCGCCGTCGCCAGCACACCGACCAACAGGGAAATCCGCGTCGCATACAAAAGCCGGCTCAAGACGTCACGACCGATCTGATCCGTTCCCAGCCAATGCTCTGCTGTGGGCGCTTTGGAAAAGCCTCCGACGATTTCATCCGGATTGTACGGTGCGATGATCGGTGCAAAAGCGCTGCCACCACCAAAACCGCTAAAATCACAAGGCTGACCGTTGCCAGATGATGCTGTTTAAAACGACGGATGACGGTCTGCAAATAGCTTTCTCTTGAAATATCTTTTTTGATACGATCTTTTTCTCCATCTTCGCCGCTCCTATTTCAGCTGGATTGTCGGGTCTGCCAGCGCATATAAAATATCCGTAATCAGGTTTGCCGCCAGCACAACGATTGCAGACAGCAGGCAGACACCCATAATAACCGGATAATCCCGGTTCGTGATTGCGCTCATCGTCATCAATCCGAGTCCCGGCCAGGAAAAGACCTGCTCAATGATAACCTGACCGCCGAACAGCACCGGAATCTCCATTCCGATTACCGTAATAATCGGGATCAGTGCGTTACGCAGCGCATGCTTATTGATGACAAGAAATCTTCCGATTCCGTTTGCCTTTGCCGTGCGCAGGTAATCCTGCTGCAAAATTTCCAGCATCGCGCTTCGAATATAGCGGATATTTGTACCCGCCATGGAGGTAGCCAGGACTAACACCGGCATCACCATATGCTTTGCCACATCACCCGCGCCGCCTGCAGTTCCGAGCGTCGCCATTCCGCTGGACGGAAGCCAGCCAAGCTTTACCGTAAACAGATAGATCAACAGCAAAGAAAGGAAAAATCCGGGCACGCTGCTTCCCAGGAAGGAAAGTGTAACAACCGTATAATCTCCTGCGGAATACTGCTTGATCGCACTGTAAATTCCGGCGGCACCGCCATCAGCAAGCTGACCAGAAGCGATACGCCCATCAGCAAAAGCGTCTCGTCCCAAATGGCTTGCGATCATCTCGCTGACTGCCTGATAGGACTTGATCGAATAGCCCATATTTCCATGTAAAAGCTGTTTTAACAGACAAAAATACTGCACATAAAACGGTTTATCCAGACCGAGGGCGATTTCCTTTGCCGCAACCGCAGCCTGGGAAATTCGGGGGGTCCCTGCATCTGCAGCGGGCTGCCCCGCAAGACACATAATCGCATAGTCGATGATCGTGATCCCGATCAGAACCGGGATGGCGATCAGGATGCGCTTGGATCATATATTTTCCCATGTCACTTTTATCTCCATTTCTGCTCTACGACAACCTGCTGCATCTTCCATCGTATGCTGGGCGCCGCCAGCCAGCTGCGCAATTGCATATGGGCACGCCGCAAGATGACTGCTGCCTGGGAAACACTGCAAAGCTCCGGCACTTCCTGTCTGCAGCTTTCCGTCGCATACGGACATCTCGGATGGAAGCGGCAGCCGGAGGGCGGGTTCGTAGCTGGAGCCGATTTCCCGGTCAGAAGCGGTTTTTGTTCCCGCTTTTCAGGATCTGCAATCGGCACTGCATCGATCAGGGCGCGGGTGTAAGGGTACCGGATGATGGAACACCTCCTGCGCCGGCCCGATTCCACAATTTTACCAAGGTACATGACTGCGATCCGGTCGCTGACATAATTGACCGCGCCGAGTCCATGTCCAACGAACATGCACGTCAGCCCCAGGTCCTTTTGCAGGCTGCGCAGCAAATTCAGAATCTGTGCCTGAATCGAAACGTCCAGCGCGCTGACCGGCTCATCGCAGACCAAAAACCTGGGATTTAAAGACAGCGCCCGCGCAATCCCGATTCTCTGCCGCTGTCCGCCGGAGAACTCATGCGGATAACGCCCGAGAACGTGCTTGGAAAGTCCAACCATATCCAGCAGTCGGGTCAACGTCCCTGTGGACAGTTTCTTTATTGAAATCCCATGATAGAGCATCGGCTGGGATAAAATTTCATAAATATGCTTTCTCGGATTCAGGGAAGAATATGGTCCTGGAACACCATCTGCAGCTGCGTGCGCACGCTCTTTTTCTCTTTTCCGGAAAGCTTCTCCATATCCTTTCCTGATAAAACAGTCTGCCGCCCGTCGGCGTTTCCAGGCCGACCAGCTGTCTGCCCACCGTCGATTTGCCGCATCCGGATTCGCCCACCAGACCGAGGGTTTCTCCCTCTGCAATCGAAAAGGAAACGCCGTCCACTGAAATGCACATAGCCTGTCGTATGGGTAATAACGCCGCCCCGGATGGGATAATATTTTTCAGGTTTTCTACCCGTATCAGCGGCTCCTTCTCCGTGTTTTTTTCTTCCATATTTATGCTCATCTTCACGTTTCTCCTTCTTTGGCGAGCATACATCTGACAAAATGTCCTTCCCCGATCTGTCTGTAGCTCTGAGGCTGATCGCAGCCTTTTTGTCCGAAAGGCGCAGCGGTCTGCAAACCGACAGCCGGGAATCGAATCATAGTTTTCAACCATGCCGGGAATTGCGACAAGCTCCCTGTCCTTTTCGTCATAAATTCCGGAACCGTCTGCAAAAGTGCCTTTGTATACGGATGTGCCGGCGCAGCAAACAGCTCCTTACCGGTGCTTCCTCGATGATCTGACCGGCGTACATGACGATCACACGGTCCGCCATGCTCGCTACCAGCCCGATGTCATGGGTGATCAGGATCATCGACATCCCACTCTCTTTTTGCAGATTGCGCAACAGCGCCATAATCTGTGCCTGAATCGTCACATCCAGTGCCGTCGTCGGTTCATCTGCGATCAGCAGGCCCGGATTGCAGCACAGAGCCATCGCGATCATCACACGCTGGCGCATGCCGCCGGAAAGCGTATGACGATATTTTTTCATGACACCGTGAGGATCGCGCATACCAACTTTTCCTAAAATCTGCTCTGCCCGCTTTCGCGCCTCTTCTTTTGACAGTCTCATATGCTTTCGGATGCTCTCCATCAGCTGGTTGCCGACTGTAAAGACCGGATCGAGAGAGGTCAGAGGTCCTGAAAATCATCGTCAGACGGTCGCCCCGGATTTTATCCAGCTTTTTTCCGTCATCGTCAGAAGGTTCTTGTCCTCGAATACGACGCTTCCTCCGTCACGGTTCCCTGCCTCTTCCAAGCAGCCCCATAATAGAAAGTGAGGTCACGCTTTGCCACAGCCGGATTCGCCGACGATACAGACAACTTCTCCCTTATCTACATGAAAATTTACATGGTCCACGCTGACAGTGCGTCCGTAGTCGCTGTCAAAAACGGTTGTCAGTCCCTCTACTTCCAGTAAATGCGGCATTTGCTTTTCCTCACTTTACTCCTATATCAAGATTCTGCCGCACACCTCCCGAAAAGAGATGTGCGGCAGTTATCATAGCATAAAATATATGAAATACAAACTTTTATCGGAAGAAAACTTCTTTTTCTCTGATAAAAATGCCCGCAAAGATCCCACTGCGGCAGAATAGAATTCTGTGAAACAGGATTCTTTCTTTATTCCACTACGTCCCAGTTCTGGACATCGTTGAAGAAGCCGTATACGCTGGGAGCTGCGCCTGTAATCCGCTTGCTGACTGCCCCCTGTGCGCTGATCACATATGCGGAGAACATCGGGACATCTTCCTGTACCTTTTTATCCACAACGGAGAACAGCTCTTTCGTTTCCTCCGGATCACTTGTCAGCTGGGATTTGGTCAACGCTTCGTTTAACGTATCGTCACTGTAGCCGGTCCAGCTTCCTTCACCGCCAAGCAGCCATGCTACATCCGGATAGGGATCAACCGGTGCATAGGTGTACTGTACTGCCAGTACATCATAGTCCTTGTGCCTGCAACGCTCATCAGCGTTGCGAAGTCAACGGTCTGGATTTCCGCCTTGATGCCGACTGCAGCCCACTCTGCAGCGATGATGGAGGCTGCGTTTACAAAGGTCGAATCGCCGGAATTTACATAGAAACGGATTGTCTGGGAGCCGTCCCATCCAGCTTCTTCCAGAAGTGTTTTTGCCTTTCCGGATCATAGGAAACCGGTGTAAGGGAATCATCATAGAACGGGCTTGCACTGACAGGAATCCATCTACAATTTCACCATGTCCGTTTAACAGTTCCTCCAGAATCTGCTGACGGTCGATCGCATACAGCATCGCCTGACGAACTTTTACGTCCGGAACGTTCTTTGTCTGGATAAATACGGACTGGTTGGTAACCGGAACCGTCATACAACTTTACGTTGTCCAGGGCTTCTACGCTCTCATAGTCCTCCTGCGGGATATCACTCATCGTCTGCTGGGTGATATCGATTTCGCCGGGATTGCAGACCTGCATACAGCTGACTTCCGTCTACGATTTTGATGTTGAGTTTGTCGATCTTGGGCGCCCCTTCCAATAATCCTTGTTCGCTTCATAGGAAATATAATGATCCACATCGAAATCCGTTACGATGAACGGTCCGCTGACAACATCGGGATGGTTGAACCATTCCGCTGTGGAAAGCTCTTCCTCGGAATACTGCTCGATCACATGCTTGGGCAGAGTCAGCAGATATCTCGCATAGCTGTTTTCAAAGGTAGTAATCGGCATTTCTTCTTTGGTCGTAAACTGTACCGTTTTATCGTCTACCTTCTGAATGCCGTCGATGCTCTCTGCACCTTCCTCTACAAAGCCGTCGTCGCCAACACCTTCAAATACATAATACATCATTGCAGTATTGCCGATGACCGGGCTTGCCAGCGAAGTGCGGTATAAACCACATCATCTGCCGTAACAGGTGTTCCGTCCGACCAGGTTGCAGCATCATCGATGTGAACGATAAAGTTTTTGTTATCTTCTGTTGTGATGGAATCTGCCAGCATGCCCTCAAAGTTCAAGTCAGCATCCAGCTCCATCAACGGCAAAAACATCAGTCCGGTCGCATATTTGTTAATCTCGCCGCCGTTTTAACAAAAGGGGATTGAGACTGCCGATGGTATTGGTCACACCGACGTTGATAATCTTCTCTCCCGAAGCTGCTGTGTCTGAGGATGCACTCTCTGTGCTCACCGCTGCGCTTCCGGTTTCATCTGCTGCAGCACCTGCATTCGATGCGCCGCACGCGGTCAGTCCCAGCGCCATCACTCCTGCCAGAAGCAGGCTTAAGATCCTGTTTCGTTTTTTTCATAACTGCTCCTCCTTTTAGGCGAATCATCCGCCGCTCAATACCTATCTATCCGGTATGTTAGTGAGAATTGTATTCTATTTTTTTTCGATCTGTCAAGACTCTATTCCCATATTCTTGACAAAATACGGGGTTCGCGTTATATTCGACAGCAGAGCGCACGATTCTTTCTATCCTATCATGATGCCAGGATCAAAAGGTCTATGCCCACAGGAGCTTGCTCATAGGTGGGTAGGATTGTGGGAGTGCGCAGTACGGAACAATCCACTGACCTTATATAATATGCTTTACCGGAGGATTTTTCAATGAAAAATTACTTAAATTATCAGTCCTCAGAATATGACTGCGGTTCTGTTTCTATTACCAACGGAATCCGCTACCTGTTTGATCGGGAAGAAATCAGTCCTGACATCCTCAAATGTATTATGCTCTATACAATGGACACTTATAACGAACAGGGACAACCATGCCGTCACGGGCACTTCCGCCGCCGCAATGCGTTTTGTCGGCAGTTGGTTAAATCAGCTGGCAGCCGTCCGCTCTTTTCCGATCCAGACGCAGTTTCTTTTCGGTAACGATGTTACACTGTCCCCGGACAGCGAAATCAGTCAGGCGCTTTTGCACGGCGCAGCTGTCGCTGCGTCTTTTCTCTCGAAGTTCCGCACTATGCTTTTTAACCGGCATTTCCAAAGACGAGGTGTTTTTTTTTTCGACCCTTATTATGAGGAAGAAGGGACTCCCGAATTCGACGCTGAATATTATGCCAAGGGCATCCGGTTTATTTATGACCAGCCAAAATGTGCCAACCGCGCAGTTTCTCTGGAACGCATCAACCGACTTTCCCACGGATACTATGAGCTGGGTGAATTTTCCTGCCGCGAGGCGCTACTGATGTTCCGCACGTCCGGCGAATGCGAATGGAACGTAAACGGGTGGGGCTTATAAGCCCCACCCGTAATTTTTATCGTATAGGAAACTTCGTTTCCATACGATAAAAATGCTCCGCGAGGATGCGCACTCGGCGCAGGGGTAGATGGTTGCCGAAGCAACCGCGCCTCGGCGCGAGAATGCCAAGGCACATTCTTTATTATCTTTATCGTATAGGAAACTTCGTTTCCATACGATAAAAACGCCCGCGCGGATCGCACTGCGGCGGAATGGTAGAATGTCGCTTGCGCGACCCGCCGCAGGCGGAGAATCCTGTAGAGCAGGATTCTTTTCATTTCCGCTGTCACCGTAGTTTGCCAGCACACGGGCACTGGGGTCATTGACATTACAGCCCTCCCAGCTCTTGTTGGGCATCCAGAAGTCCTAAGATGGCATCCTTGCCTGTCCGGGATAATACTTTCAAAGATTTCCCGATACAGCAGGCTTTCTTTTGTGAAGGGCTGTGCAAAATCATATTTTCGGCGGAGCGTTTCGTATTCCTCGTCGGTGTAATACTTCTCTGCGTATTCTTTTTAAATCATCCACCATGCTGTGTCCTACTGCATCGCTGAATGCAGCTTTTTCTCTCCACAGGATGTTATCCGGCAAAATATGATCTGCTTCAAATGCCTTGCGCAGCAGATATTTTCCTTTTCCGTGGGTGTTTAACTTCTTCGCCGGGTCAATGGACATCACATAACGGACAAAGTCGAGATCGCCGAAGGGTACACGGGCTTCCAGGCTGTTTGCCGCAAGACACCGGTCGGCACGCAGGACATCATAGCAGTACAGCTCACGGATTCTCTTTGCTGCCTCTTCCTGAAAGGCTGCCGCGCTCGGTGCAAAGTCCGTATATTTATAGCCGAACAGCTCGTCGGAAATTTCACCGGTCAGCAACACCTTTAAGTCTGTTTTTTCATGGATTGCCTTGCAGACAAGGTACATGCCATGCTCGCGCGGATCGTCGTGATGTCATAGGTTGCAAGCGCTTCGATAACGGTTTCCAGGCTTTCCAGCACTTCTTCCTTTGTCATGATGACTTCGGTATGCTCTGCACCGATAAAATCAGCGACTTCTTTTTTGCATATTTTAAATCAATCGCATCTGTGTCCATGCCGATTGCAAAGGTCCTGATCGGTTTTTTCAAAATATCTGCTGCAATTGCACATACAAGGCTTGAGTCCAGACCGCCGGATAACAAAAAAGCCCAGCGGAGCGTCTGCATCCAGACGTTTCTTTACCCCCTCCGTCAGCTTATCATGGATGTTTTTTGTAATCACATCAATATCTTCGTGCACATAACCATGGACAGCTGCGATATCCTCATATTTGACAAATTTCCCATCGTAATAATAGCTTCCGGTCGGAAATGCACGCACCTCGTCCACCCAGCCGATCAGGTTCTTTGCCTCACTGGCAAATGCAATCTTTCCGCTCTTGGAATAACCATAAAACAACGGACGGATTCCGATCTGGTCACGGGCTGCGATCAGCTTGCCGCTTTTGTGATCATACAATACGCAGGCATATTCCGCATCCAGATGGGAAAACATTTCCAGTCCATATTCTTCATATAGCGGAAGCAAAAACCTCACAGTCGGACCGCTCTGGAACTGATACCCGCGCTCTTCCAGCTCCTTTTTGATTTTGCGGAAGCCATAAATTTCACCATTGCAGATCACCCAGCTGCCATCCCGGTAAAAGGGCTGCATGCCGTCCGGGGTCAACCCCATGATCGCAAGTCTTGCAAAGCCGAGATACCCGAACTCGGTCTCAACGACCTGCTGGGCATCCGGTCCTCTCATCTTTGTCTTTAACAGATATCCTTCCATCGTTTCTTTGGTGACATCTTTTTCCCGCGTAGCAGAGAATGGAACACATAAGCTTTTTCCTCCTTTTCTTTTGCTGCGTTACGTAAGAACGCAAAAACAGCAGCCATTTGTCCTATTGGAGATAGGACGAATAGCTGCTGCTATATCCGCGGTGCCACCTAACTTGCCGCACTTCCTTGTACGGCCCTTTTTCGCGTTCCCATGAAACGCTATCCCTGTAACGTGGGACTCCGGCTCGCCTACTTACAGATCCTGTGTTCAGCTTGCAGCTCGGAAGTGTTCTTTCCTACAGATATCCGCGCAGGACTCCCACCATCGCCTGCTCTCTGTGCCGTCTGTCTGTACTACTTTTCTTCGTCATCGCTTTTGTTTTTTACAAGATAGCATACCCGTTTCGCTCTGTCAAGAAAATTTTTCACGAATGGTTTGAAGGACATCTGCCTCTTACTCTTCTGCAAACAGAGGGGTAGACAGATAACGGTCACCGGTATCCGGCAGGATCACAACAATGTTCTTGCCTTCATTTTCGGGACGCTTTGCAAGCTCGATCGCTGCCCATACTGCTGCACCGGAGAAAATGCCTACCAGCACGCCCTCCTGATGGCCGATCTTTCTGCCGGTTGCAAACGCATCCTGATTCTCTACGGTAATAATTTCGTCATAAACCCCGGTGTCCAGTACGTCCGGCACGAAGCCTGCGCCGATTCCTGGATCTTGTGTGCGCCGGCTGTGCCCTTGCTCAGAACCGGAGAGCCTGCAGGCTCTACAGCAACAACCTTTACATCAGCCTTTTTGCTCTTTAAGTACTGGCCTGTACCGGTCACGGTTCCGCCCGTACCAACGCCTGCTACCAGGATATCAACCTTGCCATCCAAATCTTCCCAGATCTCAGGACCGGTTGTCTTTTGTGTACCTCCGGGTTTGCAGGGTTTACAAACTGTCCGGGAATAAAGCTGTTGGGAATTTCCTTTGCCAGCTCGTCTGCCTTTGCGATTGCACCCTTCATGCCCTTTGCACCTTCTGTCAGGACAAGCTCTGCGCCGTATGCCTTCATCAGCTGTCTGCGCTCTACGCTCATGGTTTCCGGCATTACGATAATGATCCGGTAGCCTCTCGCTGCTGCAACAGACGCAAGACCGATGCCGGTGTTGCCGGAGGTAGGTTCAATAATTACAGAGCCTGCCTTTAATACGCCCTTCGCCTCTGCATCATCGATCATCGCTTTTGCAATTCTGTCCTTACAGAGCCTGCAGGATTAAAAAGTATTCCAGCTTGCCATAGATGTGTGCCTTTAAGCCCTCTGCCTTTTCAATATGTGTCAGCTCCAGCAGGGGAGTTCTGCCGATTAACTGATCTGCGGATGTATAAACGTTGCTCATTTGCTCTTCCTCCTTAAACCCACTTACTTTATATGTTAATGCGATTATATTCTGTCTTTTCGATCTGTCAACCCTTTTTAAACAATAGAATGCACGCTCTGCGAGCATTCTATTGTCATGAATAAAATATTCAATGGTTTTTCCGGCGTCAGCACAGAGGTTTCATTGAATAAAAGCACCGCCTCCCGGCAGTTGTTTTTGCGTTATGAATTTCTTCCACGGCAAGCTGCTTCCAGCTGTGTAAGCGCCTGCAAAGCGTTTTTTTCTGTACACGCCAGCACGATGCGTTCAAACTGTCCCGACTTTTTGTCAAAGACAGAGCCGTCATCCAGCCAGAGCTTTGCCTGATGTGCAATGAGATTTTCCAACGCTGTGTCCGACAGTCCCAGTCCCGAGCAGTCCAACCATGCAAAGTAAGTGCCTTCCGGTTCGATCAGACGGATCTTAGGCAGTCTTTCTTTTAAGAAGCTGCGCAGGACCTTCAAATTTTCCCGCAAATATGCCTGGCACTGCTCAAGCCACTCGCCGCCATTTTCATAAGCTGCCCGGCACGCGATTAAACCGAGGGCGTTCAACTGGGAATATCCCGCTGCGTTGATCTCGGCTTTGAATCTGTCCCGAACCTTTTTTCCAGGAACCCAGATATTGGAAACCTGCAGCCCCGCCAGATTAAAGGTCTTACTCGGTGCAGTGCAAAGAATCATCTTTTCTTCCAGCCGCGGACATGCCTTTTGCAAATATCGTATGCGGATGCTCCGGAAAAGCGAAATCACAATGAATCTCGTCTGCCACAACGAACATGGTAGCGGTCGCAAAAGCTCCTCCCAGTTTTGAAGCCTTCTTTTTGTCCAGACTCTGCCGACAGGATTGTGGGGGACTGCACAGCAAAAACAGCTTTACATTCTGGGATGCGATCTTTTCTTCCAGATCGTCGAAGTCAATTTCATAATGTCCGTCCGTCAAAAGAAGCGGGGCTTTCTACGATCTTTCTATTGTTATCGCGAATCACCTCAAAGAACGGGTAATAAACCGGCGGCTGAATCAGTACACTGTCGCCCTCTTTTGTCAGAGCGCGTACCGCCATCGCAAGGGCGAATACCACACCGGGGTTTTTACAAGCCATTCAGACTTTGGCTGCCAGTCAAACCGACTGTCAAACCAGCGATACAGCGCGTCAAAATATTCTCCTTTTTACCTCGCTATAACCGAAAATCCCATGGGAAACCGCATTCTGCAGTGCATCCAACACAGGCTTCGCGCCTGAAAATCCATATCCGCCACCCACAATGGCAACACATCTACGTCACGTCCGCGTTCCACGGCGAAATCATATTTCAGGCTGTTTGTCTTTTCCGGTCAATTTCCCGGTCAAAATTATAGGTTGTCATTTCTAATCTCCCTCTCAACAAAAAATCCTGCCCTGCAGGATTCTTATGCCTGCAACGGTCGCAAACGCGACATTTTTCTGCTCCGCCGCAATGCAGTCCCTACAGCGTGGATTTTTTCTCAGGAAACAAACGCCTGCTCCAGATCCGCAATCAGCTCGTCCACATGCTCCAGTCCAACGGACAGGCGCAGCAGGGTGTCGGTGATGCCGAGCTTTTTCTCTCCACTTTCGAACATCCGGATGGGTCTGCTTCATCGGATAGGTGATCAAAGATTCTGTACCCCCCAAGGCTCTCCGCAAAGGTGATGACGCGCACCTTTTCCAGCACGCGCTGTGCCGTTTCCACGCTGTCGACGTCAAAGGAAATCATCGCACCCGCACCTCTCGCCTGCTT
>VOFG01004224.1_pt1 | contig 12861 bp, 20 predicted proteins | sample 5384171 | NCBI WGS metagenome assembly VOFG01 (sample SAMN12384726, study PRJNA508395) | human gut metagenome | isolation source: healthy gut F | host: Homo sapiens | reverse complement strand
TTTACCTGTTCTGGTGTCATCAAAAAAAGCTAAACTTATTCAGCCCTCTGTCCAGTATTTCGGGGTAGTTTTTCACTTTGCCCGATTGCTCTTTTCAATAGATCTCCATTGATTTCATGCTATCAATGCTCCTTTTGTTACAGATACATCACATATCGAAAGGCGTATTTTCCAACGCAGATGGGATTATCTTCGCCGCCAGATTGCCGTCGATCACAATACAGAACACCTGCAATTTCAGCTTTTCGAAAATGCTCCGTTTCACATCTACATCATATCCATCCACATAACCCAGACCAAGCCACCCTAATCTTTCATTCAGGAGAGGAATTACGCTTTTAGTAATTGAATCAGCTTCTTCTGATGACTTGAGGGCATATTTCAATACAATGGTTTCCGCATGGTCCGGACTAAATTCGGAATATCCTTTGCTTTTCGTATTTGCGCTTGAAACTGTTGTAGTATGCGGAGAAGTCCAAACACGGCTCGCTGTCTACCTTGCCCTCATTTCCAACAACGCCATGGTGGAAGATAACCCGATCTCCGTCCTGCCAGCATTCTTTATAGAACCATTGATCTTGAATTCTTTTGTAAAATCGAACCATGATACTTCCTCATTTATGTTTTGGAATCAATTTCTACGCTCTGTGCAATAATTTCCCAGAGGCCGCCAATGTCTTCAAGTTCAACAGCAAAAATGCCGGACCAAACACGATAATCCGAACTACATTATCCAGCTGGGTAATGTGTTCGATTTATCATTTCTATTGAGAATGTGCTCTGACAAACGACGCAAAGCGGATTTATTCCGCTTGCACCGTTTTTGTTTACCAGCCGGTTCCGGCAATATTAACATGCCAGCCATCCGCGGATCGCGTGACATATCCCACACGGCCATACCCCAACGCGCCTGCCGGTACATCCGCGTCGTTTCCGGAATACTCTTCGGTGTTTCCCGCCATGGAATTCTGATAGGCACGCTCATTTTCCGGTACGAAAATCGTACTCGCGTAAATCGCCCAGGTATTCTCGTCGATCAAGCCCTCTTTTCTAAAATGCTCTGTCTGATCTTCTGCGGGCATCACATTACATTTAACGAAAGAAAAACAAAATTTTTGCCTTTGGATACCTTCAGATGGACTTCCTCCTGCTGCTGATACCCTGCTTGTGCCCGCCAAATAATCCTGTCCTTCATCGGGGATGACAATCTTTGGGTCGGTATCGTAGCTTCCGCCAAGTGCCTTATATTCCATCGTATCGTAGAAGGAGCGAAGCGCCATAGCCGCGCTCCAATCGGAATCATAGGCGTACTCCTTGGCGCCGACAAAAGTAGTATGCTTCATCCCCATAGGTTAAGACGGCGTAATTTGAATCGTCCTCCACCGTGAGGACCACTGCTCCCCATCGCTTGCTTCCCGAAAGGGATAGCCTATTCTGCTTACCCTCACCTTCAGAAGATGTGCGGAATAAGCCTCTTTTGTGATCCCGCACCATTAAAATTCTCGCTTGTGGGCATCCGCATGGCCCAATATGTGTCCAGCGTGTTCGGATAGCTTTGTCGAACGCCCTCTTGTTCAAGGGTGATGGTCACATCCGTTCCCTCGGAAAGCGTGTCAAAAACACTGTCAAGAAGTGTCATGCCGTCTGTCTCGTTTACGTTCTCTGTACTGTTTTGGGTGAATTCCTCTTGTTCGCTTTGGCTTGGCATTGGTGTTTGTGTTTCCGCACCGCATCCCGCTAATGCTAAAACAAGCGTTAAGGCGGCAAACAAAAAGCAGTATGCTTTTTTCACGGATATCCCTCCTTACTTTGCGTTTACTTATATAGACGAAAAAAAAGCGGGAAAAAGTTCCGTACTTTATTATTATGTTAGCATATTACAGTAAGAACTGCAAGGGCGGGAGCATCGTTATAGATGTTCCCGCCTTTGTTATACCTTGTTCTCTTGTTAGGCCTGCTGCTTTGCTTTCCACTCGGCATATTCCCGGCCCGTCCTCGCTCTCGAAAAAGGCTTGATCTCCGGGGAGCAGGACACGGGCAAGGGCCTCTACCTCGTGATAGGGAAGATTCGATAGGGATGCCTTTCGCACGGTTTCAGAGGACTTTGGCGGTTTTGCCGCAGGGTTCTATCACCCGCAGGTGCGCTCCGTTCCGTTGTTTCCGCCCCGGTTTTTCTGTTCGTGGGTCATGGTGTGGGTCGCAGGGCAAACATCTCCGCCAGTGCCATCCTCTTTTTGTCGTTCAACCCATGTATCCTTATATTTGCATCTTTCACCGCTTGGGTTCATGCATGGACAAGGGAAAGCTCACGATGGCGGTGAAGAGGTCCGCCATGGTCTCCACCCGGAAGGTGCCGCCGCAGGCCTCGGTAAAGCTCTTGGCGACAGACAGTCCCAAGCCGGTGCCGCCATCCGTGCGGCTCTCGTCGCCCCGCACAAATCGGGCGGTGAAGTCCACACCTTCCGGCAGCTCATTGCGGGAGGTATTGCGGAGGGAGGCGACTGCCGCTTTGCCGGTGGTTTTCAGAGAGAGGTAGACGCGGCTCCCAGGCAAGCTGTAATTGAGGGCATTCTGAAGGAGATTCTGGAACACCCGATACAGGCGCGTACCGTCGGCCGTGATCTCAACCGGCTGCTCCGGCAGGTCAAGCTTGAAGGTCAGGCCGGATTTTTGAATCTCGCCATCCATGTCGGCAAGGGTTTGACGCAGGAGCTTGCCAAAGTCCAGCACCTCCGGCTTCACGGGGAGCTGGTCGCTGGCGGCTTTGCTGATCTCAAACACATCCTGCACCATACTCTTGAGCCGCAATGCCTTTTGCTGGATGATCTGTGCGTAATCCGAGGCCGCTCCCTCCAGCGTCTCCTGCATCAACAGTTCAGAATAGCTGAGGATGGAGGTCAGCGGCGTCTTCAGATCGTGGGATACATTGGAGATCAACTCCACCTTCATGCGCTCACTGCGGGTCTGCTCTGCCACCGCTGCCTTTAGGCCGGACTGGATACTGTTGAGCCGTTCGGCGGTCTCACGCAGGTCTGCATCCGCAGGCAGATCCAGCGGTGTGGTCAACTCGCCGCTTTGGACCGCGGCCACATGGTCGGCCAGCAGCCCAAAATCACGGGCGAGCGCCCGTTCGCGGCGTCCCCACAAAATCGAGGAGAGCAGGTCAAGCACCAGCCAAACGGCGCATATACCCAAGAGTGCGATTTCGTCATAGGTTTCAAGATAAATGTACAAAAAGAGCGAAAGAACCCAGCGTGGCGAGAACCGTTGCCAAATTACGAATGGCGATTCGGCGATTGATCCGCTTCTGTATGGGATAGGTCAATTCATTTTCCGCATGGCGCTGGATACGGTGCGGTATAGGCTCTTGCGCGTTTCGGCGGGATGATAACGGTGGTCATTACGGATGAACCATACCGCCCAGAATAGCCCCAGCGCTGCGCCGGGGTTGAACAACCCCGCACCGAAGCAGCGGAGGGTCTGCATTATCGTATAAGACACATCATCCGGATACCACCAGTTATAGCCGTCAGCCGCCGCCAGCATGGGAACCGTCAGGCAGAGCAGGCACAGGAATACCACAAGGAAGCGCAGCTCCGTCCAAATATGGAAGGTCACTTTGGCGATGGCTTGATCTGCCGCGTACCGCTCCTTCCTCAGCACGAACCATGCTGCAAGCAGCACGAGCCCCACGCAGAAGGAAATTGCAAGCGATCTCCACGCCTCGTGGCTGTTCTGAAGGCTCCGGTATATCAGTAGAGGGAGTTGTACGAATAGCTGTTGCTGCCCTTGTAGAGAATGGGGATTTGCCGCACAGCCATTTTTATGGTAACCTTTGCCTCTTCCTCGCCGACCTTGAAATTGGTATAGCCGGGGACATTCCAAAGAAGTCCTCATCCAGAATGTTATCGCTGTCATAGACGGACAGCTTTTTGCCGTCCTTCCAAATGGAGACTTTGCCGTCCTCATAGATCAGCAGGAAGTTGTAGCCCTTCGGCAGCTTGCTGTATTCATCCAGCGCCATCCGGTAACCGGTCACTTCTTCCAGATTGCTGTATTTTTTGCCATCGGCTGCGCGAATCGCATAAATCGTGTTTAGATCGTGCTTGTACGCGGAATCTGGAGACGTGTCCTGCGCTTCAGCGAATGATGTTTCATAGCTTGCCGTTGGTGTTTCCGCAAAGGTCAGATCATACCTGTTCCGGATACGGTATCCTCAACAGAATAATCCGGATGATACCAGTCCACCGTTCTCCCAACGCCTATCGCCAGAAAGGATTCCAGATCGTTGGAGATACGATTGCGGAACACCGGTGTTTCCTGCCAGTCATTCTGCCACCATTCCGCATAATCACTTCCAATAGCCAGGCGCCCTACGGCACCACACACAGACTGCCAGCGTCAAGCTCACGCCCAGGAAAAACGTCAGAAAAGCCGCCGCGGCGCAAACCGGTCCCCTTTCTCTGCGGCATTACAGGCTCGATTTCCACAGCTTCAGTTGTGTTGTTCCATTTGTATCCAATGCCCCACACCACCTTGATATAGTCTGGCTCCTTGGGATTCAACTCGATTTTCTCACGAATGCGCCGGATGTGAACCATCACCGTATTCTCACAGGCGTAGCTGTCAGACTGCCAGACCCGCTGATAGATTTCCTCCGCTGGAAACACCCGTCCGGGATTTCGCATCAGCAGATCCACAATCTTCAACTCTGTGGCAGTGAGCTTTACCAGTTCGCCGTCCGCCTTCAGTTCACGGCGCTCTGGGTCATAGGACAGGCGTCCGTTGACAATCTCCCCTCACGCTTCTCCGCGTGGACGTCCCCCAGCAGGGTGTACCGCCGCAGCTGGCTCCGTACCCGGGCGGCCAACTCCTGAGGATTATAGGGCTTGGTCACATAGTCATCCGCCCCCATGGAGAGGCCGAGGATCTTGTCGGTATCCTCACTTTTGGCAGAGAGAACGATGACCGGCAGGTTCCGCTTTTCCCGGATGCGCATGAGGGCGGAAAGCCCGTCCAGCTTCGGCATCATCACGTCGATGAGGATCAGCCGCACCGCCGGGTCAAGCGCCTGCTCCACCGCTCCCAACCCATCGTATGCCCTGTGGACGGTATACCCCTCCCGCTCCAGCACGATGGCGATAGCCCCTACGATCTCACGGTCATCATCGACCACGAGAATGCATTCGTTCATAGCGAGTTCCTCCCTTGAAGCTGTCTCCATTGTAGCGGCGGAGCCTTACAAACAAATCGACGAAAGTCTTACGAATTTCTTACAAAGTTTCTGCTTAGAAAAATGGTACAGGTTTTCGGCCAACATAATTTGTTCAGTGCATGACAGATTCCAGTTTATTGAATTTACAGGGCCTCCGAGCAGAGCAATCAACATGCGAACAAGGATCACGCAGCCCAGCGGGGCCGCGACGTCTCGGAACAGCGACGTGCAAGCACATCGCTGTCCCGTAGGCTCTCGAGATAGGATAGAGCGATGGCAGTGTCTCACCCACCTCGGATAGAAAAACGCTTAATGGTTCCTACCATTGGTCAATTCCGTGAGTCTTGACGACGTGGAATCCGTTAGCATTGGTGAGACTGTAATCCCTATATCCTAAATATGATAGAACACCCTGCATCGACGCAAATCATCGGTGCAGGGTGTTCTGAGGGACAAAGCCCTTTGAAAATGTCCAGATTGTTGAGCATGTCATCCAGATTGACCGTGGGGGCCGGGGCCTGCCCAGGATCAGAAGTCTCAGGCACCAACTTCATTCCGGCCATCAACTCCTCCACGGCAAAGCACGAGCCATGCTCTTGACCATGGTTTCCATCTGTTCTCTGCTTTGGGTCTGCTGTACGACAATGTTGATTTTCCATCCGGTAGCATGACCTCCGGGTGTCGCTCCATGTACTCGATCAGAGCAGGCACAACCACTTTGCTTTTATGGTTGCCGAGTCGTTCCATCAGGCCCGGCGCGGATCTGCTCTTCCGAGAAGGCGTCCCACTGGAGAGAGTATCTGTACTTATTATCCGCGAACAATACCATCCCCTCCTCCGTTATAGGTCTGCATCCGGCTCAGCTGAGCATTGGCCAGCATACCGTAGCCGATGGCATTGGCACGCTGATCGGGAATGAAGTCCGCATGAGCCACCATGGGAGAGCTTTCGATAAAGTTGCGGAACAGAGCGGCGCCGCCACCAATGAAGATGGCCGGGGTAGCACGCAGATCTACTTTCAGCTCACGCAACTTATCGAGGATCTGGCTGGAATAGCTACGGGTTTCAGAGAAGATGGTATCCTGCACCTCCTGCGGGAGAATGCTGGGGCGGCCCATAATGATGTCAGCGATATGGTCGTCCTCGATCTGAATATCGTGCAGGGCGCTCACCTTGCCGATGATCGCGTTGTTCATATCAATGACGCCAAGCTCCAGGCTCCGGCAGAACTGCATATCGGGTCGGGTGGTACGGAGCAAAGCAGCACGTCAGTCGTATAGCCGCCAATATCCACCACGAAGGTACGAGGTGTCTCGCGCAACTTCTCGGCCTGGGGCACCACGGCTGCGTAGGCCTGCGGATAGACAAATACCTCTGTTCACCAGGCAGATAGGCGTGTCATTGAAGACGAACTGGATGGAGCCGCGCTTGAGTAGTTGGCAAACTTATCGCGCAGGGTGCCATAGTGTTCGGGCGGCAGACCGACCGCCAGCTCCACGCTGAGCATAGGCTGCAGTTGTCCCATCTTCCGCGGCTCCATGGCGATGGCAAAGAGAGTGAGGATGAAGAACCGGTCATCACGGGTCTTATCGCGCATGAAGGAGATGCGCTGACCGGAAAGAGCCCAGAACTTCCGCCCCATTCCAATACATCCGTCTGGAGCGGCGGTTTCACAGGGTACTCGGCAAGGCCCGGATGTGAATACGAAATTGGTAGTCTTCACGGCAGAGTTACCGTGGGTCAATAGGCAAACAGCATAAGGATAACCTCTAAATTGTATTGATACTCAATTACACAGATGAACGTGCGTATTTACAACGGGAATACATATTATTTTGAAATGCACAGAAAAACGGCGGGGCTCCAGGGGTGGAGCGTCCGCCGTTTCGGATTAAGATTGTGGTTGTCTGCGTTCCAGACAAAACTCCCAGATATAGTCGTCAAGACCGTTGTAGTCCGGCACCCAAAGGTAGGTGCCAAAAGGTGATGGGTAGGCAACCGAGCATCAGGGTCAGATTTCGGTTCGCCTCGTCCACATGCCAGTTTTCAGATAGTCCATATCGAAGCAGGTCATCACGTGCCTTACGCCAAGGCCGATCAGCTCATCCAGCACCAGTTTCAGATGCCGGATGGACGTGACGCCTGGAATGGCAATGACTGTCTGCCCGGTAAAGTGATGGACGATGTCGGCTTTCATATACCCCTCGATCAACAGGATGGACTCACGTACAGGGCCTACCACATGACACCAGTTTTCGCGGCAAAGGCGCCGTCAAGTTGCTCCGTGTAGAGAAGGTGAGGAATTTGCCGCCACGCTTCATTTTCTTATCCAGACGGATATGGAGGCTTTGGATGCGGCCTTCTATCTCTGCATGGGATCATGATTCCGCGCAGAGGAAGTGCATCGTCCAACGCCCATTCTCGCCGCGGTAGAAGCCGGGCACACCGTAAAGCCCAATCCTCCAGGACCAGCGTTTTGGCAATGGTCTCATGACCAACCAGCGGTGTTGTGCGATACTGGAATTTGAAAATAGCCTCTTCCGTCAGACCGCGATCCAGCAGGTTTTGCTTATGATCGGACGCCAATGTCAGGTGATTGAGCAGTGCAGAGTAGACGCGATGGCGCGTCTCAATGTCTGCCAGCTGAGCCTGCGCGGTATATCAGGCGGTGGTGGAAGTTGCCTATGTGTTCGTTTGCTCTTCTTACCGGAACCAGACGATCCGTTACGACCGAAGCGTTTCTCCAGCTCCTTACGCACATCATCGCGGGAGATCCCATGTAATAGGCGTATAGATCAAAGACACCGCCTTCAAACTGACCACACTTGGGGCAGCGAAACACATCCTTCTTTAAGTTGATGTTCAGCCGCCCTTTGCGGTGTTGACTGCCACTTTGACATTTGGGACAGGGGATATTATAGGATACCTTCCCATAGGGTGGCTGCGGAATAGGCAGCAGAGGGATAATATCCGTCATGTGATAGTCCATAGTGGCTCCTCTCGGTGGAGGGGACGACACCTTTGTGCCGCCCCTCCACAGCGTTTGTTTATGCGCTTGCCAGCGCCTGATCGCAGATGAGTTTCGCAACCGGCAATGACCTCTGCATCACCGGTGAATTTGGTAGCGATCCAAACCAGTGCGTTGGGGTCAGCCGCGACCATATCGCCCAGCGTCTTATCCTTATATCGCGTGATAGGGCAGGGGTACGCATGGCCTTCTCCAACGGCGACAGTTCCGGAGCGGTCGGCGCCGGAGCCGTGGTTGCTGGCGCAGGTACAGGTGCGGTCGGGCCAACGGTGGGGAGCTTCCCCTGCTGGGGCGGTACTCCACGTGATGGCGCCCAGCTCATCCACGGCCGGTGTATCAAAGGTCACCGGCCCGCACTGAACTGCAGGCCCAAGCCTGCGTTGCGAAGAGCGATACCGACTGCTTTGCGGTCTGTGCCCCACTCGCGGGGGGACACAGTAGGCTTATCAGGTAAGTATCCTCTGGATGCCGTCGCCTCAGCCAAATACTGATCGGGCGGCAGGTTGTAGTGCGCATAGATGCGCGCGGAAGCCACGAAGCAAAGTCTTTGCCGCAGTTACAGTCACGGCAATGCGCCCTTCCGGGTATTTCAGGCGGAACCAGGCCATTTGGGACATGACCGGCAGACGGCGTCGAGTCTCATTACTGCTCAGATCACTGTAATCCACAGCGAGTACGGAGGGATCGAACCCCTCCACGGCATTGATGCGCTCGATAGCGGCTATGGTCGCCTGCTTGTTCAGATCATTGCTCATTTCTGCATTTCCTCCTTCGGATCCGGGATGGGAAAAAGGTGTTCCTGAATTGGAGCCACACGGCCAGCACAGCGGAGATCGCTCTGCTAATAGCACTGGCATACTGATCAGGCGCCGATGCGTTGAAGCTGCTGAACCGGCGCGGTAATCAGTCACGACGAGGGCAAGATTGTTTTTTGGGCGCTGTTACGCTCGTTGGCGGTGTTGGGTCCACGGTCAGGGCCGTAGCGTCGCTCCTGCGTCATGCACTGGATGAACGCATCCACCATCTGATAATGGCCACGCAGACAGTTGGGGTCAGTGGTCTGCGGGGCGGACTTCAGAAGGATTGGCAGGGTCTCCAGAACGCTGATGCGATAGATGACCTCGCCGTAGGACCAGAGCAATCCTGCGTGGGAAGGGTTCTGGGCCATCATCTGTTCGACCTGACAGCGAAAGATTCCAATACTTTTCAAGGACTGTTGCCATGTAGATGTGCCTCCTTTACGCACAGTTTTGAAGTTCATTCAGGCGTGCGACCAGGTGCGTGCGACGCGCCTGCTCATTGTTATTTTCAATGGCGTAAGCGACGGCGCTCCAACTGCCGACAATGGTGGCGGCCAGCTTTGCACGGGTGATGGCAGTATAGATCAGCGACCGCTGAAGCATCCTGCCGCCCTGAATGCTGATAAGCACGGACATGTGCTCTCCGCCCTGTGATTTATGGATCGTGGTGGCGTATGCAAGCTCCAGATGGCCCAGAGCCTCTACCGTCTGATAGAGCACCAGCCTGCTGTCCCCGAAATCCACCTCCACGGTGAAAAGAGTCGTCCATCGACTCGACCCCGGTGATATAGCCGATATCGCCGTTACTGACTTCCTCAGCCATTCTTGTTCTGCATGACCTTGTCGCCCAGACGGAACAGCCCGCTGACCAATGACCAGCTCCGGCTTATCCGGACTGGCTGGATTAACGATGTCACGCGCCTGCTTATTGATGGTGCGGGCGCCGGTAGCCGTTTTCTCACGGTATGGGGTGAGCAGTGCCATTATCCACACCATACTTACGCACCTCTTCCAGATACCGCATGACCAGCATGATCTGCCGACGGTCAAAGTCAGGCGCGGGGATGAACTGGAAGTCACGGTTGTTCAGCTCAGGTTGGTGTCACCCAAACGGATCCTGCGTGCATTTTCAGCCACAAGACTGCCTCGATTGGCGGAAGACCTTGTCCAGCTTGATCACAGGCAGTGCCCGGCTGGCAATCAACTCGCGCAACACGGCACCGGGCCCAACGGAGGCAGCTGATCCGCGTCGCCGACCAGTATGAGCCGGCAGTTGAGCGGCGGCGCATGAAACAGGTTCCAGGTCAAAGATATCCATCATACTGACCTCATCACATAAAGAGCAGGTCGGCGTCCAACGGCTCCGCATCTCCAGCCTACGCAGGCCGCCGCCCCCGTCAGGTTCAGGGCCTATGCGCCGTGGTGGCGGGGAAGCCGGTACTGAACTCCATACGTCGCGCGGCCGGTAGGCGCACAGCAGATGATCTTGGTTATCGGGGAACCATCTGGCATAGATATTGAGGGAGGATCCTTCTGCCAAAGATGGTTTTGCCGGTACCCGGCCGCCGGAGATGATACACAGTGGGTGCGACAGCGCGCTGTCTTCACTGCCCGCCGCTGTTCCGGTGCCAGTGTGATGCCAAGTGCGCCTGTTCTTGTCGATCTCATCGTCAAGATCGGCCACATAGGGCAGCCGGTTCATGGTCAGCATCCGCGATCCGCTGTGCCACATCCTGTTCCGCCTGAGCGTAGACCAGGGCGGTAGACATGGTCGTGTAGAGGACGAGTCGCCCTGCCTTGAGCATGGAGAAGGCGTGCTTGCGCGACCTCCATGCGGCGCAGTTCCGGTGTGTCCAGGACATGGATCGCGTCACGGATGAAGAACTCCTTATGCTGGCACAGATGCCCATTGTGCTCTTGTCTCTCCAGTGTGTAGAGCAGAGCTGGGCGATCCGGTCGGGATCCGTCTTCGGAATGCCTGAGCGTGCCGCCAGCTTTCTCCGCCAAACTGAACTCGATGAGCCCGCGTTCATAGATGGAATAGGGCTTGTTGCGCAGTAGAACTCAGCTTCGTAGCCGAGCTGTTTTGCAGGTGTACGGCCTGTGTGGCACTGACATCCAATGGCGCCAGCAAGGTTATGATCTTCCGGGCACAGCGCGTTTCCATATAGGAGTTTCGGATCAGCTCACTGCGCTTTTGGCCAATGCCAGGCACCTCAGAAATCCGGTCCGGCTCACGATCCAGTATGTTCAGAGTATCCTCCCCAAACTTATCGTAGATCTGGGGCCGCCAGCTTCTTTCCGATACCTTCGATCAGGCCGGAGGACAGATAGGCGACGATGCCGTTCTTACCCGGTGCGATGACCTCTTCATAGGACTCCATTTCAAACTGTAGCTCCGTAGCGGGGGTCCTTACGCCAGTGTCCCTGCATATCCACCTTCATGCCTTCCATAGTGGGTAGGTAGGCCAACCACTTTGATAGACGTGAGCTTTCACCGTGGCCGTCCAGCACCTTTTCCCGCGGTGAATATGGCGATCATGTAGTCGCCCTCTTTCGCCTCTTCCAGAGAGTGAGGGTAGAGGAGCTTATAGAAGCTGCATTTCATATGGGAGGCATACACCCCCTCGCCGATCATGGATGATTTGTGGTCTGGAATCCGTCGTCATAGACTTCATCTCCTTCAAGAAAGCGGGAGAGCGTGGTGGTACACGCCTCCCGGCTCAGTGTTGTTCTCATGCTGGCTGGATAGAAAACCTTCACCTTCCGGCTCTCGCTGACATTGCACTATCCGCATAGATGGACGGATGCTCTTTCTTCAGCCGGTCAGAGTTGACGCGCCGGGTCGTTCTGGTCACAAAATCCACCAAAAGTTTATCCGTGGTGGTGGCCCAGTACGCCGTGCTCACGTGTTCTTCATCAGCTCAGCGATTCGCACGCTATGTGCAGTAATCGCCTCCTCATTTGTAGTGATTTGAGATCTCAGTTTTGAATTGATGCCCTGGTGTACCAGATCTGCCGCAGGCTGCGCTCGTACTGGCAGGAAACTCGATGGTAGGTAGTCCGGCCTGGCTGGCGCCGTAGATACGGCTTAAAGACTCCATAGCCAGGGTGGGTGCCACATCGGTCATGGTGGGCGGCTTATCGCCAGGCTCCAGATCCACTGGTCCAGCCGCTCAAAGATCATATCCATCTTTCGCACGATCACGCGACAGGCGAGGTGTCGCCAAATCGTTGTCGGGATTATTGCCCCAGATAGCAGCAAAGTCACCGATCTGTACGTCGGCCACTGCCATAGTAGCGCAGCTGCAGTAACTCATAGTAGAGGGGGATACCGTCCATCTGCCCAGTCGTCACGCTTATAGGAATGTGGGTTCTTTGCATTCCAGGATCCCCGGCTCGCCGCTGTCCTTATCCCTCGAACCGATAGTCGAAAGTCGGCCAGTGTAGTAGAAGTCCGCGTGCTGATACATGTTGGTATCCGAACGACCTTTTTGTTGCCTGTGACGATCCCATAGAAATGGGCCGCGATGGGCTCCATCATGTGTCCCATATCCAACTGGTTCTGGTTTTGGGATCACTGCGCTTCATGCGCCCCTTTTTCTGCATCCACAGCTCCAGAGGAGTTACCCACGGATTGACGCCAAAGATGGTAGAAACGTCACTACCAACGGTGTACTCGATGTCGCCTTTCGGCCCATGATCACGGCATTCCAGCCAGCGATGATCGCGGGGCATACCTTCGCAATCACAAAGAAGAATCGGTGCCGCCATCAGTAACTCACCTGCTTTGCTAGCCAGTGTAGGTCGCTCCAACG
>VOFG01002649.1_pt1 | contig 12877 bp, 15 predicted proteins | sample 5384171 | NCBI WGS metagenome assembly VOFG01 (sample SAMN12384726, study PRJNA508395) | human gut metagenome | isolation source: healthy gut F | host: Homo sapiens | reverse complement strand
TGATATTTCAGGGCTTTGGGCGCTTCTTTCATTTTTGCTGTCATGCCGGAAACCTACGCAGATTTCCGTAACTCTGCACAGATTTTCGGGCAAATGGTGTAGTAATTGGTGTAGTGACTGCGATTGCTTCAACCTGGTTTTCTCTGCGGCTCCGGTGCGGCAAGCCCTTTGAAATCAATGATCTTTGCCATCTGCTCGGCAGCGCGGTCATAGCTCGCATGGGTGTAAACATTCAGCGTGACCCCTACATCAGAATGCCCCATGACATACTGCAAGGTCTTGATGTCCATACCGGCATTCGCCATGTTCGTGCAGAAGGTATGCCGGAACACATGAGGTGTGATATGCGGCAGCGGCTTGTCCGGGTGCAGCTTTTGATATTTCTTCATCGCCCAGCGCATTTCATTCTCGATGTGCAAGGCAACCTTCGGACTGTCGTTCTTGTCCAGCAGAAGAAAACCGCTGTACCCGTCGATGATCGTTTCCGTTTTCACGCGCTTGCGGCGGGAGAGAATGTTTTGCAGACTCCGGTAAACCTCGTCCGTCATGGGAATGTAGCGGCAGCCGCACTCGGTTTTGGTTTTCTCCACATAATACTTGCCGCCGCGCTCTCGGACGAGCTGGTGATCTACTCGGATTTTCCGCCCGGTAAAGTCCAGATCAGCCTTTGTCAGCCCGCAGAACTCGCTGACGCGCATCCCGGTTCCCAGCAGCACCACAAACTCGTCGTAATACTTGCAGTAGGTCTTGTCCTCCCGGATGAAATCCATCCAAAGCGTCTGCTGTTCCTCTGTCATGGCAATGCGCTTCTGTGAATCATTGGAAACTACATCGACCAGCTTGAAGTCAAAGGGATTCCGACGGATCACATCCTCATTGTACGCCATCTGGAAAGCCGGTTTGACAACGCCCCGAACGCTGGTGAGGGTGCTATATCCCTTTCCGTCCTCGTGTAGCTTCATGATCCATTTCTGCGCGTCCGAAACCTTGATGTCCCGGATGGAACGATAGCCAAAATCTTCTTTCTTCACCAGATTCAGCACGAAGTTATAGCCGACTTTGGTATTGTAACGTACGCCCTGCTTGATGCTGATATAGCGTTCCAGCAGTTGAATGACGGTAATTTTGCCTGCGGCATAATCAATGCCATCGTCGAGCTGCTTCTGGATTTCCTTTTCTTTTTCCCGCAGTTCTTTCAGATCGGAGGAATACACCGTCTGCCGCTTGCCGCGAATGTCTGTATACCGATATTGATAAATCAGGTCTTTTCTCTGGCTCTCTCCCTGTCCGCAGGATGCGTCCCTTGTTGTCTTTTCTCTTTTCGGACATTGTCAAACTCCTTTCCGTGATGGAAAGAGCCTTGATATGACACACTTATTGTATCATATCAAGGCTCCGATTTACACCACAAATTTCAAATAGAATACGCCTGCTCGATGAACTGATCGAACAGGCGGCGTTTAATCAGGCGCTTGTTTCCCACCCAGAGGACGAATTTGCACCGGTCCTCGTTGGTGATCTCGCGCAGTTTGTTAATACCAATGCCGGAGTAAGCCGCGGCTTCCTCCAAGCTCAGATTGCTCTTTTCCCAAATTGGGATTTCCTTCATAGGCAGTTTACCCTCCATACAAAAATAGCCAGACAGGGCGAGGCGGCAACGCAGTCCGGCAACGGACTTCCAAAACCTCGAAACATACCCGGTCTGACGGTTGGTTTACGTTTTTCCTTTTCTTCTACTTTTCTGTTGCTTTGGTTGTCAAAGGTAGAAAAAGCCTGACAGGACGGGGATTTCTCCGGCAACCAGCCCGGCAACGGGGTAACAACAGGCTTTGCAACCAGCCGCGCTTTTCAGAACGGCATCTCGATCTGCTCCGTAATCTCTGCAAAGCCGTCCGGGATTTCTGCGACTGAGTTGCCGTTACCCGTTGCAGCCCTTTCACGCTCCCAGCCCTTTTGCCTGCCGTACCCTGCAAAGCTGCGAGGATTGGAGAAATACGTCCAGCCGGTCACACACTGGTTCATAATCTCGTTGATCTCGCGGATTTCCCATTGCTTCGGCTCGTCAAAAGCATGGTTCAGCGCCTCCTTGTAAAGCTGCTTGGAACAGACGGTATCGCCCGTGTAGCTGTCCAGAAACGCCTGAATCATGCCCGCTTTCGTGTCCTCCGGCATGAAGTCCTTCTGATGTTCTTTGAGATAACGCACCATTTCCGGGCTGAACGTCAGTTTCCAGCCGCCTGCCCGATAGATGGTCATTGCCTCCGCCCATACCTGCTGCAAGTAGGCTCTGGATGCGGCTTCGTCCTCCAGAATGTGAACCTCCGCCTGTTCCGGGCAAACCTGTACCGGCAAAAAGCGACGATTGCCGGAACGGTCGAGAGGCAGGAAGTCCATTGCGTTTGATGTACCACCGAATACGCATTGTCGTAATCGGTCTGCGGGGTGGGTTTCATACGGAATTTTATAGACTTCCTTCTGGCGGCTCAGAAAAGACTTGATTTCCTCAATACTCTTGGCATTGGCGGTGGCGATCATTTCGGACATTTCAATGATCCAGTGGCCTTGCAGCTTGCGGTACACGTTTTCATCGTCCAGCTTTCGCAGATCATCGGAGAACCACTCGTCCTTGCCTGCCAGCAGCCGGAAGAAGGTGGATTTTCCCGCGCCCTGACCGCCCACCAGACATAGCATGACTTCAAATTTGCAGCCGGGACGAAACGCACGATGAATCGCGCCCAGCAGGAACAGGCGTAATGCCTGAAAGGTATACTCATCCGCTTCCGCGCCGAGAAAATGGTGCAGACAATAGCGGATACGTTCTGTTCCGTCCCATGTAAGGCTGTTCAGAAAGTCCCTGACAGGGTGATAGCTGTTCTGATGGGCGGCAAGATCGGCGGCATCTATGATCTTCTTCTCGCTTGTCAGGTCGTAATTCTCTTCGAGATACAGCCGGATGTACTTCATATCCGTGTCGGTCATGGAGGTGCCGGGGCTTCGGTCGTAGCCGATGGGCTTGACAACGTCGGTGCGGTCGGTCAGCAGATTGTAGGCAATCGCGCCGGAGAGCAGCGGATCGTGCTGAAACACTGTCAGGCAGTTCTTGATGCTGTTGCGGACACCGCCTTTTTCCGTGGTGTCCAGCATGGCTTTTACTTCTTCAACGCTCATCGACGGTGCTATACTGCCCGCCTGAATTTTGAGCTGCTGCCTCATCTGCGGCGGCAAGCTCTGCCATTCGCTGCTCAATTTTCCTCACTTCCTCTCCATATTCGATCACAACGGATGCCCGCGCCTGTATATCCCCGCACAGCAGCTCGTCCAGCAGATATTCAACCAGCGAGAGCTTCTGTGATGCTTCTACAAAACGCGGATGATAGCCGTCCTCCGGCGTCTGCGGGGCATAATCCTCCTTCCAGCGGCATAAAAGTCGGTAATAGTCCAACAGCACACGGAAGCAGTAGCGTTCCATGTGCTGATAATTCTGTTCGTCGGTATTTTGTTGTCGCGGCTTGCTCATTTTGCCCGTGCCATCCTCATACGGAATAGCAAAATCCTGTGCCAGCAGAATTGCAGCTTCCTTGCTGCCGATTCCGCGAAGCCGGGAAACGAAGTCAATCACGTCCCCGGTAGCACCGCAGCCAAAGCAGTAATACCGGCGATCCAGCTTCATGCTGGGTGTGCTGTCATCGTGGAACGGGCAGCGACACATTCCGTTTCGTTCCACCCGGATGCCGTATCGCTCCGCAGCCTGCCGGGTGGTCACAGACTGCTTGACGGCTTCAAAAATATTCAATAGGCAATGTCCTCCTTAATGTTCAATTTCCTGCTTTTTCTGCCGCGTCGCGGTGTTCTGGCGCTCCTGCTCATGCTGCACCTCGTAGATGTTGTAGTGAATTGCCCAGAGCTTTTTCGCGTCGGCATGGAGCGGCGAAAGCTCCGTCTGAATGTCCCTGCATTCCTGCTCCAACTGCTCACGTTCTCTGCGCCATGCGGTGATGGGCAGCTTGCCGTCCTTGAAATACGGTTTCAGCTTGCGCTCTGCCATGTAGAATGTCCGCAGCTCGTTATCGTGTTCCGCTTTGTACTTCTGCCTGGATTTCTCAAAGCGGATGGATTTCAGCTTGTCCGCAGCGGGCTTGCCGGACTTGTAGTAGTCCACCATCCGCAGCAGTTCGCCCACTTCTTTGATACGGGCTTGCTTTGTTGATGCCGACTTTTTCAGCGTGTCGATTTTGTCCTGCATAGCATAAAGCGTATTTTCCAGATCGTCCACAGTGTAAAGTTTTTTAGATTGCAGAAAGCTGAACGCCTCGGCGTAACGCTGCAAGTTGGCGTTCTTCGCCTTATTGCTGTACGCACCCTTGTTGCGATTGGCGCAATGCAGCGCCAGTAGATCGTTCAGTGTGGGCGGCTGGGGCTTGGCAAGCTCGGCTTTCATGTCCTTCAGCCAGCCGATCAGCGCAGCGATCTTTTCCTTCGCCTCACGCAGCAGCGCGTTGGTTTTCCGAATGAAGCGGTTGAGATCACCTTTGTCGGTGCGGATGCCCTTTGCCTCCATTGCCCGGACGGTGGGACCCTCGTGCTGGGTGGGTATCTGCTCCACACCCTGACGTTCAAAGCTACGGTGGTCGATGCGGCAGTCTAAGCCCTTTTCAGCAAACTTGGCATTGCACATCTCAGCCCATGCCTGCCGCCACGCTTCCAGTGTCTCCGGCTTGCCCCAATCTGTCGTGGAAACGGCGTTGAACACATAATTGCCTGCCTCGTCCAGAACGCGCTCTCCATGCTCATCCAGCACATATTCCCGCCGCTGTTTCTTGCCCCACCTGCCGTCCGGCTCAATAGGGCGAATCGGACACATGACGTGAAAGTGCGGATTGGAAATGCCGCCGTCCTCCTTGTCTGGCTGATGCACGGCGAAGTCCGCCACCATGCCCCGGTTCACGAAATTGTCCAATAAGAATTGCCTTGCAAGATCGATGTTCTCCTGCATGGAAAACTCGTTCTGCAAGGCAATATCAAAGCTGTAGGCAAGCTGTGCTTTCTTCCCACGCTCGGCTTTCTCCACGGCGTTCCAGAGCGTTTCACGGTCTGCGTACTCTGGCGGGGCGTGGGACGGCAGCAGGATTTCAGAGCAGATCACGCCGCCCTTGCGGGTGTAGTCGCTGTCCTCGCCGTAATACTCACTGTGCAGCTTTTCCCCAGCGCGGTAGGCGGCAGCAGCCACGGCGGACTGCCCCGCGCTGCGCTTGATCTGCGTCACATGAAAATGAAATAACGCGATACTCAGTCACCTCCTGCGTGATTGCTGACGGCTTCCGTGAGCAGTCTTTGTGTGTCCGGCAGCGCAAAGACCTGTTCTGCAAAAGCGTAAAACGCGGTTTCGCTCAAATCTTTCGTCTGCGGTGCGACGCTCTCAATGGCTGCACCGCGGGTGATAAGCCGGTGCGCCCGCTTGCGCCGTTCTCCCTTTCCGTAGTAGGCGGCACGGTTTTCGAGCCGCTGAATTTTGTGCTGCTCCTGCGCAAGCTGCCGCTCGACCTTCTCTTTCTCTGCTTGCAGCTTCTCAATTTCTTTTTCGTGCATGATTTTAACCTCCTGACTGATAAATGATGGGATGGATAGATACAAAAGACCGCCTACGTTCTCGGTAGACGGTCTGGGTAACGATATGGAATTTTCAGACTTTGCGGCGGGAACGGTCTGTGTCAGCAGACTGTTTCCGCTGCAAAGTGCGCTGGGATAGCTGCTATGGCAGCGCAAGGGAGGCACTCCCTTGTACGGAGCAACGCGACGCAAAACAGCCCGGACTTTCATCGTCCGGGCTGTCTGCCTCGCAGAGCGCACATACTCCCGTCAGGGGAGATAGAAGTGCGCCCTTGTTACCAAGGGATTATTTGATGGAAACCTGCTCGCCATCAATAATAATGCGATCACTTAGCACATTCAGTGCAGCATCCATCGCCTCATTGATGGCTTTGCCAACACGTGTCACTCCGCATTGCGCAGCCAAAGAACGGTACAGCCCGCTCTTATCGGCGGTTACATTTTGTTTCAGAATCTCAAACATTCCAGCGGCTAATTCTTCTGGCGCAATTTGTTTGATATCACGTTCAACATCGCCCGGACCTCTGAACTGAACCTCTTTTCCGTTATCCAGATACAGGAACCCATTTCTTCGGATAATGCCGTAACGCTGGCAGCCGTACATCTGCTGCTCATAGGCTCTCTGCACGACGCTCGTGACCTTTTCACGGTCGAAATACCACACAATGCGTTTTAGAAACAAATCTTCCGATAGAGGTGACTCCACTTCCAAAATTTCCTTAACGATTGCCTTGAAATCGCTGTGATGATGACGTCGGCAAACCTCAAAAAAATCCGCCGCCTTATACGCAGGAAATTCAAAATGTTTTTCGACTGCAACCTCTTCAAATGTTTCTGCTGGCTGGCTATCTACTGACTTTACCTCTGCTTTTGTTGGATTTTTTGACCGCATCCGCAGCTGCCTCTAAAAGCCGCAGCTGTTCAACCGATTTGTTTCTGAACCAGTCCGTTGACCAGATGCGATAGAATTTCCAACCCATGCGCTCCAAAATTTCCTGCCGCAGACGGTCACGGTCACGCGCATTTTTGGATGAGTGATATGTTGCGCCATCGCATTCAATCGCAAGTACATAGTCAGAGCTGTCCGGCAGCTTCAAACCGAGGTCAATACGGAATCCAGAGCAGCCGACTTGCGTATCTACTGCAAAGCCTTTGGATCTCAGATAATCGCACACCTCAAGTTCAAAATCGGAATCGAATTGCTCAAACGGGCTGACGGAAATTGCCCGTTCCAGCGCAACGCTGCCGTTCTCGGCATAATCGAGGTATTCACGAAGCAGCTTTGCACCTTCTGCGGATGTATGCTTCAAGTCAATGTCCGTATAGTGCATGGAAGAAACCAGTTGGACATTGCATTTTGCACGGGTAACGGCAACATTTAACCTTCGTTCACCGCCGACACGGTTCAATGGGCCGAAAGTATGCAGTAGGCGCCCTTGCGCATCAATACCATAGGCAATGCTGAAAATGATCGTATCGCGTTCATCACCCTGCACGGTTTCGAGATTTTTGATGAAGAAAGGCTCTTTCCCATCGTTCTTGAAGAAGTATTCCTTTTCCGGTGTGCTTTGCCGCCGCTTGGAAAGCAGTTTATCAATCAAGTCCTGCTGCGCTACGCTGAACGCAACCACACCAAGACTGCGGTTCGGATATTTTTCAATATTCTGATAGATCAGATCAACAATAAACTCTGCTTCCTTCCGATTGGTATGGACTTTGCGGTCAAATACGCCGTCCACGTGATAATAGTCTACACCGATTCCCGGAGCATCGACCTTAGAAGACGGGAACGTCACAAGATCACTGTCATAAAAATTCTTGTTGGAGAAAGTAATCAGCTGCTCATATCGACTGCGGTAATGCCAGCGCAGCCGGAGCTGCTGCATGGATGTCGAACACAGATCCAAGATAGATTCAAAGTCCGTTACATCTCCGGTTTCTTCATCGTTGTCCTCCGCTTCAATGGTAGCATTGAAGAAATTGCTGGGCGGCATCTGCTTAGAGTCACCCACAACAATCAACTGGTCTGCACGATAGATTGCGCCGATTGCATCCTGCGGGAAAATCTGTGATGCCTCATCAAATACAACCACATCGAAGTGAACGGAATCCGGCGCAAGGAAAGTGCTTACGCTCAGCGGAGACATCAAAAAGCACGGCTTGACTCGCTGAACAAGCTCACCTGTTTCAGCAAGCAGAGAACGAATACTCTTTTGCTTGCGCTTTTTTCGCCTTCGCGAAGCAGGATTGCCAATGCGCTCCCGGACGCAATCATATCAAGCGACGGGCGCATAGAGGAAAGCTCAGCGCGGATTTTTGCCTTATTGATTTCAAATTGCTCAGTATCTTTCTCGGAAAAAGTACGAATCGCTTTATCCTGAGAAATTCGATTGAATGCAGACAAAACAGGATTCCCAGACAAAATCGAGTCGATCCATTGATAGTAAAATTGCTTTTGGAATGCGCCGACAATATGCTTTGGTTCTATATTCAGACCAATGGCAGCATTTACATAAGGCACAACCTGCTTATCATCCAACTTGAGAGCAGAGTCCTGAAATGGCACCAGTTATCCAACTTGTCCATTTCACTCAGACAGTCCGCTAATCTCGCCAATACCAAATTACACGGTGCAGAGTGAGTGTTCAGAATCGCTCGATCAAAGTACCCATCAACTCGCTTGAATGTATCAGCACTACAAACTGCGAAAGTCTCGTCAAGTTTCTGGTGGTAATCTGCAAATATATCTCGTTCAGAGGTGAAATCGTTATAGTGTTCCAAAGTGCCGAACGCAATGCTGCTGGAGAATATTGCCCCCAACGCCGACATTTGTTCCGCTACATAATCCCATTCGGTTTCGACACCATGATAGGCTTCACCAAGAAATGCTTTGATGGGTGCTTCGGCTTCAACAAACTCCAAGGTCTTTTGCTGATAATAGGCAAGTCGTTCTGCCATGGAGACAGCTACATTATAAGCAGGTTTCTTCCCGTCCTTCTTGCACAAGCGCAGGTCGGTGATAAGCTACTTGTACTCGGCATTAAAAAGCCGGGAAAAGATTCCACCAAACTGTTTTGTCAGCTTCTTGTGATACGCAGTTCCATCCAGTTTATAAATATCATCGTCAAACACTGCGCCTAACACGGAGCGGGCAGCCATAATATCTGCACTCTGCGTTTGTAATTTGTGCAGCGCAGAGTTTACCGCGTCAAAACGCTCCCGATCCAGGAGTGACGGTGTAATCAGTTTGGAAGTCGCTGCAAAACCGAAGAAACTGTTCCAAAGCTGTGCGTCCTCTACGCTGGTGCATTGTATTTTATACTTCTCAGAGATTTCCTGCTGCAAAGGAATCAATACCTGCAAGAATTGTGAAACGGCAGAAAGATCACCCTTCACCTCGTTTTTTGACTGGTAAGATGTGTTCTGATTGATATAGCCGTACCACGGGTTCTTTCTATAATCATATCCGATGGATGGGATATAGTCTGCATACTGCTCTAAAAGAGCAGCGGTTTCTATCAAGTACGATTCGCCTTTGGAAGCAAGCTGAGGGATAGGATACTCAACATCTGGCGTGGAGCGAAATGCGGCGTAAGACTCATACAGCTGATACAAGCTTTTTTCAATGACCGGGTGCAGTTTGTGAAGCTCAACCGCATAGGCATCCAGCTGATGCTGTGCCTTTTCCTTGATAGCAATTTCGGCGTCCGCTTTCGAGGAAACCGCACTTTTCCCTGTGCGGAGTGTACGGCAAATATCCGCAATAACATCCTTTTTATTTGCTTTATGACTGTGGAGCTGTAAGCAAAATTCAGCGAGTCCAGCTTGCTTCAACTTGTCGTAGACTACATTCAAGGCTGCCAGCTTTTCAGAAACGAACAACACTTTTTTGCCATCGCTAAGGCATTCTGCGATGATATTGGTAATCGTCTGGCTTTTGCCAGTACCGGGAGGGCCTTGCAAAACGAAGCTCTTCCCCGTCTTTGCCATCTCAATCGCTTCGATTTGGCTGGAGTCTGCATCGACCACGCTATGTAGTTCAATCAAAGAATCAGCAACAAATGCGGCAGTTTCCTCATCACTGTACATTTTTTCTGTGATGGCTGGCTCACCCAAGAGCTGACGGACATTCTGATTTGCAAGAATTGCCTTTGCATTGTCCTTCAAATCCCGGTACATATTGATTTTGAGAAATGAGAAAATACCGATCTTGCATTCAGCTGTGACTGTCCATTGGAGTTTTGCCACAAGACGCTTTACTTTCTCAAGGTAGGCAGTCAGCCCCTCATCGTTATACTCAGGGAGCTTCACCCCATTCTGCGTCCATTTTATAGGAAAAGGTCGGATTAACAATGATGTCGTCTTCTGCCGACTTGATAAAATAGGGTTCTACCGCTGACGCTTGTTCCAGCCGAATCGGTACAAGCAAAATGGGCGCGCGAAAAACATAGTTCGAGGCGGCACTTTCTTTCCAATGGACAAAACCAAACGCCATGTACGCAACATTGACACCGGTTTCTTCAATGAACTCCCGCGCCTTCTTATCAATGTTTTTTACGGCAGTAAGTGGATTCGTTGCGGCATTATAAAGTAGGATTTGATTCTGCCGCTTGATTTTACCGGAATATTGAGCCAAAAATGCAGCTTTGCTGCCAGAAGCATCGGTCTTTTCTGACACCACAATCTGCAACTGCTCCGGTTCAGAAGACTCTTCCGGTGTCCCGATTTGCAACTGCTCTGGCGCATAGGATTCTTCCGTGTCATCATCTTCTTCGACAATTTTGGGATCGAAGACCTCAAAAGAAGCGGTCCCGTCCACTTTCTCAAACAGCACATCAGAAGACGGGAGCAACACCTCCACGGTTGACGCTCGTGTATCCTTAAAATTGATTAGATTATTGCGTTTTCCTGTATCCAGCAGCAAATCAGCCCACTTATCCAGCTTCTTTGTATCCACTGCTCGTTCGCCTCCACCCTTCAGTTATTAGAGCTATCTGTAATCTCCATAATGTCGCCAATATCGCATTGTAGTGCTGTACAAATCTTTACTAACACATCTGTAGTGACGTTTTCATTCTTTCCGAGTTTTGCCATTGACGCATGGCTGATTCCTGCCGCAGCACATAAGTCTTTTTTCTCATATCACGGTCAATCAATAGTTTCCAAAGTTTTTTGTAACTAACGGTCACAGACTACACCTCTGTTGAAATATTAAAGCAAAGCTTTGTATTCACATTTTGCTTGATAAAATTCTGCAAACGCTGAATTTAGTATAACACAAGACCCTCCTATGCTCAAGTGCGTAATTGTAAATCCTTGGTGACTTACTTAAACCCGTTTTGTCTTGCGTATGCGCTTGCCGCCCTGCGCCGTTCCTCGCTATACGGGGCGGTCAGTCGAAAACTCAAAAGTTATCCAGAGGTGTTGCAAATTGCTATTAGGATGCGTTCATCTTCATGATTATCGCTCTCTTTTCTGCCATACAATGTCGTACCCCAGCGCGTCTGCCAGCTCTACCGCCTCGCCGTAGCGTAGCGGGCCGCGCTGGAGTTTTCCAGAGATATTGGGGACGCTGCGGCTCCAGCCGTATTCATCGGAGAGGTAGTCCACCACCTCGGTCATGGTCATGCCGGTGCGGACGATGTAGGACTTGATCTCGTTACGATAAGTTTTAGATTTTCTCATATTCAAACTTTCCTCCTGTTTTTTCGGTGCGCTCTATGGTAAAATGGATTTGTCAAATCGTGACACCCGTTCGCCATAGGGCGCTGATTTTTGATGTACGGCTTTTCGCTGGAAATGCCGCCGATGATATGTTGGTCACGGGCTGCACCTTCCGCTTTTGCCGTCTGCTGTGTCTTTGCGTGAAACGGCGAAATATCATGTTGAACGACAAACGTCGTTCACTGCTGAATAGCGCTCTATTCCGTGCAGATAACCGCACAGGGCAGAAAACTTTTTCGCCGTTTTCACTTGCTTTGATTTTTACATTCGTTTTTGCCGCTCTTTCCGAACGTCGTTCCTGCCCGGAGGATCGCTCCCGGCGTTTCGTCCCCGTTGGTACGCTTCGTCGTCACAAGCTGCATATCGCTCGCTTCCGTGTAAAACACGAAAGTCGTTCATTTCGCTGCTCCTCCTCTTCCCACAAAAGCCTTCGCTTTTGTGGGAGCCCTGCATGGCGGTTACTTCGCTGGGGGACATATCCCGTTCGGACGGTCATGCAATTTTCAAGGTTCAGGTGCGATTGCAAGACCATTTTAGCGAAAAATATAGCCCTCTCCCGTATATCCAAGAGGTCGGAAAACGCGCCGAAAAACGCAGATTTCCACGCTTATGGACAAGACCGGAAAGGGCAGAAAATTGAAGGGAGGACACCGCTATGCAGCCAAAACTCACCATTCAGGAACGGCTCAAAGACCTGCGCGTAGAGCGAGGTCTGACGCTGGAACAGCTTTCTGCGGAAACAGGCATTTCAAAATCCGCGCTGGGGAAATACGAAGCCGACGATTTCAAGGACATCAGCCCGTTCAGCATGGTGGAGCTGGCAAAGTTCTACGGCGTGTCCACCGATTACCTGCTGGGGCTGACAGAACAAAAAAATCACCCAAACACAGAACTGGACGCTCTGCATTTGGGTGATGATGCAATCGAAGTCTTGAAAACGGGCAAATTCAACCACCGGCTGCTGTCGGAGCTGATCTGCCACAAGGATTTCCAGCGGTTTTGCTGGATGCTGAGATTTACGTTGACCGGATCGCGGATATGCGAGTCAACGATATGAATGCCGTGCTGGAAGCTGTTCGGCAGATGGCATTGATGAAAAATGGTGGCGATGCAAACGACCTGTACCTGCGGACGTTAGAAGTTGCGCAGATTCGGGAGGACGAGTATTTCGGAAGTCTGATTGCGGACGATCTAAAAGGTATTCTCCGCGACATTCGGAACGAACATCGTCCCGACACCATGACTGCGGATGAAGTCTCCCTCGCAGCAACCGTACAGGGGCAGTTGCAGGATGCGATGAATTTTGAGGGCAGTTCCGAGGAAAAGCAAGTCCGTTCGTTCCTCGCTACCTTTGGCATTGATTATGACAAGCTCACCAAAGAGCAATTCGTCTCGCTGATTGAAATACTCAAGCTGTCCAAATACTTGAAAAGTCCAATCAACCAGCGAGGGAAAGCACGACCACAGTTGCAGCACGGGAAAGGCAAAAAGAAACGCAGATAAAAATGAAGAGGACATATCCGGCACCGTGGATATGTCCTCTTCA